>Ga0196964_10000297_pt1 | contig 36634 bp, 56 predicted proteins | sample S1_10metaG_FD_148615 | JGI IMG/M metagenome (GOLD analysis project Ga0196964, IMG submission 148615) | Soil microbial communities from Anza Borrego desert, Southern California, United States - S1_10 | ecosystem: Environmental > Terrestrial > Soil > Desert | place: USA: California | collected...
ATGGGGTATGCTACGACCCTCATCCACCATGTCAGGGAACTAGCGAAGCATCTCTAAAAACTAAATCTTCTGTAGGAAAGCTCCGGCAAAACCGGGGTTTTTGTTTTGCGCTCCCTCCCGTCCCTTCATTTTCAATTGAAGCAATCGACGCGACGGGGGGAGCGCAGAGCACGAAATGTGCTCGGTCGTTATCAGCAATTAAACATTAAAAACTATGGACAACATCGAGTACTACGTCACGCGAGTCTATACCTGGACGGGCTTCCTGTTCATCCTCGCCATGATCGTCTACGGCGTCTACAGCGCCACGCAGATTCTCTAATTCCCTGTAAGGAGGGCACGTCGAAGCCTTCCATTTAACAGCCTTGCATCCTCCTATCTCCACTCATTTCAGGCGCAAGCCCGTCGTTCCCTGCAAGGCGGCGACGTATGAGGGGAGGTAAGAGGGACACTGACTTATGGAAAACCCAGAACCAGATAAGGAGGTCGAAAAGATTACTAAAACCTTCCGCACCCCGGACTCCGAAATCTCTAAACTCCTTGAATCCACGGGATTCTACGACGAACCCATAGAGGTCTTCGAGCCGCAGGAGGAGGATAACTTGGAGCAAGATGACCTATGAAAGACCCAACCAAAGAAGTAGCAGTCGCACCGAGAAAGGACAGCCTTTCCGTGGAAACTCTGCTCTCAGAAGCCGTCAAGAATAACGTGCCCGTGGAAACCCTTGAGAGGCTCCTCGCTATGAGGGAGAAGATCAAGGCAGAAGCCGCACGCGAATCCTTCAACGCTTCCATGGCGGCGTTTCAGTCGGACTGCCCGATCATCAAGAAGACCAAGGAGGTGAACACGAATTCGGGACGCGGGTATTCCTACGCCCCCATCGAATCCATCGTCTCTCAGGTTAAGAAGCTCCTACAAAAGCACGGTTTCTCCTACTCCACGAACATGGAGCTATCGGAGAACGGCGTGAAGGTAGCAGTCAAAGTGACCCATGTGGACGGCCACTTTGAGGTGACGGACATGGAAGTTCCCCTCGGGACGCAGACGAACCTCATGTCCAAGTCTCAGGTCGTGGCGGCCGCGCAGACCTTCGCCAAGCGCTACGCCTTCTGCAACGCCTTCGGGATTCTTACAGGAGACGAGGATAACGATACCGCACCCACGAACGGCTACGACACCTCGGACGTGCCGGATGACGTGCCTGCCGTGTCCTACGGAGCGGATACAAGCGACGAGAAAGATCTTGTGGACGAGCAGAAGAAAAAAATCTTTGCCCTCTCCCAGAGGCTCGGCTCCCGCAACACCAAACCAGCGATTACCTCCCTTGTGAAGGAATTAACGGGCTACGATCTCAAGAAAGAACACTACCCTGCCATTATCAGCACCCTCGAAGGGGTACTTAAAGCTGAATCCAATGCCTAAAACACTCACCAAGAAAGAGAAGCGGGATGAGTTGGTATCTGATTCCGACCTTCTCGAAGACGTGATGGAGAGGATCGCGGAGATTGAAGCTGTCCTGGAGCCTCTGAAGGCTCAGGAAAAGGAACTCCGCGCCAGCCTCGCCGAGAGCCTGCTTAGACGGGGCCTCAGCTTCGTCAAGACAACTTCCGGCCTCGGCTTCGGCCTAGTCACCCGCTCCACCTTCGGCATCAAAGAAGGCCAGGAAGACAAGGCGCGGGAGTGGGCCATCAAGAACGGCTTTGTACAGCCGGACAAGGGCCGCATCTCCGCCTTCTTCAAGAAAGTCCTGCCCTCGGAAACGCCGGACTGGATTGAGGAGCGAGTCACGCGCTCTCTCCAGGTGCGGGGAAGCGAAGAAGAATAAACCACCACGAATATGACACCAAAAGAATACAACAAGACTTGGTACTGGAGCTTCATTCCTCGTTGGGGGACTCTGAATCCCAAGAAGGTTGTCTCTGCTGATCCCGTAAGAATATTCGGATTCTTTATCGGCTGTAAGGCCTAAATCGCGCGGCCCAACTATCCCTGGGCAAAGGAATAATCGCCTCTCCCCTCCGCTCCTTTACGGGGGCGGGGATGGGGAAACGAAACATGATCCAAGACACCTCCCTAACAGCCTACGCAGAAATACACCCCGCTCTCGGAGCGATGCATGTGGCTGTGGTGGACGTGTTCAAGGCTTCCCCTGGTCGAGACTTCTCTAACTCCGAACTCGCCGCCAAGCTCACCTGGACGATTAACCGGGTGACGCCGCGGGTGAATGAGTTGCGGAAAATGGGAATCTTGGAGGAAAGCGTAAAACGTCCCTGCCGCGTTACAGGGCGCATGGTGCATAGCTGGCAACTCACGGGTAGGGTGACACGCAATGCGCCTCAAACTTTCAAAGAAACGACATTTAAGCAGGTTCCGAGCCGGTCTGTACGCGGACTGACGCGAGTGATTAAGGAAACTGAAGGAAAGATAACGTGCTCCTGCCCCGGCTTCCTCCGGTGGGGGAGATGCCGCCACTTACGGGAGATTAAGAAACCCCAAGATTTAATGGTTCCTCTTTTCTAAACATGGCACACAACGGTTGGGTAAAACTGCATAGAAAACTCCTAGACAACCCCCTCGCCGGGAATCCCCAGTGGGCCTGGCTGTGGATAGTGCTTCTCCTCAAGGCGAGTCACCAGGACAAAGTGATCATGTGGAACGGGAAACCGAGGCTCCTGAAGGCTGGAGCGCTCATCACCGGACGCAATAAATTAGCCAAAGAATCTAGGTTGTCCCCCTCCACCGTCGAGCGCGCTTTGGCCTATTTAGAGGCCGGACAGCAAATCGGACAGGTCAAGAATTCCAAATTCCGCTTAATTAGCATAGTGAAGTGGAAGAAGTACCAGGAGCAGCGGACAGCAAAAAAACACATACAAGAAGATAAAGAAGTAAAAGAATTAAATCTTAGGAATTTTAGGATCAGAGAAATACGGGGCTCCCCAGGGGAGCGGGAGCGGCGGATCAAGGCAGAAGGTGGGATGTTCTTGGGGGAGCTGATGGCAGAGATGGGCTTGCCAGCGAGGGAGATAACAGCTTAGGGTATGAAAACAAAAATAGGCACATTCATGGGAAAAATGATCGAGGAAATGACTCGCGAGGAATTACTTGAGTTCGCGGCCTGGGCCATGAGGGAGATTTATGAGCTTCAGAAAATTGAGAGGGAAACCGAAGATTACAGGCTTGAACAGGAATTAAACAGGACATTCCCACCAAGGGATATGAGTTTCTTAGGGATTCTTAAGAGGGGGTTTAGAAGCTAACACACTGAGGGCATGAAAACGGGAATATTTCTGATAGTTCTAGGTTCGATAGGGTTTGCGGCGGGTGCTTTTGGCGGCCCTGTGGCCTTTGAAGTAGTGAAGTTCTTTTACTCGGCTTTCGGTGTTGTCCTTATGTTTGTGGTCGGCGTAATGCTTATTTTGTTAGATAAACAGTCTTAACCCCCTAACCCCATGAAAGAAGAACTGGAAAAACTAATCAGTGAAAGGTTGGAGGAACTTAGTGAGGTTTGGATCCCAGAGGCTGATGAACGGGAGGAAATAGAGGAGAGAATTAAAACACTTAAAAAGCTAAAAAACGCCTTATTTGGCTGGTAATCTCATGGTCAACCTCCCCCACAAGAAGGTAGTGAAGGGTTACGCAGTGATAAAACAGTCTCCGTTCACCCCCGCAAAATACCGCTTCATGTTCACGATTTTTAAGGCCAAGATTGACGCGGATGCTTTTCTTGGAGAGGAGGTACATCCCTCTCAAAAAGCTAGGGTCGTCCCCTGCGAAATCCACTACCACTTACCCGTTAAGAAGAAAGGAAAATGAACACAAAAGAGCACTACAACCTCGAATGTCACTGCACGAATTGCGCGCTTAATTTCTTCGCAGAAATCCCCTTTGGGGAAGACGCGAACGAATCACTCTATGGCTCTGGTATCTACTATGGGAAAGAAAGCGTCACCTGCCCTAAGTGCGGGTCTTACAAGGTAACGAAACGACTATGACCCCCTCCCAGAACAGGTGTTGCCCCGAGTGCTATTTGAATAAAAACGGCGCGATCAAGGGCGGGAAGTGTTTCTGTTCCTGCCATGTCGCTAAGAGTTGTTGTGCCTTCTGCAAGGAGGGCGGCGATTACCAAATCCGCAGGTGTAAGGATTGCTCTTGTCACTCCACCAGAGAAGCCGTCAAAGCCGCCGAGAAAGCTCTTGAGACTCATAATCAGACCTTTAAGAGGTTGGCGGCGTATGACAAAGGAGACACCCCCTCCCCCAGTAGTACAGAGTGGGAGGAACACTTTGACAAAATCTGGTATAGGGCAGAGATTCCCGATTTCGCGCAAGATACCCGTTTTGTCTTAAAATCCTTCATCTCCTCCCTCCTCCGCGAGAAGGAAGACGAGATACGGGGGCGGGAACGAGAAAGAATCTTTTTTCTCCTCAAAGAGACCCGAGATGCGGCCCCTGAGAGGGGGTGGGGAAACGAGAAGTTCTTGGATGCCTTACTAAAGTCAATTAAAAGTTTGGGGGCCTCCCCCGCCACTAAGGGGGAATGAAATATGACAGAAACAACTAATTTAAATCTCCCGCTCCTTTGCCGGGAATGTGACCAAGAAATTATCCGCATTCATGTGCCCCATGAGGCATACGAAGTGTGGAAATGCCCTAAGCATGGGCTTGTACATGAAGCTCATATCGTCTCAAAGCTATGAAAGACCCTCTAACCAGAGTAAGAGAAGCGGTGATACAGGCGGTGCCGGAGATTTTGGAATTGAAAGAAGGGTGCGAAGTTAGGATATGGCGCAAAAACAATACAGAACCCTGGTCAGCGACAGTCATTCTCCCCTGTGTTGGGATAGGTTATTGGTATTGTGTCGCCTTCCATGACACCTTCCCTAAAATCGGAAAGATAACAACCTTCCACCAATCTAAAGACAGAATTAAAATCCTCGGCCGCCCTATCTGTCTCGCCGACGTTCTTCTTGCGATAGGCCCGAGTACTAAAAATCGGGGCCCTGTCTACTGTACCTCGGAGGGGGTACTCATCGACTTCAACAACAGAGAGGAGGGAGGGGCTATCTGGAACCTCCACGAAGACGACCTCTCCAAGCAGTCGCCAGAGTGCATTGAGTTCCTCGCCTCCTTACTCACTAAGGACGGCTTAACAGATAATAAATAGGATATGAAAGAAAAACTGCCGACGCTTCAGGAAGCGAAAGAGCAAAAACACTGGAGTTATTACATGCGAAATCTGCTCTCTGTCCATCTTGAGACGGATTTACCAGAATATGATATTCGGAAAATCTTAAATTGGGTCGCGGAACATCGGCACGATTTACTCCTAAAGCCCTAACCCCTCACCCCATGCACCACAAAGAACATCCGGTATTGGAGGAGAAGCTGGCGCAATTCAAACAGAGGTTTTGGGAGCACCGCATTCCTAGCAATACCAAACAAGCTAAAGACATAGAGGACTTCCTCCGCGAAACCTTCACCGCAGGACAGAAGGTAGGGTACATGGCTGCGGTGGGGGAGGCAAAGGAAACCCTTGAAGGAATGATCTCTCTGATACCAACTTCAGAAGGAGAAAAGCGCAATAAAGTCATAAATGAAGCCATAAAAGCCCTCTCCTCCCTAGAAGCTAACCAGACAAAACCATGATGGAAACCCAAATGTTTATATGGCACGACGCAACCACGAAAAGGAGCGTCTCTGTGGGTTCTAAAAAGCCTCTTACGGTTTCTCTTAAAAAGAAGCTCGTAAAATTGGCGGAACTCTTGGATAAGCACAACGAGGCTAATCAGACAAAAGGATGATTTACGCCAACGAGCCTTTATTCATTAAACGCTGGAAAGAGAAACTGCGCCTTTCTTTTGCAGGGGAATATCGCCGGAAGGTATTAGATTGGGTGGCTAACCAAAAACCACAATGACACCCCTGACACAAAGATCGGCAAGACTGCTTTGCTTTTTTCTGGGCCACGATATGTTTTTTGAATGGGGTATTAATTGGTGGGGAGAGAACGGGCGTGACTGGTATTGCGTGCGCTGCGGCATAGAGAGGGAGGGGCGGGAAGCTAACCACTAAAGGGGATGAACCTACCACCTTCAAAAGAGTATCTGAGTATTTGTGGTTGCTGTCGTGCAACCTATGACCACACGGGTAAAACGGGTTACTGGTGCCAACTCTCCTTCCAAAATATTGAAACAAAAGGCCTCTGCGAGTTCTGTAATCCTCGAAACAAAGACTGGTACAACCATCGTCCTGACCACTTTAGGGAAAGCTGCCGGAACAGAGAAGGAATTAACCACCCCACTCCCTAAGAGGTATGACTCTTGAAGACCTTCTCTACGAAGCCTATACACGGCAGATCATCCGTTTAAAACTGGCAGGGCAGTGGCGGCGCGCAGCAACCCTGACCCTTAAAAGGGATTTAGCGATCTACGAGTTAAACAAGGAATAACAACCATGACTCTAACTTACGAAACAGCGAAGAAGTTGAAGGACGCGGGGTTTCCGTTTAGGGCGAAGGATATTGATACTGCTTTGGCACCTGGACACCCGCAGGACTGCTCTTGCTTACCCACCCTCTCCGAACTCATAGAGGCTTGTGGTGAAGACTTTTTCGCACTGATGAATTCTAGTGATGGATGGGTAGCGCAGGCAAGCAGAAACCGCGGCACGAGTCGAAAATTTGTTGGCTCGGTTCTTAGTTCCAACCCAGAGGAAGCCGTAGCCGCGCTTTGGCTCTCCCTAAACAGCAAATAGTTATCCCCACCTTCCTTAAAAGTTTCCGTGGTATAATACCCAGGACAGCAGAATAACGAGCTTTCAAGCCTTGCAGACGGCATCCTACGGGTGCCTGATGGGGGCTTGTTTGCGTTTTATAAAACTAACACTCAACAACATGGCACTCGTAGGCGGCAAGAAATACGGCGGTTCTAGCAAGAAGGGCATTATCAAGGATCCCTCCTTCAAGGCGAAGTCTGGTCTTAAAAAGACGAGTATGACTGCGAAGAAGTCCGGCGGCTCCATGAAGAACGTCCTCGGCAAGGTTTCCGGCAAGAAGAAGGGAGTGATGAAGAAGGCCTAATGGCTTTCAGTCGGGCGGTTGGAAAAAAATCAAAGTTTTATGGCTAAACGAGGCGGAGCACGCCCCCACTCTGGTAGGCCCAAGGGCTCTAAAAACAAGAGCCTGGTTCTGCGCGACCACCTCAAGGAAAAGGACATAGACACCTTCATCGAGTACCTTCTCTCCAACTACATGGAAAGCGAGAAGCTGATGATCTGGATGGGCGACCACTTGTTCACCAAGCCTGTACAGGCGGTGGACGTGACTTCGGGGGGTAAGGAGCTGCCTGTGCCGATTATTCAGCTAACTACAGGGAAGTGATCGATATTAAGGGCGTGACTTTTGAGGTTGCTTACTCCAAGCCGTACGATCCGGCAGATTCCTCGCTCATATATTGGGCGAAGTACAAAATTCCTGGAGGAAGGGCTATCTGTGTTTCCGGCGCAGACATAAATGCGTTTGAATCGCTTGAAGCGTTCAAGGAAGCGGTTTACCCCGAAATACAGCAGAAAGTTGAGGAATATGTACAGTCTCACCAGCGCGACACGCAAGAAAATGAGTGACAAACCAGAGATAGAAGTAAAAGAAGCCGCGGGCATAACAGGTGCGACTCTCGCCGCCTCTGTCAACGGCTTGTACATAACCCACCACTATTTCGACTACCCATCCAACCCTGAGAAGTGCAGAGAACATTTCATAAAGCATGTACTCCCTGACCACAGCAACCAAGAAGATAAGCAGCCTCTCTAGGCGCATCCGGGCAGTGCAGGGAGGCACGTCTGCTTCTAAGACTATCTCCATCCTCCTGTACCTCATCGCTCGCGCTCAGAGCGATACTCTCCCCACGATTACCAGCGTGGTGTCCGAGTCCTTTCCACATCTCAAGCGCGGCGCAATCCGTGACTTCCTGTCTATCATGCAGGAGCATCACTACTACAAGGATGAGCTGTGGAACAAGAGTGATTTCGTATACACCTTCGAGACAGGCTCCAAGATAGAGTTCTTCTCGGTAGATCAGCCGGGTAAGGTCCGGGGGCCGCGCCGCGACCGGCTGTTCATCAACGAAGCCAACAATATCCCCTACGAGAGCTTTGAACAGCTCGAAGTCCGTACTAAGGAGTTTGTGTTCATGGACTGGAACCCCAGCACGGAGTTCTGGTTCTACACGGACGTCCTGGGGAAGCGCGACGACGTAGACCATCTCACCCTGACCTACCGGGACAACGAAGCCCTCTCCCCGGAGATCGTGGCGGCTATCGAGCAGAGGAAAGGGAACAAGAGCTGGTGGCGAGTGTACGGAGAAGGCCAGCTAGGGGAGATCGAGGGCAAAATCTACAAAGATTGGGCCATCATTGACGAAATACCCCACGAAGCGCGCCTGGAGCGCTATGGCCTCGACTTCGGCTACACCAACGACCCTACAGCCATCGTAGCGGTCTACAAGCACAACGGCGGGTACATCCTCGATGAGATCGCCTTCAACAAAGGGCTTCAGAACAGCCAAATCGCCGCCATCCTGCAAAACCAGCCCAAAGCAGTCATCGTGGCGGACTCGGCCGAGCCAAAGAGCATCGACGAGCTGAAGCTCTACGACCTCACGGTGATCCCCTCCAAGAAGGGCGCGGACAGCGTGCGGAACGGCATCCAGCTGGTCCAGCAGCAGCGTATCTCCGTAACCAAGAACTCGGTCAACCTCATCAAGGAATACCGGAATTACCTCTGGCTCACCGACAAAGACGGCAAGGTGCTGAACCAGCCGGACGCGGGGTTTGACCACAGCATGGACGCGGTGCGCTACGCCCTGACCTCCATGCTCGACTTCATCCCCGACGCCGTGCGGGTGAAGCAGGCCCAGGCCATGCGGATAGTGGAGAGCAGGCAGGACTTAAACAGCACCCGATAACCTCTTAACATGGAAAATTTCAAGCACATCCCCGAGAAGCTGAAGAACCTAGCCTCCGGCCTCGACGCTACCTGTAGTCCTGAGGGGGTCATTGCGGTAACGATCTTGCCGAGACTCCTGCCGCGGGCGTTTCAGAGAGACACTGATCCGCGCTTCAAAGTGGAATTCGTCGGTCAGCAGATTCGCGACAAGGAGTTTGTAGAGCACAAGATTTACCTGATGGCGGATAGCCTCATCGCTCAGCTCTTACGGGAATTTCCTACGCCATAATATGCAACATTTCATCAACTTAATTAGGCACTGGTTGTGGGTTTGGAAGGGCCGTCAGGGATGGCCTCCAGAAGTTACCTACGACCAGGTACAGATTTGTCCCCGGTGTGAAAAGCGTATTTGGGGAGATAAAAACGCTATGTCTTTCGGTTGGAAGTGGCATCATCGCTCTTGTTTGAGCCAAGAAGAACAGCGTGGATGAAAATATCTTTTGACAACCCGCCGCACAACATCCGGGAACTCTGCGAGGGGGCTTTCGACCTCTCCGGCGCTGTCCCCGTATTCACCTTCAAGGATACGATCCACAACCCCCACCAGGCGGTCATTTCCGATCACCTAGTAGCCCACGAAGCCGTCCACACGAAGCAGCAGGGCGAGGAGCCAGTGAAGTGGTGGTGGAACTACCTGCAAGACCCGGAGTTCCGCTTCGCCCAGGAGCTAGAGGCGTATCGGGCGCAGTACGCCTTCGCTAAGGGACAGATCAAGGACAAGAACCGCCTCAACAAGTTCCTGTGGAGCCTAGCAGGGGACTTGTCCGGCTCCCTATACGGCGGGTTATCCACACATACGGAGGCTTTGAGAAAGATTAAAGATGGTGTATAATTTACGAGACAATTCTATATCAAACTCTTGGGGAGTTGAGACAGCCCGTTGATGTCCTAACGGTTTTCTCCCCAAGAGTTTTTCCGTTAGAGCATCAACCGACCGCCTGAACGCCGGTTGATTTTTAATGAAGACCGTCCATGAGATCGTGAGGGAAGCGGAGCAACAGTACACCACTGGCTCCGTTAAGTTGGGCGATTACGTGGAATTCTCGATGCACGACACCATCGAGACGATTGACGCCTATTTAAACTCTAAGCATATCTCCGGCCCTAAGGACTCCCTGAATCGCGACAAGCCCTTCTTCAACATCGTTACGGCGGCGGTGAACATCTGGTACCGGGCCACGGACATAGACCGCAAGGACATCCGCTTCGTACCCACCAAGACATCGAGCATCGTCCTGGCGTTCGTGGCTAACGTGCTCTTGCAGAATTGGATGGACAAGGCCCGCTTCGGCGTCTTCCTGAACCAGTGGGGCCGCGCCTTGGCCCGCTACGGCTCGGCGGTGGCTAAGTTCGTGGAACGAGACGGGGAACTGCTGGCCAACGTACTGCCCTGGAACCGCCTCATCGTGGATCAGGTGGACTACTACTCCCTGCCACGTATCGAAAAGCTCTACAAGACCCCGGCGCAGCTCAAAGCCATGGCCATTCCCGGCTCCCCGGACTATGCGGGCTACGACCTGGAACAGGTCAAGGCCCTTGTAGACACCATTACGACCCGCAAGACCCTCAAGCGGCAGCCCAAGGACAACCAGCCGGACTTTATCGAACTCTACGAGGTCAGCGGAGTCATGGATTCCCGCTTGCTGGAGGACGAGCCGGACGAGAGCGTAGAGGACGAGGATATTACCTACAAGCAGCAAATCCACATCATCTCCTTCGTCGGCCGCGACACCAAGGACGGATTCGATGACTTCACGTTGTACAGGGGCCGGGAGCGCAAGCGCACGGACATGCTCACCCACCTCATCGAAGAAGACGGACGCACCCTGGCTATCGGCGCAGTGGAGCACCTCTTTGAAGCCCAGTGGATGACCAACCACTCGGTCAAGAACATGAAGGACACCCTCGATTTGGTGTCCAAGGTCATCTTCCAGACCGCTGATCCTTTCTACGTGGGCCGCAACGTCCTCAGCGCCATCGAGGTGGGCGACATCCTCACCCACGAAGAAGGCAAGCCGCTCACCCTGGTCAACAATCAGAACGCCAGTATTGTGGCCCTCCAGAACTTCGGCACCATGTGGCAGTCCCTCGCCCGGGACATCACCTCCACCCCGGAGGCTATCCGCGGGCAAACCCTGCCCTCCGGCACGCCCTACGCCCTCGGCGCGTACCTCGGCTCTCAGGCGAACTCTCTTTTTGAAATAATGACCGAAAACAAGGGGCTCGCTATCGAAGACATGATGCGCGAGTACGTCATCCCTTTCCTTAAAAAGCAGCTCAAGAACAAGGATGAGATCGTGGGGATACTCGACGACGCGGGTATCCGGGAGATTGATTCTATCTACATCCCGGCGGAGGCGGTGCGCCGCTACAACAAGCGGGCTACCGAGGAGGTGTTGAATGGAGCCATCCCGTCTCCCTTCGTTGCGGAGATGGAGCAGAACGCCATCCGCCAGGAACTCGGCTCTCTCGGCAACAAGCGCTTCTTCAAGCCGGACGAACTCGGCAAGAAACAGTGGGCCGAGATTTTCAGCGATTTCGAGTGGGACAACATCCGGGTGGAAGTGACCAACGAGCAGGTGGACAAGCAGGCGGTCCTGACCACCCTCTCCTCCGTCTTGCAGACCATCGCCGCGAACCCGGCTATCCTGCAAGACCCCAACGCCAAGATGATCTTCAACCAGATTCTCGCGGAAACCGGGCGGCTCTCGCCCCTACAGCTCTCGACTCAGCCCGCGCCTGCTCCCCAAGCCTCCGGGGGAGTCGAAGCGATTAGCAAGTTAGCGGAGGCGGAACCCAATAATGGCCGAGTCTAAAGGACAACCGTCGCGTCTCGAAGACGTGATCAATTACAAGCCGGAGGAGTATTTCTCCGAGGACGAGCTGAACCTCATCCGCAACACCTTCCGGGGGGAGATGGGCCTGAAGCTCATCAAGGTCTTGCGGAAGGCATTCATCCCCACGGTGAATGACCCGGAACTTCCCGTGGAGAGTTTCCAGAACGACTCCTTCCTCATGGGCCTGGACTACAACACCATACCGACAGACCAGGTCAAGTCTATCGTTATGGGAAGGCAGCACGCCGTCAAACTCGTCTTCGGGGCGCTCATCAAGCTCAAGGTCATCGCACACACTAAGTATGAGACGCCGGACGAGCTGGAAGCCAAAGCGAACAAGGATAGCCTGCGCTAGGTGTGGATAACTAGGCTTGCAATCCTTGGAAGTTTAGGGTTCAGGGGGTATAATTATCAGCACTAGAGTCCCAATCTCTCAAAATGGACAATGAACAGGACGGCTCGGAAGTCCTTGAAACACCCGAGGAAGTCGCAGAAGACATCGAAGCAACCGGAGAAGCAGCAGAAGAAACCGCCGAAGGGGAACTATCAGAGGAGGAGCTGACCCCGGAGAAGATCAAAGACCTCAAGAAGAAAGCTGCGGAGCGGGACGAGCTGGAGAAGAAGAACAAACAGCTCTACGAACGTCTCAAGAAAGCTCCCAAGGTAGAAGACGGGCTCTCTGCCCTTGACGCGATGGCGCTGGTCAACAGCGGCATCACCGAAGACGAGGACATAGAGGAGGCGGTAGACTTCGCAAAGTTTAAGAAAATTACTGTGCGCGAAGCGATCAAGCACCCCACCCTCAAAGGGCTCCTCGGCGCAAAAGCAGAGGAACGCCGCAGCGCTCTCGCCGCAAACGCGGGCCGGACGCAGCGGGCGACTACCAAGACAAACGACGCGGACATCGTCGCCAAGGCCGAAAGGGGCGAAACCCTGGAAACCGAGGAGGACATGCAGAAACTGTTCCGCGGCCGTCTCGCAGCAAGAAAGGGCATCAATCGAAAATAAAACCAGAGTGTTGGTCTGGTGAGGTGTTGGGTTACTTACCTTAACCCTAACTTAATGGCCAACACGCTTTCGACGTACTCTCTACGTCATAAGTATTTCATGAGCAATCTTCAGCAAGCGCTGAGGAATGCTCTGGTGGCAGAAGCGATCTGCAAGGTGGACCGGACTGATCTCAAGACGATTGAGAATCCGTATATCACCGCCACCACCGCTACCATCCAGGCTGTCGCGGGCACCTACTCGGTGAGCGCGATGACCGTCACGGATGACGCGCTCTCCGTCGCCGACGAGGTGGTAGACGCTACCCACGTCTTCGACTTCGAGATGAAGACCGCCAACTTCAACCTGATGGCGGACTTCCTCGACGAGTTGATCTACCGCGTCTCGCACAAAATCGATCAGTTCGTACTCAACAAGATTCTCGATGTCGCCACCGGCGCGTACACCACCCCGGCGGGCGGCTTCACCACCGCCGCGAACATCGCGGTCATCTGCGCCAACCTGCTCTCGAAGGTGGCGGGCTACCAGTCCGGGCTCGCTTCCGAGCCGTTCCTGGTGATCGAATCTACCGACCTCGTCGGCTTCGCCCAGGCGCAGGTCGCCTCCGGCTTCGCCTACGCGGACGCCGCCCTTAACAACGGCTTCCAGGGCCGCTACATGGGTATCAAGATTTACGTCATCCGCACGGGTACGTTCGTGACGGCGACTCTCGGTACTCTCACCGCGACCAACTCCGGCCACCGCCTCTTTGGTATCGAAGGCATGGCCCTCTACGCCTCGCCGCGCGGCGTCTCCTACGAGGAGAAGGGCGTGACTGGCAAGACCGGCAAGGAAGTGGTCGCCTACGGCTTGGTCGGCGCGACCATCTGGACCCCGCTCCGCGATCTGTTCGTAGACATCACCCTCGCTTAAATTATCAGCCCTTCGGGGCTGATGACGGGGCGTGCCAACACCCGCTCCGTTACCAGCTCCGAAGACCAACACATCATCATGGCAAGAAGGAAAAACGAAGAAGCCCTTGAAGACCCTCTTGAAGTGGGGGACATGCCTGCCGACAGCCGTGAGGCTCGCTGGCGCGCGCACGTCGCTCGGGCGGAAGCCCAGGCCGAGAAGTTCGGCACGATGGATAAGTTCAAGGCCAAGAAAGCTCGCGGGGAGTTCGACAAGATTCCCGACAGCTTCAAGTAATTACTAGCTATCCATCATTGAAATGAATGGAAAATACCTAATCATCGCGGCCTTGGTTGCCGGATTCCTCACTTCGAGCCTCTTTTGGTTCACCCGCCCGTCGGTGGATGTGAACGCGATCGTGGCAGAAGTAAAGTCTCAGGTCAACAAGTTCGGCGCGGTGGCTAGCCCGGACATCCCTTCTCCCTACCTTCAGTGGGGAGGCGTGTATGTCTGGAGCCAAAGCACCACCGCCCTGAATACGGCCTCGACGACCATCTGCGCTCTCCAGTCTCCGGCGGCTACCAGCACCCTGCTCCTCGCCTCGGTGAAGCTCGACGTCAGCTCAACGAGCGCCTCCACCCTCACGTTGGCCAAGGCGACTACTGCCTTCGCCACGACCACCCTGCTTGCAGAGAACCTCTCTGTAGCAGCCAACAACCAGGCTACCCTCGTCTCCTCCTCCACTCTCGTCAGCGGCACCCGGGTCTTCGGCCCGAACAACTGGGTCGTCGCCAGCATGTCCGGCGGCGCAGGCACCTTCAGCCCTACCGGCAAGTGTCAGGCCACCTGGATACAGAATTAACCACCTAAGCCCCTCGCGGGCTGGGCTCAGGACACGAACGGTCGCTTCTTGAGTCCAGTCCGCACCAACATGAAAAGTCTGAATAAAAGCCTTCTCTCCCTCGCGGCCATTGGTGCGGCTGCGCTCATCGCCGGGCTGATCGGGATACTGCTCTTTAAGAATCCCGTCCCGGTGCAGAGCGCCAGCTTCGTCAACGCGCCCGCCTTCACCCAAGCCACCACCTCCGCAGGCGTGGCCGTGACCAGCTCGACGCGCATCCTCGCCACCACCACTAACCCGCTCGATCCCACCAACTCGTACACCCGCGCCTACGCCATCATCTGCAACCCGAGCACGTCTACTCCGGTTTACCTCCGCATGGATCGGGACAAGCCCGCCTCACTCACTACGGGTATCCCCATCGCCTCCATCGAAGGCTTCCAGTCCTGCTACGAAATCACCGACAAGATGCTCTACCAGGGTTCCGTGACCGCTTCTTCCACCAACCAGACGAGCGTAACCGTGACCGTCAACCAGTACGTCTTCTAACTCTGATCGCGTATGGAGAAAGCCGACCACTCAGAGATAGACCGAAAACTGGGTGAATTAACCCAGTGGATGAAAGACCATGAAGTACGGGACGCAGAAACTCGCGCCAAGGTCGCCGAGCTTCCTACCAAGGGAGACATCGCGGAGATAGTGCAGAACACGCTCCGCGAAACGCTCCTTAGCGCAGGTAAATGGAGCAAGGCCACCATCATCACCATCGCCGTTATTATCGGCTCGCTCGGGGTCATCTCAGGAGGCTTCAAAGCGATCCTGGGATGGATAGGGTTCGTACAACTGAAATAAATGACCCTCGCCGACCTCAAAAACTACATCTTCCGCCGCACCAAGACGAACGCTACGTCCTTTCCGGCGGCAGATATGGTGATTGCGCTCAATAACGCGAACGAGCGCGTCTTGTCCAAGATTCGCGGGCGTACGGATAACTTCTCGCCGACCGCCTGGACCACCTCAGACCTCACGACGGGTACGGCTACGCCCGTATTCGACTCAATGCTCCATGAGCTAGTCGCCCTGTGGCCGTGCTACCAGTACGCCATCGAGAACAACCTTAAAAGCGTCTCCGGCTTTGCAGCGGAAATCCAGGTTAAGGAGAAGGAGCTGATGCTGTTCTACGGCACGCGCACCTACAAGATATTCACGGTTACTATCGCTTCCCCAGGCGTGTTCACGCGCAAGGAGCATGGCCTGGTGGCGGGGGATCGGGTGATCTTCTCTACCTCTGGGGCGCTCCCCACAGGCCTCTCCGCGAATACCTGGTACTGGGTCATCTCGGCCGGGCTGACGGAGGATGAGTTTGAGGTATCGGCCACTAAGACCGGCTCGGCCATCAATACCTCCGGCACGCAGAGCGGCACGCACTGGTTCGCTACGGATACGCAGAGCCGCATGGCGCCTAAGTGGGAGAGCACCCGATGATATGCCTAGAGTCTACCTAAACAGATTCGACGGAGGGGTGGTGAACGATCCGCGTAACCCGGATACGAATAAGTACAGGGTCGCGACTAATTTTGACGCGCTCACCAATCCGTACAAGCTCACTCCCTACCGCGATTCCGAGGACGGGGACAGCGCCGGGTCTACCAGCAAAAAGCAGAACTTCTGCATCGCTCTGGGGCCTAGCTCCACCTACTCCCTGCACGCGCTCGGGGTGGTGTCGGGCACCGCGCGGGCGGAGGTTCTGAGGAAGTTCCTCACAACGGGCGGTGCAACGGACTTGGATGATAACGGGTGGGCGACGCCGTCGAATAACCAATCTGGGGGCGGTACTACCAGCTTTAACCTCTTTGTTTTCTATAAGAAGACGGGGTTGATATATGGGGCACAAGGCAACCAGTATATCTGGGCTTTTGACCCCACAGGGTCGGCGGCTTGGGCTAACACTCATAACGATCTCACCTCCTACACCAACATCGCCCAGGGACTCGTTCACTCTAAGGACGACATTCTTTACGTTCCCTACGATAATAAAATAGCTAAAAATAATAACGGGTCCTGGAGTAATACCGCCCTCACCCTCCCAAGCCACCTCTACATCACCTCTATCTGCGAGTACGGCAACTACCTCGCCATCGCCTGCGCCCCCCTCTCCGGCTTCGGGAAATCCGTCGTGTACCTCTGGGACAGGGACAGCTCCCTGACGACCCTCTCCGAGAGTATTGATTGGGGGGAGGGGAACATAAAGGTCTTGGAAGAAATAGGCGGTGCGCTGGTGGGTATTTCCCTCTCCGGCAACGACTCCACCCGCTTTGCAGACAAAATAAGCTTCAAGTCGTGGACGGGCGGCTCCCGGGCCAGGCTCATCCAAGAGCTGGAGGGGGGTAACGCAACCTCGTACCTGCTCATTTCTAAGCAGAAGATAAACGACCGGGTTTACTTCTTGATGAAAGTGACCCTCAACGGATCGTCCCGAGAGGGGGTGTGGAGCATCGGCCCTTCCTCTACGGCTATCGGGGGTTTCAGCATCGTCCACGAACGGACGCCTAATAACGACACGGCGATAAACTCCGCAGGCACCAAGGGGTTCTTCTTTGCCGGGGACTTCCTGTTCATCGGGTACATAAACGCCAACGGCGATAATGCCGTCTCGAAGACCAATGACGCCGCCTCTTATACGGCCACTTCGATCCTAGAAACGACTGTGAATCCGGGTATGGATAGGCTTGACCGGCCGCACAGGAAGAAGCTGAAATCAGTGGGCGCAACGTACGAGGCGCTCCCTATCAGCGGACAGGTCGTGGTAAAGGCACGCGTCGACGGGGGCACCTTCGCCACCTACTTTACGGAGACGACCGATAGCGCCGTGCGTACGGAGCCTGTAGGAGTACAGGCCGACGGAGCGTATACCAACTCCACGGGCACGGAGTTCGAGTTCCGCATAGAGAGCACCGGCGGGGCTGTCGTCACGGGGCTTTTCTACGAGTACGAGAACATCCTTAGCAACTGATATGCCTCCTACCCAAGAACAATTTGACCAACTGATGAGCCGGGTACTTCTGCTGGAGCAGTTTGTCTTTCAGATTAGTAAGACGGATCGCTACACCTTCGAGAAGATGATCCAGATACTCGACGGGCGCAATATCCAGTTGGCTCTCGGGACGGGTACGAAGCTAGGCACAGCGGCGACTCAGAAGCTCGGTTTCTGGGGCGTGACCCCGGTGGTCCAGCAGGCGAGGCCGACGGACGCGGCCAGTATTATCACTGCGGGTACGACCATAGGGATATGGGCTTAATCAATACATAAAATGGCAACCTCTGTTTTAAAACCCGGCATTGACCCCTCTCTCGCGCAGTTCGCTACGCCCGATGTTCATTACGGGCCTACTCCAAGCCCGACTCTCGACGTTCATTATGGGCCGGGCCTAACGACGAAAGATGGCAACCTGGAACTCAACCCTGCGGTTCTCAACCCTGCGTTTATAGACATGACCCCTACAAGTGGCCCCGTCCCGCCAAAGCCCTCGCCCATTTCCATAGCGGACATCACTGATCCGGCGTCACTCGCTAACTACCGTAATCCGAACGCGCCCGTGATACCGGACGTGTCTAAGATTGACACCACTTTTGAACTCACCGAGCCGGAAAAGAAGGTCCAGGGGGAGATCAGCAGCTTGCAGGAGCTTACAAAGCGCCTCGCCGGACAGTCTACTTTCCGCTCCTTTCAAGAGGAGAACGAGGACCTCGCGGGTAAAAAGAAAACCCTGACCGACCTCTCCTCACGCCTCACCGCTCTCAAAAACGAGGCTTTAGCCATCCCTCTACAGCTCCAACAGGACGCCACGGGGCGGGGGATTACAGCGGGAGGCTTGCGCCCCATAGAAACTGCCGCGCTCCGCAACAACGCTATCCAGGCTTTGAGCGTAAATTCGCTCTTTGAAGCGGCTAAAGGCAATCTCACAACCGCCCTCGACCTCGTAGACCGCGCGGTAGCGGCTAAATACGGCCCGATTAAGGAGGAAATAGAGATCAAGCGGGCCAATCTCGACCTCATCCTCAACTCTCCCGAGTACACCCTGGCCGAAAAGAAGCGCGCACAGGCCCAGAAGGACGCTCAGGACGCGAAAAAGGCGGCTCTGGATAAGCAGGAGGCCGAGGCGAAGGAAATCTCCAAGATCGCGGTAGACGCAGCTTCTAAAGGCGCGGATGCCCTGACTTTGAGGAAGATAAACGAGGCGGAAACGGCAGGGGGAGCGCTCGAAATCGCGGCGGCGAGGGGTTTTGCGGCAAAGCGCGATGGGTTTGAACTCTCGGCAGGGCAGACCCGCTACGAATACGACCCGGGTACCGGCACTTATAAAGCTGTGGGCTCAATTCCTAGTAATGAGAGGGGAGAGTTTACCCCGACAGAGTACAGAAAACTAGAACAAGCGGGGCTTTTGGACCAACCCCGTGAGACACAACTCGATTTTCTCTACGGAAGGGACAGTAGCTTTCAGACAGACGGCTATGAGACAGCCAGGCAATTTGTTATTGACAACCCCGCTGAAAGTAGGGAAACCCTCCGTTCTGAACTTATGAGCCGCCGTAAGGAACTCAATTTAGATGTAAGCGCCATTGACACAATTCTGGACGAGACAGGTGTGATTAAGGAAAAAGTGAATATAAGCGGCAAAGAAAAGGATATTGCTGTTGCCCTAGTGAAGGCTCAGGGCTTCGGGGGGAGCGCACAGACGGCCAAAGATTACATCCTTGGTGGAGGGGCCATCAACATAAATGGATCGGAGGTGGTGCTATCCAAACGTCAAGCAGAGAGTATCGTCAAAGAGATAGACGCTGCTTACCCCTCGGGGAAACGTAGTTTCTGGAATTCTATTTTCCCCGGTGGTAAATAACTTATGGCGCTTAATACATCAGCGTTTGAAAAGAAAAGCACTCCTCAAAAGCAGCCGTCATCCTCGGGTCTTAATTTACGGGCGTTTGCTGGCGGTACCACACTTTCTTCCCCCATTGAGTTGGCCAAGCAAGCTATCGCCAAGATAGAGAGCGGGGGCAATTATGCTGCGATTGGTCCCAAGACCGTCAAGGGTCAGAGGGCTTATGGGAAATATCAGGTGATGGATTTCAATATTCCCCTGTGGACAAAAGAAGCTCTCGGAAAGGCGCTTACTCCGCAGCAATTTTTAAAAAATCCAACAGCCCAAGAAAAAGTATTTGAACATCGCTTTGGTTCCTATATGAAGAAATACGGATCAGCCGAAAAGGCGGCGAAGGTCTGGTTCGGCGGCCCCGGCGCTCTTTCCAACCCGAACGCAAGGGATATTTTAGGGACAACGTCACAGTCCTATGCAGATAAATTTTCTTCCACTTTCGGTAAGCCAAGGGCTCCCTCCTTTGACCCCAGCTTTGTCCCTGTTTCCACAGGTTTCTCGCCCTTTTCTCCTACAAAGACTAGTACGACAACGGCGATACTGCCGAAGCCGGAAGAACTCGAGGAGCCTTTTGTGCCGCCGCCTGCGCGTTTAACGAACCGAGTTGTTCCGAATACGGAGTTACGTGCAGGGAAATCTGGTTTAACTCAGATGATAACCAACGCCCTGCCGGGAATCTTGCGCCGCCCGTTCTCGAATATTGTCTCGGATATTTCCGACGGGCTTTTCGGGAACCCAAAAGATCGTGCGGTAGTGCGCGAGTTTAAAAAGGCTAAGGTGGATGTACCTCTTACCACCCTGATGGAAACAGAAGGCTTCATGCCCTTCCTCGGCCGCTCTCAGACCGATCAGATCGAACACCTTGCAAACCAGCTAGAGGAAAAAGGCGTAAAACCAGACCGTGCGTCTTCTCTTGCCTTCTACGACGTATTTTCTCGGGGGTACGCTGCTCCCGGCACTCCCCAAGAGGAGAGAAAAAAACAAGCAGAAGCTCGCCTTAAGGAGCTGGCAGTAACACCGGAGGAGAAGAAGGTAATAACCTATGCTCGCCTCGGACAGGCTGTGGGCGGATCATTGGATGCTGTGGGGGTTCTTCCTGTGGGTAAATTAGTTCCTAAGTTAGGAAGGGGACTAGATACTCTCGCCGCCGAAGCGAGGAAGTATAAGAGTGCGGAGGAGTTTGTGAGGGCGCAGCAACCCGTTTACCACGGGACAAATGCAAAGTTTGACGTGTTTGATACAGGTAAGCACGGGACGAATATCAAATCAGAGGACATTGGGATTGCATTTACGAACACTAAAGAAGAAGCGGGTGGATATGGGAAAGTGAAGGAAGCATATCTGGATTTTAGAAATCCAAAGGTGTTATCTTCTGGTGATATAGTTCCCGCTATTTGGTACGACGCAGAGGCTCCGAACGTCGCAAAAGAAGCAAGGAAGGCAGGGCATGATGGTTTGATTATTGAATCCAAGAGAGGTCAAAAGATGTTTGTTGCTTTTGACAATACGAGAATCAAAACCAAATCCCAACTCACCTCCCTCTACAACCAAGTAATGGGGAAGGGAGACTCGCTCTCTGCTTCACGGACAGATATACCCTCTATCACAATAAGGGACTTGCCGATACAAAACCAGAAAGCAGGAGAAATACCCTACAGAAAACTCCGGGGGATCGCCGATGATATGAACGCGATGGAAAATCCTCGCACTCGCTTGCAGATGCTTAATCTGGAACTCTCTTTTATTGAAGATGCGGCATCCAATAATCCAGCACGTTCTCTGGTGCGCTACATTTCCCGATCTACAGGGAAATTACCTGAGCTTACGGGTAAAGAAGCGGTTCGTTCGGTGAATACAGGTAAGGTTATCAAGAACAGTAAGTTTGGACGCAAGGGGGATGACATAATTACCGAACTCGGCTTTAAAGATGAGGCTCAGGCGCAAGAAGCGCTGGACGCTTATTTGAAACAGCGCGAGAAGATTAAGGAAATTAGGGCAGAAATAGTAGAGGTACGGAAACGCCGCTCCCTTACTCTCAAGGGAGAGAGGCTTATGCAGATAGCCCGTAAGGATCGCCGCCAGGCGTTCCGAGCCTTGCGCGAGCGTTACCTGTTGACTGACTCCGAGTTAGCCCAGATACGGAGGGGCAAAGACTTGTCCATCATGTCGTCGGGGGAATTCGAACGTTTTATGATACGCGCGGAAGAACTTGCGAGTGAAATTGCAGAAAAAAGTGCGGCGCGCATCGAACTTGAGGATACGATTCAGAACAGGGAGTTGCGTCGTTGGGAGAATATACGCGATTTGCTTAAATTACCACCTTCCTTTGCGGACATGACAGCGCGAGAGATACGCACTCTGAACGAGGTGCTTTCCAAGTACAAAACTGGCGACGAATTTCTGCCAGTACGGATGATGGAAACCCTACCGAACACGCGTCTCAGGGAGGTGCGTACTATCCGCGAGGTCATGGAGATACTCGCTAAAGAGACGGACCTATCGGTGGAAGAAGTATCTAAACTCAAACCCACCGAATTCCATCGTTATATGGGTGATCATGCGCTTTCGCGCCAGCACCCTTTCTACTCACAACTTGTGTTCATGAAAAACAAGGCTTTTCTGGAAGCAAATGCACGAATCATTCAGCTCTCCGATGAGGCCGACAGGTTGATTAAAGAAGCCCGCAAATCGAAACCGCGCGGAATAAGTGACCGTCTTGTACCGGCGGATAAGAATATCGTTAAGTGGCTAGAATCTTCACGGGATGAGCGTGCAATTCTAGAGAAGAATATGACTAGTGCCGAAATCCGTGCCTCTCAGTGGATGGACGATATTTTCAAGAATTACTATGAGTATCTAGTCAAGAAGCATGCGGAGAAGAAGTTTTCTCGTTTCGAAGATCAATACTTTCCTCATGTGCGCCGCGGTTTCCTGGAAGCGTGGAAGGAAGACGGCATACTCAAAGCCTTCAAGGAAATGCGGGATAAATTCAAGCAAGATCAGAAGTATCTTAATATCCTCGATGAACGCACTAAGGAAATCCTGCCGTACGAGAAGTGGATAGGTTTTACTCAGTTTCGTACAGACGAACTTGTGCCTACTGTAAACGCACATCGCGCCTTTGAATCCTACGTGACAGCCCTTGAAAGGGGGCGCCATTTAGATGCACTCATTCCTGAAGTTATGGCTTATGTGCACGCCCTCTCTCCTCGGCAGTTGAGCCCGCGAGGAATTGAACTCGACACTTCTCTGAAACGCTTTGTGAAGGAGTGGGTAAACGCGAATAAGGGGCGAGTGCCGCGAGGTTTCTTTGAGCCGGGCGGCAAGATGGATTGGACACTTCGCTCTAGCGTCGCCTTAACCCGTATCCTCGACCTCGGCTTCAACTTCACCACACAGCTTGCCGCCCCTGTGGGTGAACAGATCATGAACCTGACGATGCTTAAACCCAAGGCGTATGCAGAGGCAATCCGTCGGCGTAACACTGCCCAGGGCCGAGCCATTATCCGTAAGTATCAAAACTTTACCGGGCGCACTTTCTTTGACGAGATGAGCAAAGCTGCCAACAATGCCGGAGATAGGCTTATGGGCGGTATGTTTGCGATCTTTAGTGGGGCCGTAAAGAGCGGTAATAACATATTCCTACTCGGTAAGATGACGCCGGAGGAATTTGCCTCTGGGGCTATCAGCACGGATCGTCTCGCTCGTCTAATGGTAGAGATGAATAAATACCGAGCGGTAAAAGGGGTAGAGTCTATCATGGGGCGGACGGGAGAAGCCGAGGCTTTCAAGCAATATAAAAACTGGGCCATTCCGGCTGTGCGCGCAACGGCGACAAACGCACATGATCTGTACCAACTTATTAAGAATAAGGGCGCAAAAGCTGCCCTGACCTCGGACGCAGGCAAGGAGCTCTTTTACTCGGTAGGTTTAGGTACAGCAATAGCGGTCGGGGCTTATGGCTACTTTACCGAACTCGGAGAGAAGAAGGACAGATCGTTTGTTGAGAATGTGCAATATAAGGCTATGCGCGATGCCCTTTCTATTTTCGGCGCCTTCGACCTAACTCTGTGGTCAGAGATTCGCATTGCCTCATTCTTTAAAGACCTATCCGAAGCGCTCAAGGCTTCTGTATTAATGGAGAAATATAAAACCACTGGTGAACTCAAGGGGCCAGCACAACTTCAACGTACCCTTACTCCGAGTATCGTCAAGCAGGTAGTTCAAGACAGTGCATCAAGAGATAATAACGAAGACTCCGGTAAAGTATCAATACCATCTATCAAAATACCAGAAATTAACGTGCCCTCGATTCGTATACCGAGCCTGTCTATTTAGGTTTCCGCCAGTCCTTTAGGAGGCCGTACCACCACATAACACCCCAAGTTATAAGGAGTATCAAAAGGTATTTAGGCCATGCGATCTCATCCATGATGGCCTTAGGGACTACTCAGTTCACCTCCACCGTTACACTCTTGGTAAGGTTGCCGGAAGTGAAGGTGATGGTCTTGGTGCCCGTGGTGGCAGGGATGTACTGGAAACTTGTGTACCAGTGTTCTGCTTCGTCAGAAGCCTTACCGTTTAGGGTCTTATTAATGTTGGAATTGTCCTTTAAATCCTCCTCGGGTGTTTTATTCTCGTTTCTTGGATAGATCGCGTCACTAGGAAAACTCACCTTAACGGGAGTTCCGAACGCGCTTTTACCATCCTTGTTTAGGACAGTAATCTTGAAATTGAACGCGCCGTAAATCATGCCTCCTGCCGGATCAGGAAGGGATTTGGTGGTTAAAACCACAATCTCCGACTTGTCTACCGGCGCCTCCGCCACAGGTGCGATGCTGCCGTTCTGCGGAGGGGTCGGAGTCGGTGTGGGGGTAGGAGTAGTCGTCACGGGGGGATTGGTGGGCTGCGTTACTACGGGGGTCTGGATTCTTTGCATTTCTACCAACTGCGCCATGAGAATCTCCACCTGCTTAGTGAGGAGGAGGATGACCTGCTGTAGGGAGGATACCAGGAGGGCTTGCGTGTCTTCCTGAGACATCTGGGCGTGAGAGGCCGTAGGTATCAGGAGCGCGGCTGCGATTACGAGGCTGATGAGTGTTTTCTTCATTATGTTGCACTAACGAATAAAACCCGAGACTAGCTAATAGAATACCAACAGAAGGGATAAAAAGTCAAGGTGGCAGAAAAGTTATCCCCTTTTACCAAAGACTAGTCTAGTGGTACAATAACCACATCGTTTAATGCCTAAAAACGAGGGACCGGAGGTGTTGGTCACTCGATTACGAGATTTCCTCAATGGCGGCGTTCCGACCAGGGAGGAATTTATGCAGTTGGCGGAAGAACTCGTTAAGTACGTCACGGGTGTAGATAAGCGGCTCTCCGGGGAATTTGAAAGCCTCGCCGCGGCTCTGCGGCAGATGTCGGAGACTTTGAAGGGGGACAGCGACGCCTCTCTTTCTGAAATGAAAGAGGGGCTTAATAGCCTTTTTGTGGGCGAACGGCTCTCCGACATGGAGCGTCTGATCCGCGCTTCCGTCCGCGAGGAGTTGGACAAGAAAATAGGGGAGGTAGACGAGCGCCTGAGGCGCGTGCGCGACGGCCTGGACGGAGAAAAGGGGGAGAAAGGCGATCCCGGCTCACCGGATACTCCTGAACAGGTGCGGGACAAGCTGGAAAGCCTCAAGGACGAGGAGAGGCTTGACCCGAGCGCTATTAAGGGCCTCGATAAGTACATACAGGAGAACTCCAAGGCGATGGGGGTTCCCTACGCCGGGCCGTCAGGCGGCGGTATCGTCAAAGCCTACGATCTCAGCTCGCAGCTCGACGGCGCAGACCGCACCTTCAGCCTGCCCGCCTTTTGGCGGGTTATTTCCGTGCATCTCAGTTCCTTCCCGAGCATCCTGCGCCCGACGGTGGACTATACGACGAACGCAGCCACCATGGAGATCACCTTTACCAGCGAAGTACCGGCTAACGCTCTTGCGGCGGGACAGACCTTAATCGTGGTGTACGCCGAAGCCTAACTTATGAATAAATACGCAAAATACATCATCGCTTTCTTGGTAGGTTCTGGTTTCTTTGGGTATGCCGCGTACGGCGCACCTTCTACGGAAGTTATCTATCAAAAGACGATCCTTCCTGTTAGCAACCTCTCTTTTGATCTTGGTTCTTCTAGCCCTGCGTATAATTGGCGGAACATTTACGCGCAGAATCTCACTCTGACAGGGACGTGTACGGGATGCGGTAGTGGCTCTAGTGGCGGCGGACAGAGTTGGGAATTGTTTGGTTCTCCCTCATACCTTGCTCCTACCACCTCCAAGGGGATCATCGTTACTTCGTCGTCCACCATCACCGCGCTCGACGTCATAAACGGCACCACCACCAACGCCACCACCACTGCTCTCAAGACTACCAACTTCACCATCGGTTCATTGACAGGTTTCCTTAAGGCGGCTTCTGGGGTAGTTACCACTTCTCTCATAAACCTCGCGGCAGACGTCACGGGCGACCTGCCTTTTGCCAACCTCACCCAACTAAGCGCCAACAGTGTCCTAGGAAATCCCACAGGGGCAACGGCCGACGGGCAATCTGTCGCCACTTCTAGTCTCTACGGGGCAGCGTCTACGGGAGGCTTCGTTCTTCAATGGTCAAATGCTCTGAATGGTCTTATTCTCGCCGCAACTTCCACGGGTTCGGGCTCCGGCACGGTAGGTTCAGGTACGACGGGTCAATTCCCTTTTTATAACGCGAACGGCACAACCCTCACCGCCACGTCGAGTATCTACATCACCCAATCCGGCAACATTGGTATCGCCACTACCAGCCCCGGCGCACGCCTTGATATATGGCAATCTGCCGCTTCAGCTCAGTTGCGCCTCTCTAAAAACCAGTCACTTTACTCTGAACTTACTGTTGATTCGACAGGTGATCTTACTATTAGCGCCGCTGGCGGAGATATTTACACTTTTACAGAAAATATCTCGATCTGCGGAGGCGGCAGCTGCCCTTCCCAATTCACGCCTTTGACGACGAGCGGCAACCTATATGTGGAAACGACTCTCGCCGTAGGTACTTCAACACCGGGCGGCGGCGCTATCGTAGCGGGCGGCGGCGCGATTACGAACGAAGAAATCTACCCGGCGACTTCGACTTCGCAGGCCGTGGATTGGAGCGCGAGCACGCAGCAGAATTTCAAGTACGGAACGGCGGCGATCACCGTGTCCTTCTCTAAAGTCATGGCGGGCGGCACGTTGCGCATGGTTACATGCGCGCCGGACTCCGGCACAATGGGTACGATCACCTGGCCTGCGGGCATCCGGTGGGCGGGTGGAACCGCGCCGACGCAGACCACGACCGCGCAGAAATGCGATATTTATTCCTTCATAGCGACGAAAGCGACTTCAACTGTTTCCGGATCGTCTGTAATTTTGGGAGCACAAAGCGCGAACTTCTAACATGAAAGGATTCTTCTCTAAATTCCTCACCTCGATAGCAATCCTTTCGACAGTTTTTTTCTTCGCGCCGATTTCCCCCGCTTACGCAGTAACAACGGCAAAAGTCCTGGTCGTAGGTGGAGGCGGAGGCGGAGGGAACAGTGGTACTAAAGGCGGCGGTGGAGGTGGTGCAGGAGGGTATCAATACAACGAGGCTTTTCCTGTAACCGCCCAAGCCTATACCGTAACGGTGGGTGCCGGCGGTCCTGGCGGTGCAAATGGTAGTGATAGCGTTTTTTCTACGATTACCGCAATAGGAGGGGGGCGCGGGGGTAACGCAAATGGTGGGGCTGGGCAGAACGGAGGTTCGGGAGGTGGTGGTGCTGCGAGTAACGGTACTAAAGGCACAGGAAGCCAGGGTTTTGACGGAGGAAACGCCGCTTCTTCGGCTGGTGGTGGCGGTGGCTCGGGTGGTGCTGGTCAAACTGGTTCTGGGAATGGAAGTACGCCAGTCGCAGGAGGTGTGGGCACAAGTAATAGTATTACTGGGTCTGCGGTAACGTATGCGGCGGGCGGTGGTGGAGGTACTGATGACAATAGTAATACTAGTAATAACAATCCAGGAACTGCTAATACAGGAAATGGCGGCGGTGGAGGAAACGGGGCAGACTCGACTACCCCCAACCCTTCTGCTGGTGGCTCAGGTGTAGTAATAATTGCTTATATCAGTTCTGAGTTCGATCACACTGGAGGAAACGAGACTGGAACTAACGGGGCAGAAACCTGGGTGAAATTCACTTCAAGTGGGACTCTTACCCTTACGGCAGCTACTGGAGGTTTCAATTTCTGGCAATTCTTCGCCTGGTAACATGATTCCTCTTTCTCATAACCCTCTTTGGACACCTGACAAGCGCGACTTCTCCCACTCTAAGAAGTTTGGCTCTCTCCCGGCGTCCATCCTGCCCACCAACGGCTTAGGCCGCGTACCCATCTCCATCAAGGATCAGAAGCAAACCCTTTTCTGTACAGGTTTTGGTACGGCGGCGGCGTCTGAATACCAAGAAGGGGAGGAGCTGTGTCCGCTTTTCCAAGTAGCTAAAATTGGGCAACTTCTCGACAGACCTATTCTCGACGGAGCCGACGCACGTGCCTCCATGAAGGCCATGATTCTTTTTGGCTCCCTCCCGCGCTCGCTGTCTCCCTTCAGTCTGAATAAACATACTCCCGAGTTCGTCGCTAACTGGAAGAACTGGCCGGAAGCGCTCGATAAGGAGGCTCGGAAGCGTTCTAAGGCGGGCTACTTCTCCGCCGACGGCCCGTACGACGCCTTCGATAAGGTGCGTATGGCGCTCTACCAGGGTGCGGCAGAGAATCAGGTGGTTATCGCCTTCGGCAGGTGGTATCCGCACTGGACGGGGACGTTCTGTAACGGGATCAGCCAAAGCTACGGCTACCACTGTTACGTCCTGTACGACTGGTGCATGCGGAACGGCGTGACCTACCTGAAAATCCAGCAGTCCGGGGGCAAGGCCATGGGTGACGGGGGCACCCAGTACATAGACCGGGACACCTTCAATATGGCTTGGCAGTCCCTTCAGCTGGATTCTGAGCTATACATCCCGCGTGATCTCAAGGAAGGGGAGGATGCGGAGCTGCGGCAATCCCTATCCTTCATCCTGTGGGACTTGTATTACCGGGTGGCTAACCTCTTTGATTTATGGCGGCAATCCTCGAAGCGCTAAAGAAACTTCTTATGAGCCTCTCGGATTTCCTGAAAGCCCAACCGATCGAGGAGGAGGTGGAAGACCCGGTAGAGCCTCCTGTGACCCCGGTGAAGCCCCAGGAGCCTCCTAGGCTGAGGATATACCGCCGGGCGATAGAGTGTCTCGGCAAGGACATCTCCCCCCGGGAGGACGAGCTAGGGTGCGCCGAGGCCATCTCTACGGGCATACTGCACCCTCTTTTCCCAGAGTTCCCGGCGGGCATCCTCTCCACCCAAGTGCTCTACAAACTTTTGACGGATAAGAGATACGGCTTCAAGTCCACCCTCGACCTCCTTCCTGGCAACATCATTCTCTCCGTCACCGGGCAAGGGAACGGCACCATCGAGCACGGGCACGTCGGGGTGCTCGGCTACGGCGGGGAGATCATGAGCAACGACAGCCGTAAAAAACTATTCCTTAAAAACTACTCTCTCGACGGATGGATAGAGCGCTATAGAAAGCACGGCGGCTATCCCATCCTTGTATTCGAGAGGATGAAATAATTAGCAAGTAACTTCTAAGCCTATGTTAAACACAGTCTCTCTCACCGGCACTGGCGTCCTCATCTCCCTCCTCGCTATGGGCCTCAAATACTTCGGCATCGTCGTAGACGAGAATCAGGTAGCCGCCTTCGTGAACAACCTCGCCCAGATCGTCGCTTTCGTGATGATTATAGTGGGCCAGGTGCGCCGCAAAGACCTCTCTTTCGGCCTGTTGCGTAAGTAATGTTCCCGCTTCTCGCGGCAGCAGTTTTCGCCGTTCCCGTCTTCTCACCCCCTATCTTCTTGGAGGCGGCTTTACCCCATTACACGGATGAACTGATTGCGAGGACAGAGTATATCTACGAACGCCCGGCCACTTCCACGGAAGACCTCATAAAAGAAGTCTTCGGCCCCCTCGCGCCGCAGGCTCTCAAGATAGCTAAGTGCGAGAGCAGGCTAGTCCCTACCACGACAGCCAAGACTCCTTTGGAGGACTCCCGTGGCATCTTCCAGGTCAATCTGAAGGCGCACAGGGCCGATCCTGAAAAACTCTACGAGCCGGAATACAACATCCGCTACGCTAAAACGATCTACGACAAAGCCGGATCGTGGCTTCCTTGGTACACCTGTGCTAAAAATCTCGGCCTTCTAAGGTAGCCCTACACAACCAGGAGAGAGGGGGCAAGTTACTGGCACGCAAACTCCCCGCCGATCAGGGGAGTCAGATACCTGTTCTCCCAAGACACAACTCTTTCGCTACAAGGGAGGTGTAGAGCGATATTCAAGACAAAAAGAACCAAGAACAGGGTAAGTAGTATCTTCATACCTTCTCCTCCACAGCCTTTAATGCGGCGTTCCATATCCTTACAGAGTCAACTTTCGGTAGTTTATTTTCCAAAGCGTCTTTTTGTTCGTCAGCCTGTAATGTCCCGATAACTCTCCTCACCCGCCTTCTTTCTTTTTCCTTAGCCTTAGCGATCTCGGCGCGGATGAAGGCTTTGATTTCGTCTCCGTTTAGCTCCGCGCATTCAAAGAAATCGAATTACTCGTCGAATCTTTTCTTCCACCTCTCTCCCTTTTCGCCCTTGGAAAGGGCCTCGATCTTGTCAGAAGTGTTCTTCATATTCTCATGGGTTAAGACAGCGGCCTCGCCCGGGCCTTCGTAGAATCCTTTTTCTTCTCTCATACCCCTTTCTTCTTAGTGGGTAAGGTGTAGGAAATCTGAACCGTACACGGCACGCGATCTCCAAAACTAAGAACCTCAACTGTATTTTCCGGGCAAACTTCTATTTTCGTAATTTCTTCGCCTCTAAAAGACAGAAAACCTAACCGGGTTGTCTTCACCTTCCTTCCTTTGAGGGGAGTGGTCATACTACCTCTTACCTGCTTCTAAGATTGGGAGTCCGGCTTCTGTAGGGACATAGATTACTTGCTTGCCTTCGCTTTCCTCTAACATGTGTATATACAGGTATCGGAGATAGCCTTCCGGGCCACCGAGGCCATTTGCGACGATAGCATTAGCTTTGGCGACACCCTCCGCGCGGAGAACTTCTGCCTCAGCCTCTAATCCTGCCGCATCTTTCCTTGCCTGGGCCTGACGAACGATGATTTGGCGGTTCCATTCTGCCTGTGCAAGTTCTGCCTTACCAGTCTGTTGCGCTTTGTAAACCTTGAAGACTTGATAACCCCAAACTATTCCAAACAAGGTTCCCGCTACCAACAATACCCCTACTGCCAAAAGTGCCGCGCCTGTAGCAAATGCTTTCATATTTATAGTTCTTAATTATACCCCAAGCGAAAGAAGGGAATTGAACCGGGAGGATTGCGCCGGAGGGAGGTTCATTGAATAGAGGAGGCGAGGATTTGACGAGAAGCCAGGAGTTCCACCTAGTCTACCTTTCAAAAAGGTTTCAAGCACTCGTATAGTCACCTCGCATGATGGATATTCCGTAAGGGTAAGTCACCATCCAGCCCTAATTTCATGCGTCTACCTTTTCCGCCACTCCTCAACTCAACGAACCTCTAAAATCCAGCCTTTGCCCGATCTGTACTTCCTTTCCTTCGCTCAGAGGGCAAGAGTCTGGCGGGAGGGGTCGTGGGGAGATTCTCTAAACAGGAAGGTAAGAAGATAGTATTTTGTGGCTCATGTCGGCTCTCGGTTTTTGCTGTACAGATCAACCGAGTCTACAGGGATATTTAATCGCCGCGTACTTTTAGTGCCGTCGCACAAAAGTTTGAAACTGACGAACCCTCACATCTTTTCATCGAGCGCCGCGACACAATTCAGTGTCATGACTTACCTCCCAGGTTTAGAGAACCTCTACCACCCCATCGCTGTACTCTTGCCTCCGACTGAACCTAGTATATCTCTGCGTGTAATGCGTGCAAGAGTGTGGTTGTGGACAACTACGCGCTACACGCAGAAAACTATGGTATAGTGCGGTCAATAATCTCTTTTATGGCTAAGAAAAAGACCGACGCGCCGAAGCCTGACTTTGTGAACATCCGTATCCTGCGATCCACCAACAACCGTCTCCGTCACCTCGCCATTGACGCTCAGAAACCCGCCTACGTTTTGATAGATGAGCTGGTAAAGTAATCCCCACCTTGACACCACCCCTTCCGTGGTATGCTTGTAGCAGATCGTTCTCGCCAAAGTGTAGGACAGGGAAGCTCTTGAATATTTAGAATAAGAGAGAAGGGCGCGAGGAGCGTCAATTGAACTTCCTTTTTTGCACTTTGTTTGGAACCAGTTTTTTGTATTTTAGCGGATAAAACCGCGAGCTTTTTATCGTTCCACCGCTCCCGAACTTCGATTGGTTCGGGGCCCAATTTGAGCGATCCTCAAAATAAACCACCCTGCATCTCTGCCTCTTAGGAGGGCTCTCGGAGATCGGGGGTGGTGGAATGAAAGGAGCTAGAGAGGTGGGTCTTACCCGCGATGTCGATATTTTTCTACCCTGTATTCTTATGAATACTTGAAGGGATTAAAACCCGTGCCTATCGCGGCATCGCGGATTAGGCCCATCTCGGAGGTGGGTAGCGAGTGTGGTACTAGATTGTTCCAACGCAGGAAACTGCGTCTCTGCCCGAAAGGGCCTTTGCCTTCTAGCCACACACCCGTTACCCATCTCCCCACAGCGTCAGAGTTGCGGGTGGAGTCGGGTACTTGCAAGGTGCGACCTCTAAAAAAGAGGTCGTTAAATGGTGGCTTGAAAGAAGTCCAAGCCTACAAGTACCGGTCTCTGCCCACAACTCTAGAGGGGTACGGACAGCTGGAAGTAAGCCAAGTTTCTGAAGCGAAACCGGGAGGCTCTTCCTTCATCGGAAGCGGTTGCAACCACTTCCAGCCGCCCGTACCTCTCACCACAAAGGAGCGTCCCCATGCTGAAAATCCTCATCGCGGCGATCGCTCTCTTGATCGCTCCGGCCTACGCCCACGAAGAACACCACCCGACCAAGTCGGACGAGCCGCCAATCAGGTACACGGACTGGAAGAACAAGAAAGACCAGGGGTGCTGCGATTCCACGGACTGCCGTCCGATTTCGGACGAGCACGTTCAAGAATCTCCGGCCTTCAAGGTCTTCGTGGAGAACAAGTGGTGCCCGGTTCTGCCGCACCACTTCCTCAAACAGGGCAACGCGCCGGACTGGTCGCGCAATCATGTCTGTGTCCGGCCCGACAGCTCTCACTATGACACGGACATGGGTGGCATGGGCATGACCCGCGCGCCGACGCCAACCGACCCCTGCGCCCGGCTGCTCTGCTTCCAGCCTCGACCTCAAATCTAGGGAGGGGACGATGTTCCTACCCCTCGATATGGTTCCGGCTCGCCACGTCGGGCCGCAATACCTAGAGGCAGACCACTACTGCCCGTGCTGCTCCAAGTGCTTCGTCACTAAGGATGGCGTGGTCTACCGCGCTCACTACACCTCGAACGGGCAGCCCAAGTACGGCCGCCTCATCATCTGTTCTTTGAAGTGCATCCTGGTTCACTTTCCACCACTGGGGAGGGCGTAACAATGACGTTTCCGAATGTATGCGGTTACTGCAAGCGGGCGCACATGCGCGGGGTGATGACCTTCACCGATCCGCGCCTGCCGCAACCGCGCCCGGACTTCCATAACCGGGACTGTCTGGAGAAGTTCATGCGGGTATGGCTCGGCGAGAAGCCCCGTACCCACCCGGACATCCTCGGCATCGGGGCCTACGTCCCGCAGATGGAGGGCTAGATGCGCCGCCCTCGTTCCAAGGCGTGCTACGTGTCGTTGCCGTGGTTACGTCGCCGGAAGTCCCGGCGGCGCGTGCCTCAACCCAAGAAGGAGAAATGCCATGTTGCGCCTGCTCATGTGCCTCCTCCTGGCGGCACTCTTGACCTCCTCTACCCCCGTTAGGGGCGAGGGGCCGACCCACACTATCCCGGCTACCGCGTATTGCCTAAGTGAGGATTCTGCCGAGAAGATCGCGCGCGAGGACGCCAAGAACGGCCTCGAAGCGGCAAGCGCGATGTTCGCAGAAGCGGATGACTGTCAGATGGGTTCAGGCCAACTCATCCTCGTCGGCGTGATCTCGACCCACAAGGTCAAACGTCCCGGCGGCGAGAAGGTTCTCTACGTGTACGAGGCCAAGAACCCGATGATTACCTTCTACTTGGTCACTACAGCCAAGCTCCTGAAGGAAGATACCGGAGCCTGATCGCTCCAAAACCTGAGAGGAAACTAGCGCAAGCCAAGCCCTCTCAATTCGTTTCAAAATGCGACGAGCACAAAAGGAATACATCTGGTGGCGAGACGACAAAGTATGTTTTTACTGCAAGCGGGATTTAACAGGTGCGCCAAAGGAAGATTTGACGGTAGACCATGTTATTCCACGCCAACTTGGTGGGACTTCGCAAAGGGAAAACCTAGTAACCGCTTGTCGGAGTTGCAACCAGAAAAAGGCGGAGCGTGAACAGGTAATAATTTACTCTAAATGAAACGCGGCGGCTTCTTAAAAAGGCGTACCCCTCTCAAATCCTACACCCCCCTCAAAAAGTCCCCTCTCCGGCGGGGTGGGGGATTGAGGAAGGTATCTAAGAACCCCATAAGCCAGGTAAAGAAGCGCATCCAGGCTCTTATAAGGCAGAGGGTAATCGAGCGTGACGGCGGCTGTATTTTGCGCCACTACCCCCAAGCTGGACGCTGTAACGAAATCCTCCAAGCCGAACACCTAGTCACCCGCGCAAACTCTATTTCCTATGCCGATCTGCGAAATATTGTCTGTCTCTGCCAGCGACACCATATTTTCTGGAAACCTCAGTACTCGCGCCTCTACTGGGAACTTGTAGAAAAACACGTCGGTAAAAAGCGTTGGGAGTATGTCCGGCGCACAGAAGCGGACAAGTCGCCGCATAGGATGACACTGTATGACTGGTTGGAGATAGAGAAGAAGCTATGAAAACCTGCCTCGTCTGCAACATAAAATACAAACCCGGCCACGAAGATCGTAACCTCTGCCGCACCCACCGTCCTCTCCTCTGGTACCTCATCTTCACCCCACAGGGAGCGACTTTGAGTAAGGCGGGGCAGAAGAAGCTGATGGAAATGGCCTTCTAAGGGGCCAAAAACCACACCACACTTCGCCCTTGACACCTATAGGCGCGGGAGTAGGGTAAAAAGGAAGGCCCGTTCTCGTCCCATCGCCCCTACAAGGGTTGCAACCGATGTGTGACTTCCTATTCCCCGTGCTAAAGTATGGGGCGTCACGTCAGCAATGGCGTGTCTTCCTTACAGGGAAATATGACCAAGCCCTCGCCCATTTTTGGGGTAATCTTGTATTACGGCCTGGCATACAGGAGGCCCGCCACGTTGCAATGGCGGGTTTTCCTGTTATATGCAACTAAGCAAGGTCATACATGAGTTTCTAGATACCCGATCTGTACGCGGCTCTCCGAAGACGACCGTAAGGTATGAAAGCGTCCTGAGGATTTTCTGCATCTGCATGCAAGACCCTGATCTTTCCGAGCTCGACTTGACCCATATTGTCTGGTACTTCCGTGAACTGGAACGCCTCGGCTGGAAACGTAATGGTATCAATATAGTTGCGATGGCCCTTCGCAAGCTCTTTGAGTTTGCCAATTTAAGAGGCTACGACACCTTTAACGAGCAGCTCATCCCCATCCCTAAAAAGGAGTTCAACATCCCCCGCGTCACGAACAAGGAAGCCTTTGAGAAACTGCTTGCCCAGATTCCCGAAGACTCCAACAAGCCCAACCATGTCCGTAACCGGGCCCTGATACTCCTCCTTTGGGACACCGGGGCGCGCTCGGGGGAGATATGCTCCTTGGACGCCGCCGATCTTGACCTCAAAAAAAGGACGGCCACCATCCGCACGGAGAAGTCCCGGGGGCGCCGCCCGGTGCGGCAGATTTTCTGGACAGAGGAGACGCACAAGGCTCTGGTGAAGTGGATAGAAAAGCGGGAGTACTTACAGGAACTCTTTAACTTCCATGACGCGGAGGCCCTGTTCATCTCTATCTCCAAGTCTCCCCAACTGGACATCCGAGGGAAAAGGCTTAATAACCGGGGCGTAGCAGAAATCCTGCGTATGCTCTCCAATGCCGCCCGTATCCCCGTAGTGAACGCCCACTCCATCCGTCACTCCATGGGCCGGGACACGGTGAAGGCCCTCAGGAGCAACGCGGCCGTCTCCAACATCCTGGGCCACTCCAACATGGACAGCTCCTACGTCTATACCATGCTCTTTGGGGATGATCTGAAGGAGGACTGGCAGGAGGTTATGAAAAGCCGGGGAGTGCCCCTGGCCATGCCACCGAAACCCTCTAAGACCTTTCCTGCTATGCGAGCGAGGCAGCCGGGAGCGGGACAGCGTCCGAGGGGGATAAAGATAAAGACGGGCAAGTATGGACGGTACCACAAGTCTTGAATTGTAGGGAGTATTATGCTACTATCACACCACACATGAAGCCACTCACTGATAGAAACGAGGAGATCGTCGCCCTGCGCGATTCAAACCCTAAGAAGTATTCTTTCGGGTATCTCGGTAAGAAGTATAAGAAAGCGCGATCTACCATACAGGAAATCTACTGGCGCGAGAAGGCGAAAATGGGCGACGAAACGGCCCTCAGTCATCCTATCGTTGCCCGGAAATACCCTACACTTTTCGTCTCGTAAGGAGTTATCCACAGGTACGTCTTGCCTAGTGTAAGGAGGGGAGGTACTATACCTCTAGGCGGTCATTGAAAACTAAATAGGAGCTTTCCGAATTAGACCACATTTTTAGAATCTTCGTACCTCACCTGGAACTGTAATGAAATGGGGTATGCTACGACCCTCATCCACCATGTCAGGGAACTAGCGAAGCATCTCTAAAAACTAAATCTTCTGTAGGAAAGCTCCGGCAAAACCGGGGTTTTTGTTTTGCGCTCCCTCCCGTCCCTTC
>Ga0196964_10000299_pt1 | contig 36523 bp, 55 predicted proteins | sample S1_10metaG_FD_148615 | JGI IMG/M metagenome (GOLD analysis project Ga0196964, IMG submission 148615) | Soil microbial communities from Anza Borrego desert, Southern California, United States - S1_10 | ecosystem: Environmental > Terrestrial > Soil > Desert | place: USA: California | collected...
CTGGCTTTTGCGTTCCGTTCGACGCCCCCCCGCGACAGGGACCCGTGCCCGGCCGTGCACGTGGCCACTCGGGTTACGCCGACGACCGCTGGCGCGCGCCGGGGGACAGGGTCGCGAGCTGGGACGGCGCTCGACCCACGCCCGCGAGCCGTCGCCGCGGGCATCGGCGGCCACGCCGCGGGCCTCGGCACGGCTCGAGCACGGCACGACCCACCACACGTCGGCGGGCAGGTCGGGGCTGCGCTCGACCACGCGCCATCGGTCGCGCGTGGCCCAGGGGATCGAAGGCCGCGCGGTCATCCCTGCGGCCCCTCGGGGATGGCGCCCTCGGCCACGGTAGGCGGGCAGTCGGTGACGGGGACGATGTCCGTGGACTGACCACGCAGCGCCCGTCTGGCGATGAGCTGCAGGGCCGCGGTGAAAGCGACGTGCGACCAGCCCGGTTGGATCGCCACGCGGCCCTCGGCGATCCGCTGCAGCGCCTCCCGGAGCTGCGCATTGGCCGCGCGCTCGAGCACCAGGGCCTCGTCGGCTGCGCGGGCGCGGGCGAGGTCACGCTTGCCGGCATCCTTGTACTCGTCGGCGAGCTCGCGGAGGCGCGCGAGCTCGGCGCCCGCACGCCTACCCTCGGCGAACGGCTGGGCCATCCGCACGATGACCTCCTTGGCCTCGCTGAGCGTGAGGTGCTCATCGAAGCCGACCGCGCGGCCATCAGCCGACACGCGGACCAGCTCGCGCGGCGGCGTCGGATCATCGACGATGGACCAATGCATTAGGGCTGCACCAGGTTGGCGGTGGACAGGAACTGCGCGCCGGTGATGGCGTCGCGCACGCGCACGGGGGCGTCGCCGCACCGCGCGATGGTGTTCGACGCGGCCAGGGCGTTGGCCCAGGCGACGGGCGTCGGCACCAGCTCGCTGGCGCGGGTGACGCCGACCTGGACGGCCCAGGCGCAGTCGGTGATCACGTTGACGGCGACGACCAGGTCGGCCTGGCCGGCGAGCTCGATCGCCCCCTGCGCGTTGACGGGCGACCCCTGGATCACGTTCGCGACGACGGCCAGGCCGCCGGCCCCGGGGTTGCGCGACGCCCACTTGAGCGACCCGTGCAGGCCGCGCACGACGTTGGCCTGGAACACGTACCCGAGCACGCCAGCGGGCGTCGTGCTCACCTGGTACCCGTTGACGAACGTGCAGCCGATGACGCGAGCGTCGCGCGCGGTGATCCGCCCGAGGGCCTTCTCCTGCGACGAGCCGGCGCCGCACAGCCGCAGCCAGGCGTCGCCGCAGTCGACGATCCGCAGGCGCTCGACGGTGACGTCGCTCGACTCGATGATCGCCAGGCCGTCGTCGCACCACACGCCGTCGGCCTTGCCGTTGGAGAGGATCGGCGTGGCGCCCTCGGGGGTGCCGCCCTGGACGGTGAAGCCGGAGACGTACGCGCCGTCGCAGCGCACCAGGCGCAGCACGGCGTCGACGCCCTCCCGGTAGGACGGCCGGGGCGTCTTGGCCAGCACGGCCGCGCGCGGCCCGCGGATGGTGACGCCGGGGCGGTCCTCGAGCAGCGACTGCCGGTCGAGCCGGTAGCGGCCCGGCGGGAGCACCAGCTCGGTGCCGGGCATGAGCAGGTCGAGCTCGCGCTGCAGGCGCGGCTGGCTGTCGAACTGGCCGGTGGGGTCGAGGCCCAGGGCGGTGCGGATCATGCGCCGTGCGTCCCCTCGACGCCGCGCTGCATCCGATCGCGGGTGCGCCGGTGCAGCCACATGAGGGCTTCCTCGACCTTGGTCAGCGCGAGGGCGTTTTCGCGGCAGGCGAACCCGCCGGCCTGGAATCCGCGCAGGCGGTCGGCGACGATCGCGAGCAGCACCTCCTGGGTGATGCCGTTGACCCCGGCCTCAGCGATCGGGCCATCCTGGAAGCGGACGTCGAGCCCGCCCGGATCGCCGCTGCGATCCGTCCAGCGCACGGCGTAGCGGTGACACGCGCCGCCGGCGCCGGGCGTGTCCTGCACGGTGATCGCGATGCGATCGTTGACCGGGTTGACGACGTGGTCGGTGATCTGGCGTTTGCTCACGCGGCGCGTTCCTTCCAGAACTGCAGGTCAGGGATGCCGGGCAGGCGGTAGGCGGTGACGTCGCCGAGGGCCTCGAGGCCGCGCAGCAGGTCCGCGACCTCGGCGCCGGCGAGGCCCAGGCGCTCGGCCAGGCGCTTCGCCGTCTGCGGGCCGTCCGACCGGAGCGTCCCGCGGATGCGCTCGCGGTCGGCGACCGACTTGCGCCACGCGCGCGTGGCCGTGCCGTCGCTGCGCGTCCGCCGGCGCTTGTGCGTGCCGAGGTCGGCGAGCGGACAGCGCGCCCACCACCAGCAGCCGGCGCCGGCGACGCGGGTGAAGCGGCTCGACTCGGAGAGCGCGACGACGACCTCGCGGACGGTGCAGGTGCAGGCCCCGGCGAGGGCCTCGGCCGACATGCTGGCGTGCGCGTGCAGCAGCTCGTCGGCCGCCGCGCGGATCGTCGTCGCGTCGGTCATCCGCGGCCCTGCCGGTCGCGGACGGGGTCGGGGACGTCGCGGCCCTCGCTGACGGCGAGGGCGACGTCGGACAGCTTGTCGACCAGGCGCAAGAGGCCCGGCTGGCACAGGCGCGGCGCGGTGTTCGCGGCTTCCTGCGCGAGCACCAGCGCGTGCCGCAGGGCGTTGAGCTGGGCCTCTTGGAACAGCTCGGCCAGGCGGCGCTGCGACCCCTCGGCGATGGACGGGTCCTCGCGGACGGCCTGCTGGATGGCCACGCGGGCCGAGCGGGCGTAGTCGCGGGCCGGGATCACGGCTGCACCGCCAGGTGCCAGGCCGCGGCGGCCATCGCCAGGACGGCCACCAGGTAGCCGAGCTCGGCGCGCCAGTCGAGGCCGGGCGCGTCGATGGGCGGGACCTCGACGGGATCGACGCCGGAGGCGCCGAGGTGGGCGTTGATCGCCTCGAGCTGCTCGAGCTCGTCGCGCAGGTCGAACTCGAGCACGCCGAGGCGCCGCAGGTCGCGCGCATCGACCTCGACGAACGGCTGCGCGAGCAGCTCGCGCGAGGGCGGCCCCGCGTGCACGGTGCCGTGCGTGTCGGTGTGCCAGAGGCCGCGCGGGCCGCGGCCGATGCGGATCGGCTGGCGGTGGCTCACGCCGGCGACTCCGCGCGGCGCTTGAGCATCGCGTCAGCCACCGCGTACGCGTGGCCCGCGAGCTTCTCGGCCGACCAGTCGTTCGCGCCGGGGTTGCCCTCGACGGCGGCGGCAACGGAGATGGCGATATGATCGCGCAGGGTGAGCCCGGCGACGACGACCGCATCGCCGATCGGCAAGACCACCGGCCGCACCTGACCGCCGGCGCGCGTGGCGAGGTCGCGGCACGCGGCGTCGAACCGATCGCGGTCCCCCTGCTCGAGCATCAGAACCTCCACACCAGGTCGATGGACACCGCGCCGGCGACACCGCCGAGCGTGGTCGCGTAGGCGTCGCCGGCGTCCGGGTCGCCGTGGCCGGCCTGGTCGTGGGCTTCCTTCGCAAGCCCGACGACGGTGGCCGCGGCCGCGGCGGCGACGGTGCGCTGCCAGGGCCGCCATGCGCGCGTCGCCGGCAGCGCCTCGAGGGCCGCGCGCGTCGCCGCGCCGGTGACCAGGCCCGCGGCCATGTGGCCCTGGCGGTCCTCGCGGTCGAGGCGCGGGTCGAGCGCGCGCGCCGAGCAGCCGCTCGCGAGCACCAGGGCGACGAGCAGGGCGAGCCTCACTGGCGGCCCTCGGCGGCAGCGAGCACCGCGGCCAGGCGGTGGATGACGAACGGCGTCTCGCCGGCCGGCGTCGCGCGCGGGAGCTGGCCGCGCATGTAGGCGAGCGCGTCGCGCGCGGCGATGAGCAGGTCGGGGATCGTCGCCACCACGCGCGCGATGGCGCGGGCCTCGGCGTCGCTGACCTGCATGCCGGCGTGGACGCTGGCGACGATGCGCACCGAGCCGCCCGCGCCGTGCTCGAGCACGTCGAGGCCGCGCGCGAGCCACGGGCCGTGAAACGGCGCGACGACCGCGTCGCGCGCGATGAGGCCCGGGCGGATGCTGACGCAGGCGTCGGTCGCCGGCGCGTTCGGGTCGATGCTCACAGGTGGACCTCCACCGACGCGTTGGGCTTGAGCGACAGCCAGCCGGCGAGCAGGCGCGCGGTCGCCGCGGCGCCAGGCTGGTGCGAACGGTCGCGCCAATGGCGCAGCAGCAGCGCGTCGCCGCAGCGACCGCGGCGCAGCGGGTGGTCCTCGTCGAGGGCCATGGCGGCCGGCAGCGGCAGGCGGCGCGCGGGGCTCACTGGTTCGTGCTCCGCGTGCGGCGGTACCACGCCTCGAGGTCGGCGCGCAGGATCCGGTAGGCGACGCCGCGCGGGTGCGGGCGCGCCTCGGCGACGAGCTCGCCCGACCGGCACGCGTCCGACACCTCGACGGTGCGGCGGCGCAGCAGGCGGGCGGCGTCCTCGGGGGAGAGCAGGGCGAGGGGATCGCCCGCGGCCTCGAGCTCGTCGACGCGCGCCTGCAGCGCGGCGACCTGGGCCTTGAGGGCGTCGACCTCGGCGGCCGTGGCGACGTACGGCCGGTCGGGCGGCAGGGGCGCCGGCACCAGGGGCGGCTTGGGCGGCCGGAGCAGGGCGGCGGTCACGCGGCACCGTCCGGGGTCCCGGCGCGCGGGATGACCAGGGTGCGCGGCGTGGGGGTCGCGGCGTAGACGGCGCCGAGCTCGGCCCGCTTGGCGCGCAGGCGGGCGACCCGGTCGCGCTCGACCACGTGCACCAGCTCGGGCTTGCCGATCAGGGACGCGAGGTGCTCGGCCTTGCTGGCCCAGGGGGTGGCGCGACCCTTCCGCCAGTTGTCGAGGGTGTCGGACCCGACCCCCAGGAGGCGCGCGATGTAGGCCCAGGAGTACCCGGTCTCAGCCTTCCACGCTTCGATGATGGCGGGTAGCTCAAGCACGCCCTGGGTTATTCACCCAAAAATCGGGTAGTCAAGTCTGCGCTGGAATCGGACCTTGGTTCCCTACGGTGCACCCGATGCGGCTGCGCTTCCCGGACCTCCTGGCCCTGCACCTGCGGCACCAGCAGCCGCCCCTGTCCGCCAACGCGTTCAGCGAGCGAGTCAAGGTGCCTCAGTCGACCATGTCGCGGATCATGCTCGGCCAGCGGCCGCCCGACGTCGAGGTGCTCGACGCGTGGGCCGACGCGCTCGACCTGTCGGGCCAGGAGCGCGACGATTTCATCCTCGCCGGCGCGCTCGCGCACACGCCCAAGGTCGTGCAGGATCTCCTCGACCGGAATGAGCGCGAGCTGGCGGCGGCGCAGCGCCGCATCGAAGGGCTCAGCGAGGCGCTGACGCGGCTCGAGTCGCGGCTCGAGGCGCTCACCCGCGAGCGGCCTCGAGGGCCGACAGGCGCGCATCCAACGCCACCGCCCGCACCGACAGCAGCGCCAGCGCCGCGCTGAGGTTGGCCAGGTCGACGCTCGAGCGCGCCACCGCCTGCGTCACGCTGTGCCGCAGCGTGCGCGAGAGCTCGACCGCCTTCGCGCGTCGAGCGATCGGGTCGGTCAGCGCGCGCAGCGGATGCGAGGGCGTATCGTTCATCGGCGTGGCCATCGGTGCGCTCCGGATCACAGGGGCGCGAACCCTAGCGAGCGGTGATCACAGGCGCGAGAAAAATTAATCACTCAGGCGCGACGACCGATGCAATCCGTTCGCGGTTCCTCTCGCGACGATAGGCGCGCGGCCTTGGCGTCCTGGACGGAACGGCGGTATGGTTTCCGCGGTGCGACCGCTTCGGGTTATCGTCAAGGAACGGCTCCGGGTCCTCGAGCGGACGCAGGAGTGGCTGGCCGAGCAGCTCGGCACCCACGGGTCGAACCTGTCGGCGGTGCTGACGGGCAACCGCGAGCCCCCGGTCGACGAGGTCGCCCGCTGGGCCGCGGCGCTCGGCCTCGAGGGGCGCGAGGCCGACGAGCTGGCCGCGGCGATGCACCTGGCGGCCGCCACCCCCTACGTCCGCGACCTGGTCGAGCGGCAGGACCGCGAGCTCGGCGAGCTGCGCGAGGCGCTGGCGCGGTACCGCGACCGGGTCGGTACCGCGCGGTTCGTCCTCGACCACGTCGAGGCCGGCGCGCCGCCGGACGTGGCCGAGCTCGACCTGGTCGCCCTCGCCGACTGCCTGCGGGAAGCCGTGCGCGCCCGCAACGCCCGCGTGCACGGCCTCGACCGGCCGGAGCCGCGCGGCAGCTCACCCGCCGGCTGACTGCTGGCGCGGCCGGCGCGCCGTCCGCGGGGTCGGCGCCAGCGCGGCCTCGAGCTCGTCGTCGGTCGGGCAGCGGCTCGGCGCCGCGGCCTGCAGCACGCGCTCGACCCGGTGCTCGAAGCCGGCCGCAGCGTCGGTGTCCTCAGCCTGCGCACGGCGCCAGGCAGACACGATCGCGACCGTCAAGCGGCGCCACGGCATGGGCCGCGTGCTACCCCTGGGGGTTGTCGTTTCCAACAGGAAACGGCGCGCCGACCGCCGCGGCGACGAGCGGTGCAGCACGGCTCACCGTCGCCGGTGCCAGCCGCGCCGCCGCCGCCCGCACCGCGTGCCACTGGCGCACGGCCTCGGGGACCTCGCCGCGCAGCCAGGCGTCGAGCGTGCCGAGCGGGACGCCGGCGGCGGCCGCCAGGTCCGGCAGGGCCAGGCCGCGGCCGACCGCGGCGCGCAGCTCGCCGAGGGCGTCGGCGTCGTCGGCCAGCTCCGGCCGGGGCAGGAGTCGGAACTGGCCACGCGGCCACCCCGCCACGGCCGTGGTGTACTGCGCCTCGGCGGCGCTGTAGCCGTCGGTGGTCTCGAGCTCGGTATGCCCAGCCTCGCGGCGCACGCGCGTCACCGACTGGCCCGTCGCGAGCTGCAGCGCCACCCAGGTGTGGCGGCAGGCGTGCGGGTGCAGGTCGCGCGGCTCGACGCCGCAGCGCGCGAGGTACGCGCGGAACTGCTCCCAATGCTCGCGCGCGTCGCGCGGCTGACGCAGGCTCGCATCGGGCACGCACCAGCCGGATCGCTCGCGCCACGGCCAGCGCCACAGCAGCTCGGCGAGCTCGTCCTGCAGGGTGACGACGCGCTCCTTGCCGCGCTTGAGCCGGTACTCGTCGAGCACGCGGACGGTGATGGTACGCGCTTCGAAGTCGATCCACTCCCAGCGCACGTGCAGCGCCTCGCCGCGGCGCAGGCCGGCGTAGACCATGAACGCGACCGGCAGCAGGTACGGGTCGGCCGGGTACCAGAACGCGGTCGCGAACAGCGATCGGAGCTCATCCAACCGCAGGGTCGCCTTGAGCTTCTCGGGGACGATCAGCGGCTGCACCGCGGCGAACGGGTTGGACGGCAGGCCGTGGTGGCGAACCGCGTGCAGGCCGATCGACTTGACGTGCCGCAGCCAGCGGTTGCGGGTGATGGGCGACAGCGGCCGCTCGCGGCCCTTCGCGAACGGCTTGACCGTGGTCAACCAGGTGCGGACCCGGTCGGCCAGCTCCGGCGCCGAGCCGCGCAGGTTGTCGATGCCGGCGTCGGCGAGGGCCTTCGCCACGCGCCGGACCTCGGCCGCGTGCACGTCGCGCACGCCGCGCTGGTCGAGCTGGCGGGCGTAGTCCTCGGCGACCGCGGCGAACGACAGCGAGCCCGCCGACAGCTTCCCGGCGCCAATCTGCACCTGCACCGCCTGTGCCCATACCCAGCCCTCGGCCTTCGACGCGAACGCCTTGGACACGCGGCGCCGGGTGCGGCGGTCCCACACCCGGAACAGCCAGCGCGCGCAGTCCTGGTGCCCGTGCTTCGCCCACTGGTCTTCGAACGACACGCCGCGGCCCGCCATGGTCAGCCCTCCGCAGCCGCGGCGGGCGGCTCCGTCCAGCCGTGGTCGTCGACCGAGCTGGCGGCGACGACCTCGGCCCACAGCCGGTCCGGGTCCTCGGCCTCGGCCGGCGTGCCGTTGAGCACGCGGACAGCGAAGCGCACGAACAGAATCCGGCCGACGCGCGGCACGCTGCGCAGCACCGGCCACACCATGGCCTCGGTGACCGGGAGCGGCAGGGCGAGCAGGCGGCGGGCGGTCGCCCAGCCCATGCCCTTGCATGACGCCAGCGCCACCTCGCGAGGGTCGGGCGACGCGACCGCGTTGACCAGGTCGGCGCCGCCAGGGACTGCGGACAGGGCCCGGCTCGCCCGGCCGAGCTCGAGGCGCAAGCGCGCGAGCTCGTCGCGGGCCTCAACAAACGCGCGGGCCAGGCGCACGATGCCGTCGGCCTTGCAGTGGCCAGCGCCGATGAAGCCGTCGAGGATTGGCCGGTAGCCATTCTCGGCCATCGGCTGGAACACGGCGTCGGCCGCGCGCTGGTACAGCTCGGCGACGTAGCGGGCTTCGGCGAGCTCGCGCTGCAGGCGCTCGACCTCGGCCTCGGCCGCGCGGGCCCGCAGCGTCTCGGCCTTGCCGCTGTCCTTGTACTCGGCGGAAATCTCGACCTGCTCGGCGAGCCGTCGCTCAACGGCCGTGAGCCGCGCGTCGAGGGCGAGCACCAGCCGCGCGTCGGCGGAATGGCGCAGGCATCCGCGTGCAGCCTGGTCGACCAGGTAGGCGCGCAGTCCGTCGTTGAGCGGCTCGTCGGCGGCGTGATGCTGCGCGGCCGGCGGGGGTGGAACGTAGGCCATGGCGTGACTCCTGGCCGGCCGTCGTAGCGGGCTCCCCGGTGGCGTCCTGGTGGCGCAGGCGGGGAAAAACGGGGACGAGCGGGGACGAGCGGGCATGGCGGGAAGCGAGGTTAGGGAGCGGGGACGTGTGGGGAAAACCGCATGTCCGGCCTACGGATCTGAGGGTTAGAGGTTCGAATCCTCTCCGGCGCGCCATCACAACCCCCGCTCAAGCATAGCCTTGGGCGGGGGTTGGTCGTTCAAGGGGCAGGCCGCCGGTGGCGCAACGGTGGCGCGCTCGCGACCACCGCCCCGCCGGTGTAGGCTCCGGGCATGTCCACCACCCTCCGCGCCGCGCTGCTGTCGCTCATCCTCGCCGTCGGCGCCGCGGCCGCCGACTTGAAGCCAGGCGAGTCCCTGCCCTGGTGCCGCGTCACCGTCAACCACGCTGCGACCATCGACACCGACGAGCCGGTCCTGCGGACGTTCGACGGGTGGTGGGACAGCCAGACGTGCCTGCTCATCCCGGCCACGGCCTGGGCCGACGAGCAGCGTCCGACCGACCCGCCGGCGCCGATGGACCCGGCCCGCGTGGTCAAGGTCCAGACCGGCACCCACAGCCCCAAGCCGTTCCCGGCGAAGGCCCGCGAGCACGCCAACGCGATCCGCCGGAAGCACGGCCGACGCGACGACGCCAAGCCCCAGGGCGCGGCCAGCCGCTAGCCGGCCCGCCGGCGGCCCGTCGCGGCGCGCACCAGGCGCGCCAGCAGCCGCCGGACCCGGCGGCCGTGGTCGTCGGCGTGCGCGCGCGTCCACACCAGCACCAGGCGCCAGCGGGCCGGGTCGACCTCGGCCGGGGCTGGCAGGTCGGCGGGGGCGCCGGCGTCGTGCGGGTCGCTCACGCGGCCCGCCGCGCCAGCTCGGCCAGCACCCGGTCGAAGCCGGCGAGCAGCCGGTCCAGCTTCGCCCCGAGCTCGGCCTGGCCGGCGGCGAGCTGGCGGATGGCCCCCTGCAGGCGCTCGAGCTCGTCGGCGTGCACGTGGTCCTGGCGGCGCATGGCCTGGTGCTGGGCGGCCGCGGCCTCCTGCGCCTCGACGAGCTGCTGCTCGAGCTCGGCGATGCGGGCCTTGGCGGTCAGCCGGCCCCGGGCGGCGGCGGCCCGGCTCACGCGGCCCGCCAGCTCGTCCACGTCGCCTGCGCGTCCGCGGCCTGGCGCTCGCACAGCACCGGCATGCTGATCGTGATGCCGTGCCGCGGATGGGTCAGCCACAGCCCCTGCCGCGGCGGCTCGAAGTCGAAGTTGCTCGCGGCCGCGTACTCGTCGTAGCCCTTGAGCGATCCGTTGACGATGAGGCCACGCACCATGGCCCACTGGTGCCAGTGGCCGAGCAGGAGGTAATCGTACGGGCGGCGCGTCGCGCTCGCGACCTTCCGCTTGCGGTGGTCGCCGAGCAGCAGAGGCGAGAGCATGCCGGCGATGCCCGAGCCGCCACGGAACTGGTTGCCATGCGTGAGCTGGTAGGACGTCGAGAACAGCCGGAACTGCAGGTCGGTGCCGGGGCTGATCGCGAACTGCACCGCGCGCTCGCTCTTGAAATGGAGCGCGAGCTCCTGGTAGAGCAGCCAGTCCATGTTCGTGTAAGCGAAGTCCTTGGCCTCGACCTTGTGCGTGGTGCGGCCGTGGTTGCCGGGAACGCAGTAGACCGACACGCGGTGGAACCGCTCGACGAGCTTCTCGATGGCCTGGATGAGCACGCCCTGCACGTCGAGCAGCGCGCGCGGCACCGGCACCTCGTTGGTCTTTTTCAATTCCTCATGGATGTCGCCCGAGAGGAAGTCGCCGCCCAGCACCAGGCACATGCCCGGGTACGACGGGTTGACCACGTGCTTGGTCAGCAGGTCGACGGTGGATTCGACCAGGTGCTTGGCGCGCGCGTTCGCGGTCGCCAGGTCGTAGCGGTTGACCCCGCCGATTTGCTCCGGGTCGACGACCTCGCCCCAATGCCAGTCGGACCAGAACGCGGTCGGCACGCCGGGCGAGCCGCGCGTGCGCCGGTCCTCGTCGATGGTCCAGCTCGGCGGCTTCAAGTCTTTCGACCAGCCGCGCACCATCGCCAGCGCGTCGCGCTCGCGCGTGAGCCGCGCGACCTCGCGCTCGAGCTCGGCACGCAGCTCCTGCTGGTGCTTCGCCTCGGCCTTCGCCGCGTCGCGCGCACGCTGGGCCTCGATTTCGCCGCGCGGGCTCGGCGCCGGCGGCGCCAGGCCGGCGCGCTCGGCGGCCTCGAGCCGGTGCCGCAGGGTGGGCTCGGGCCACCCGAGCGCGCGCGCCGCGCGCAGGATGCTCCCGTGTTTGGCCACCGCCGCGACAGCCGCGCGCAGGAGGGGACGCGGGATCGGGCGTGGTGCCATGGGGGCTCCGGTCGGTCAGCGTCGCAGCGGGTGCCGGGCGCGGGTCATGCGGTGGTGCTGTTGACGATGAGGCCGAGAGACGCGAGGGCCGTCAGCAGGCTGGCGAGCGCCGCGTTGCCGCCGCGCGATCCCGTGACCGTCTGCTGCGTCGCTCCGGTACTGCCGTAGAAGCCGACCGTCGCCGACGTGGCCAGCGCCACGCGAACCGCGCCACCGAGGTCGGCGCCGTACGACGTGGTGAATAGGCCGCCCCCGGCGATGGTGACGCGGTTGACGCCACCGGTTGACCAGGTGTAGCCCGCTCCGGCGCCGGTGCCATTGACCTTGCACGTGATGTGCGTATTGGCGCCGCTGATGTCGATGCCAGTGAGCGTGCCGGCGTTGGCGTACAGGTGCAGGTTGCGAGCCGACTCGACGAGGACATCGCGCGCGTCCGTCGCCGATCCGTCGAGCGATTTCAGCCGCACGCCATACGTGGCGTCGTCGATGCCCAGCTCGAGCACGCCGGACGTGCTCCCGGTCGCCCCCTTCACCACGCCGTGGATCGTGACGCCGGTGGTGGCCGCGGTGTACCCGTCCGAGAACGAGATTCCCGCGCCCTGGCCGAGCCGGAGCGACCCGATGCGGTAGGTGGCTCCGAGCGACGGCGTGACCCAATCGGAGTTTGCCCCGTCGATGTGCACGCCGTTTTCCGCCCACAGCCCGCGCGTCTGGAGCGTCGACTTGGCCGCGATGTGGAATGGTGTTTTGAAGTACCACAGGCGTGCCGACGCCGTCGCGCTGCAGTCCCAGCGGACGACCTCGGTGCCGTTCGACCCCGGCGTCGCCTGGTCGTAGAACGACACCTGCGACGCGCTGATCCCGCGGATGCGCGCGCTGATGTCGGTGCCATCCTCGAGCGTGTTCGCCAGCTTGAAGTCGAGCGGGCAGGTGCCGCTCGAGCCGCTGAGCACCAGGCGGCTGTCGGCGTGCGCCAGGAACGCGATCGTTTTCTGCGTCCCGCCGTCAAGCCCCAGCAGGCTGTTTGCCGGGTCATACGACAGCTTGCCGATGTTGCGGTCGACCCAGGCCGTGCCGTTCCAGACGATGATGTCGTCGGTGGTGTGCGACGTGATGCTCACGTCCGACAGGTCGTCGAGGGCGATGGTGGCCGTGGTGACGGCGGTGAGCTGGCCCTTGGCGTTCCACGTCAGCACGGGGATGACGCCGGCGGCGCCGGCGGACCCAGCGACGATGACGTCGGCCAGCTTCGCGCTGGTGATGGCCAGGTCGTTGACGTTCGCGGTGCCGATCTTGGACCAGGTCAGCGCGCCGGCGGTGCGCAGGAACACCTGGTCGTCGGCGCCCGAGACGATGTCGGCGGCGGGGCCGACGCTGTTGGCCGCTCGGCCGACGACCGACAGCGCGGCGCGGTCGCCGAGCGAGGCGAGCGTCACGGCCGGGGTGCCGGCCCGCCACACGCCGTCGGTGCTGTTCCAGATGATCGTCTGCCCGTTGGTCACACCGCGCACGTCGACGTCGGCCACCTCGCTGAGCAGGTGGTTGTGCGCAAACCCGCCCACCGGGCCGTGGATCCACACCCAGCCGTCGCCGAGCGCCACGTGCGTCATGCGGATGAACGTGCGCGCGGTCTTGGCCTTCGGGCCGCCGGCGTAGCTGCCGATGTCGTAGTCCGGGCGCGTGATGCCGGTGCCGCCGGTCACGTTGCCCGAGGTCGACAGGTAGTACAGGTACCCGTCGGAATAGCCGAGCTCGGGCAGGTAGTGCAGGCCGCTGTGCGCGACACGCACGCGGTCGACGTCGAGCACCTCGATGACCACGCCGATCGGCAACCATTCGTGCAGGTAGTTGGCCGAGCTCGCCAGCACCGGATCGTCGACGACGCCCGCCTGCGGGTGCGGGCCGATGGTGATCCACTTGCCGACGGTGAAGCCGTGGGCGGCCTTCTCGACGACCTGCGTACCGGCGTCGGCCTCGCTCGAGTCGCCGATGCGCAGCGGCCCGTACCCTCGCGTGCGTCGCATCAGCGCCACTCCCGATCGGACCAACTCGTCGCCCAGGTGGTGATCCCCTGGTCGGCGTCGTAGTCGATGCGCGTGATGGGCGTGCCGATCGTCTCGACGCGCCCGCTGTAGGTGAGACTGCCGACGACGTCGCCGAGCTGCGGCCAGGCCGTGAGGTCGTCACCCTCGTCGCCGGCGCTGTCGGCCGCGGCCCACCCGTCGGTAAAGCCGCAATCCGACAGCGACCAGGTCGCGGTCTTGCGCGCGCGGGTGTACCACACCGCGGCCTCGCCAGCGAGCCGGGACAGCGGGATGCGGTCGTCGCGGAGGATGCCCGGCGCCGAGGCCGAGGCCCCGGCGGCGCCGCGCGTCGGCGCGTACCCGCCATCATCGTACGTGGTGCCGATCGCGTAGATGGCGCCGGGGTGCGCGAGCCACAGGTGGTGGCCCTTGACGGCGATGCGCTTGACCTTGCCGGAGGCGAGGCCGACCACCGCGCGGTTGCGATGCGGCAGCTCGAGGCCGACCGTGAGGGCGAGCTGGGCGAGGTCGTAGCGACTGGCGAGCGACGGCTGCGCGGTGTCGCCGATCAGCCGCTGGCGGCTCGCGCTGTCGAGCGCGCTGCGGATGAGCAGGTCGGGGCCGTGGCGTTCGACGGTGAGGCGAGCAGCCGTGATGGCGTTCTGCCAGCGGTCGGTCGACCCGTCGTCGGCGCCGGTGCGCAGCCACGCCTGTACCGGCGCCTCGACGCGCTCGCCCGTCTGACCGCTCAGCGCGGCCGGCGTGCTGGTGTAGTCCCAGCCGACGTACAGCGGCAGGCGCGGCAGGATCGAAATGAGCAGCGGCGACGTATCCTTGGCATCGATGACGGCCGGCCACTCGATCGCCCCGGAGTCGACGACGCGATAGTCGACCCGCGTGCGCGTGCCGCCGGCGCCGTCGCCCGCGGCCAGATCCCAATCGATCGGCAGCCGCAGCCAGCGGTACACCGGATCGTACCGCAGGTCGTCGTTGGCGCGCGCCAGGCCGGTCAGGGCCAGGAACGCCGTCTGTGCGGTCGACGACCAGGCCGCGGCGAGCGAGGCGTCCTCGAGGCTCAGCGTGACCAGGACGCGGATGCATTCCGACAGGAGCTCGACGCCGTCGTATTGCGTCTCGGTGACGTCGGCGACCTGGAACGACCGCTGCGCGCCGCGGCCGAGGCGCGCGTCGCCCTGCACGTCGACGTTGACCAGCGTGCCGAGCGTCGTCGCGCCGCTGATCGTCGCCGACCCGCCGCCGGCCAGGGCGATGGTCACGTCGTCGCTGACCTGCGGCCGCACGCGGATGACCGGGCTGATCGTGCTCGGCGCGGTGTCGGTGCCGTCCGAGCCAGTCCAGGTCAGCCACGCCAGGCCACGGCCGCGGCGGCGGTCGAGGACGCGGGTCAGGAAGGCGCGACACGTCTCGAGGTCGCCCACCTCCCAGGACCCGGTGCCGGCCAGCAGGCCCGACGACGCGTCGACGGTGAACACCGGGTCGGCGCTGTCGCGGCTCGTCGCCAGCGCGTGCTCGACGGCTTGCTTGTCGGTCCAGGCGACGCCGTGCCCCGGCCAGGTGTGCGCCTCGTAGGCGAACGGCGAGGCGCCGAGCAGGTGGTCGCCCAGGCCGTCGACCGCGTTGTAGCCGGGGTGCCGGCGGGCCGGGTAGGTCGCGACGTTGGTGACGACGCCGTGCACGTCCAGGAACCGCTGGCCGAGCCGGTGCAGCGCGTCCACACAGTGGTACTCACGCGTGCCCGCGTGGTAGGTGGCGCCGGGAAAACACTGATCGCGCGTCGCGATGCATTGCCCCCACCACACGGTGCGCCAGGCGCCGGTCGACAGCCGCACCTCGATGCGCACCTCGTGCTGGTCGAGGTCGGGGATGTCCGCCGGATCGACGTTCGCCCCGTCAATCCGGCCGTAGTGGAACTGCAGGACCGCGGTCGCCTCATCGGGCAACGCGACGCGGTTGAAGCGCAGCACCTCGAAGCCGGCGCGGTCGGCCGAGAACATCGGCCGGATGACCCACGGCGAGCCCCAGGCTTCCGCGGTGACCACGCGGAAGCGCGGGCGCGTGCGCGTCGTGAGCGGCAGGTCGACGCTCATCGCATCAGCCCGCTCTTGTTGCGCTGCAGCGTCCACTCGCTGACCAGCGCGAACGCGCTCGACGGGTTGGCGCCGACGCCGACCAGCTTGCCGACGCGTTGGATGTTGCGCACGCTCACGACGGTCGTGCGGTCCCACTCGCGGACGATGCCGCCGACCTTGAACGTCAGCCGGGCGAGCGCGCCCTCGGCCTCATGGTACTTGGTTTCCCGCAGCAGGACGGCGTCGTAGACGGCGAAGTCCTCGACGAGCCGCAGCACCAGCTGCTGGAAATGGCGGCGGCGCTCGCGATGGCGCTGGTGGTTAACGCCGGGGCTGTCGAGCTGCTCGAGCTCGACGCCGGGCTCGAGCGACAGGTCGCCCTGCACGACCTCGTTGCTCGTCGAGTAGATCGTCGGCAGCCCGGCGGCGCCGATGAACTCGAGCCGGGCGACCCACACGGTGGCGCTCATTGGGGCTTTTCCTCGTGAGCCTCGGTGCGGAACTTCGCCGCGCCGGCGTCACGCGCGGCCGCGGCCTGGGCGCGCTCGAGCACCTCGAGCTCGCGCTCGAGCAGGGCCTGCAGCGCGTCGGTGGTGTAGACCATGCGCGCGAACCAGCCGTCGGGGCTCCCGCCCCAGGTGTCGGTTTCCTCCGGACGGCGAGCGGCGCGAACGTAGCCGCCGAGCAGGTTGCCGGCCGCCGCGACGCGATCGAGGTCGGCGATGATCCGCCCTCGATCACCGATGAGCTGGCCGTTGAGCACCTGCGACCGATTGGCGAGCTCGTCGAGCCGCTGCGACCGGCCCAGGACCGGGTCGACGGTGCTGGCCTCGGCCGCGCCGCGCGCGAGCGCCCCGTCCATCCCGGCCATGCCCCGCTGCAGGGCCAGGCCGCCGCGAATCCCCTTGGCGCCCCACACGTCGGCGCCGGACGCGGCCAGGAAGTCGCGGAAGCTGGCGCCGCCGCCGCCCGCGCCCATGCGCTCGATGAACTGGCCGGCGGCCTTCTCGAGCGCGGCGGCGCCGGCCGGCCCGGCCTGGGCGGTGACCAGCGCCAGGTCGCCGGCCTCGGCCTGGTTCATCCCGGCATCCATGGCGGTGGCCAGCGCCTGGACGAACGCGGGGACGCCCTCGGGGCCGATGACCATGGCGGCCTGCTGCGACTGCCGGACGGCCTCGACGGCCTGGTCGGGGGTCGCCCCGGCGTACGCATCGGTGAACTGGCCGAAGGCGGCGACGCGCTGGTCGACGCTCAGCCGGCCGCCGGCGGCCTCGATCGCCGACCGCAGCTCCGGCAGGCGGTCGAGCATGCCCGCGCCGCCGGCCGCGCCGGCCAGCTTCTCGACGAGCTGCTGCGCGACCTGGTTGGCGGCGGTGAGGCGCTGCAGCCACGCGTCCCATTTCGCCTGCACCACGCCCACGCCGGCCGCGAGTAGGCCGACGCCGGAGGTGAGCTGGCCGATGACCGGAACCGCCGAGGCCCAGCCGCGGGCGACGTCGACCGCCTTGCGCTTCGCCTCGTCCATCCGGGCGTTGTAGGCCGCGGTGTCGGCGTCGAACTTGAACCGGCCCTGCGCGTCGGTCATGCCTTCCCCTTGGCCTTGCGGTCGCGCACGCCCAGGCGGGCGCGCTGCGTCGCGGTGAGCCGGCGGCGCGGCGTGGCGTTGATGCGGGCGCGCTGGACAGGGACGTCTTCCGCGAGGTCGATTTCGCGGGCGACCAGCTTGGCGAAGCGGTCGGCGACGAACTGGACCTCATTGGGCGGCAGCACGCGCCAGACGCGGGAGATTTCCTTGGTCACGCCGTGCGCGAACGGCGTAGACACCGTGCCGGCGACGCGGCCGCCCGGAGCACGGGCAACGATCTTGCCCTGGTAGACCGCGCGCTCCATCGCTCCGCTATCGTACATGGGCGAGCGCGGGTCGCCGTTGTAGTGGAACGGCGACTCGGTGACCTTTTTCGTGAATCGGATGCGCATGAACACCGCGCGCCAGGCCGCCATGGCCCGCTCGAGCGCGCGGGCCAGGAGCGCGTTGCGCTCGCGCGCGGAGAACAGCTCGAGCCGTCCGGCCTCGGCCTCGAGCACGGCCTTGATGGGGCCGTTGGTGTAGCGCACCACGACGACCTTACCCACGCGCCACCGCCTCACCGACCAGGCCGCAGGCCGCGCGCAGGCCGTGCAGCCGCAGCGTGCCGGTGATCACGCCCAGCTTGCCGATGGCGAGCGCGTCGAGGTGATAGGTGGCTTCCAGCACGGCGCACAGCCACTCATTCTGCCGCGCGAGCTCGACCTCGGCGAGCCGATCCGTGCGCAGGAAGGGCGCCGCGGCCAGGCACGCGTCGATCGCTCGGCGCGCCACCGGCGTGGTCGGTTCCTCCACCCACCCCTCGTCGGTGAGGCGCGACGCGAGGTCGCAGGCCGGCGTGCCGAGCGGCGACAGGATCGCCGGCACGAGCCACTCGACGCCGCGGCCGTCCTCGATCGCGACCGCGATGGCCCAGGGCAGCCGACGCGCCTGGCGCCACGGCTCGAGCTCGCCGTACTGCGCGACCGCCCAGCCGTCCGACACGGCGTGCCAGACGGCGTCGCGCCGCAGGTCGAGCAGCTCGCCGGCGTGCGGCCCGCAGCCGAGCAGGTCGCCCTGGTCGGTGTGTCGGCGCGCGAGCCCCTCGGCGCCGACCAGCCATGCCGGCGTCGCCTGGTGCCGTCCCTTGAGGTCGCGCCAGACCAGCATCGGTCAGGCGACCGTGAACGGGTGGGCCGAGCCGTTGGTCGACACGCCGCGGATTTCGCAGCCGCCGCGCACCAGGTCGCCGTGGCCGCCGCCGAACGCGACCGGCGAGACGTAGCCGGCCGCGACGGTGATCGTCTTCTGGCCGGTCGTGGTGAGCACGCCGGAGCCGGCTGCGGTGTACTTCTGCAGCGTCACCGAGGTGGTCGAGCTGATCGCGACGCCCTTCGACGTGATGATGGACGACAGCGCCACCGGGTCGGCGTGCGCGATCGTCAGCACCGGCGAGAAGCCGGACACCACCCCGCCCGTCGGGTACGGCAGCCCGTCGGTGCGCTGGAACACCAGCGAGAGGTTGGCGGCGTAGCGGCATCCGGTCATGCCCGCGCGCGCGGTGCCGTTGATCGTCAGCACGCCGATGCCGTGCACCTCCGGGAGCGCGGTCAGCGCCGGCAGCGCGACGCTGGCGGTGCGCGCGACCGGATCGTTGGCGCCGTCGTCGCTGAAGAAGTAGGCGCACACCGTCGCGATGGCCTCGCCGCCCTCGTCGACGCCGAACGACTCGATATGGGCGCCGATCGTGCAGCCGGTGAACTTGCCGTATTTCACGTGCACCGAGCCCGACTGCACGACGCCGCTCGAGGTCTTGGCGAAGTACGCCTCGAGCGTGGTCACCTCGGCGTACGTCAGCCCGAACGCGTCGAGCGCGTCGTCGAGGAACATGTCGAAGCGCAGGCGCGGGACCTCGGCGCCGGCGACGCGCAGGTTGGTCGGCATCTGCAGGCCGCTGTGCAGCGACTGCGCGACGACCGCGGCCTGCTCGACCATGAGGTTGCGGGCGGCGTAGGTGGTGGCACCGACGAGCACGCGTCCGGTGGTGGCCTTGTCGGGGGCGGGCATGGGGACCTCAGAGGCTCAGGCCGTATTGGCCGGTGATGCGCAGCAGGGCGGCGGTGTTGCCGGCCGCGCGGGCGAAGTCGGACGTTTCCTGGGACCGGTCGACGTTCGGCTCCTGGGCGATGACCAGGCCGCCCGGGTCCGAGCGGTAGATCGACATGAGCTCGTGCCGCAGCGCGGCGCCGAGCGACTCGAGCGCCGCGACGCTCAGGTCGCCGACGACCTCGATGTCGAAGCGACCGGCGTCGATCGACAGGATGGCGATGGGCGTCGACCCGACGACGTCCACGCCCTCGGCGTCCGGGTAGTGGATGGCCGCGGTGGCGTTGGCGACCTGGCCGGCGCCGGTCGACGGGAACAGCGCCACCCAGGTCGGGCACGCCAGCAGCGCGGCGCGCAGGCCGGCGACCGGCTCGGGAGCTCCGGCGTCCCAGGTCATGGCGTGAGCCCGCGGTCGGGGGTGAAGCGCACCAGCGGGTCGCGGCGCAGCGTGTAGCCGCGCAGGCCGTGCTGGGCGTCGTCCGCGAGCGCCACGACCGCCCATTCGCGGAGGTCGGACGTCCGCACCTGGTAGCCGATGGCCAGCTCGGTCGACGTGTACGGCACGACGAGCTGGCATTCCTGCTGCTGCACCTCGCGGCCCTTCGCCTCGTCGAACACGTAGACGACCTGCACCTGCCCCTGGTGGGCGCCGGTCAGCGTGGCGTAGGCGCCCGACCCGATGGTCGCGCGCCACTCGGTGGTGCCGTGGCCGAACGCCGTGGCGAGCAGGCTCGGCACGCTGGCGAGAGCATCCTTCGCGCTCACAGCCCGACCCTCCCGGCCGCGTACAGCAGCACGGCGACGAGGATCCACAGGCCGCGCTCGAGGTAGAACGTGGCCGACGCGGCCCGCTCCTGGCGCAGCTCGCGCTGCGTCCGGACGAGCTGCACGCACGTGACGAGCTCGCGCTGGCCGGCCTGCAGCCGGCGGGCGGCGGCCAGGTCGGCCTGCGCCTGGGCGTCGATCGCGAGCGGGCCGGAGGGTTTCACGCGGCCTCCGGGGCCGGCGCGGGCGGCTTGCGCAGCTTGCCGCGGATCGCGGCCAGCAGGCGCTGGACGCCGGCGTCGGCCTGCTGCTCGGAGCTGACCGCCTTGACCGCCTCGAGCATGGCCTCGAGCTGCTCCGGGTCGCCGCAGTACCAGTCGCGACACGCCAGCTCGAGCCGGTCGGCGTGCTCGGCGGCCTCGCGGGCCGCGCGCGTGGTGCGCGCCAGGTGCCACAGGCCCCATGCCACCCCGCCGACGACCAGGACGGCGGCGATGGCCGCCAGGTACGGGATGATGGCGGACAGGGCCGCGCCGGCGACGAGCACCGCGAGGCTCGCGGACCCGCCCGCGGCGGCCCAGCGCCGGACGCCGACCGGCAGGACGAACCACAGGGCCGCGGACGCGAGCACGCCCAGCACGGCGAAGCCGGACACCCACAGGGCGATCAGCCGCAGCCGGTCCCGCCGGGCCTCGTCGCGGGCCGCGATAGCCGCGGCGAGCCGGCGCTCGGCGACGTCGAGCCGCTCGAGCGCCTCGTCGCGCTCGCGGCGGCGCACGTCCACGTACGACGTGGCGGCCGGCGTCGGGTCGGCCGTGACGGCGGCCGGCAGCGCGGCGGCCGGCGGCGCCTGGGCCGGCGTGGCGCGGCGCGGCTGGGCCTCGCACGCCGCGAGCAACAGCGCGGCCAGGAACAGGACGGCAGCAGGCCACCTCACAGGGCGCCCCCCGTCCACGCGCTGCCGTGGCCGAGCGCCCGGCTGCGGCGCTTCGCTGCGAGCCGCTCGGCCCGGTAGCGCACAGCCGCGTCCGCGTCGTAGCGCGGCTGCGGCCGCGGGTCCCGCGGGAGCGCCGGCGGCCGGCGGCCGCGCTCCGGCCGAGGCGCCGGCGCGGGCGGCGGCGCCTCGGGCACCGCCGCCGAGCCGGCGATCATGCCGGCGACGAGCAGGGCGACGAGCTGGGCGCCGCGCGTGATCATCCGCCCACCCCGGCCGCGAGGCCGCCCTTCAGCAGCCAGTGGACGACGGCGGTGCCACCGGCGCTGACGGCGGCGATGGCGAACGCGCGCCACAGCCAGTGGGGCTCCGGCTTGGTCTTGCGGCCGACCTTGCGCTCGAGCGCCTCGATGCGCCGGCCGTGGTCCTCCAACTTGCGGTCGCCCTTCTCGAGCCGCGCCAACACCTGGCGGCCCTGGCCGACGAGCCCGCGCACGTACCCGAGCAGCAGGTCGATCTTGGGGACGCTCTGGCCCTCCCCTCCGAGGGCCTCGAGCTCGGGCGTGCTGGGATCGTCGGCCATGGCTCAGCCCTTGGCGGCCTCGGCGGCGCCGGGCGGCTTGTCGGTGGCGGCGGGAGCGGCCGGCTGCGCCTGGCCGGCGGCCTGCGCCGCGGCCTGGGCGAGCGCGGCGCGCTGGCGGTCGTGGTTGATCACGCCCTCGGCGGCGGCGATCGACACCGAGACGTTGACCAGGTCGTTGGGCGGCAGGTTGTGCAGGCCCTGACGCGCCGCGACCACCAGGTTGGTCAGGTCCTGGATGGAGAAGGGCGGCGGCTGCGGGGCCTGCGCAGCCTGCTGGGCGCGGATCTTGTCGACGGTCGAGGGGCGGGGCGGCTTGCGCATGCGGAGTCCTGGTGGGTCGGTTAGTTCTGGCAGAGGCCGAGATTGATCAGCGCGGTGCGGATGTTGTTGACCAGCGTCTGCGTCGTGGCGGCGTCGGTGGCGGCGGCGCCGATCGTCTGCCGCACAACGGCCGAGGCGCCGAGGAAGCCGACCATCGGCGCCGTGCCGCTGGCCTCGAAGCGGAACGCCTCGCGCGCGGCGGTGTCGTAGACGTTGAAGATCGTCCGAGCGCGTCGGCTCGCGTGCGTCGCGTCGGCCCAAATCGTCTGGAAGGCGAACTGATACTGATTCGTCGTCGTGCTCGACTGGCCGAGGAAAGAGACGGTCTGACCGAAGCCGGCCCCCGGCGTGCCGGAGGTGTTGTGCCGGAACATCACGCACTCGGGCGACGAGGTCGTCGCCGCATCGGAGAGCGTGAACGCGTGGACGGTGCCGGTGGTCGTGGCGAGGACGGCGCCGGCCGACACCGTGAGGTTGCCGGTGTTGACCGACAGGCTTCCGCCGCTGCTGATTTCCACGCGGCTCGCCAGCGTTCCGCCGCTGTTGCGGGTGTAGAAGCGCCACGATGTCGGAACGATGCCTGTCGACACGGCCGCATCGACGACGCACCGCAGCTCCGCACCCACGGACGCATAATTGGTGCCATCGGCACCGACGATCATGTAGGTCGTCAGCACGTCATTGGCCTGCACCGCGGTAGCCGTTCCGGCCGCGCCGCGTGAGCACCCCATGACCAAGCGCGAGGCGTTGCCGCTCGACGAGTGGCGGAAGATCGCGAACGCCGATCCGGCGGCGCTGGCGCCAGAAAGTTGCGCCTGCGCGACAACGTCGCCATACGTCCGAGACGTATCACCGATGAGCAGTTGCCCGGACGACAGCGTCAGGCTGTTGCTTCCGCTAACGGTGACGGCCCTCGAGAGGGTGATCCCGGCCGTAGCAAAGGTCGCATGCGCGGCGGCGGCCTCGTCCTGGACGACGACCGTTCCGGTTGCCGTGCCGCGAATGTACCCGGCGGTGACGCCAGCACGCTGGAACGCGATGTACGGGTCGCCGCTCGCGCGATTGATGCGCACGGCTTCCGTCGCGTCGATGACGCCGGCGAAGGCGTGCGGACCCGAGCCGTTGACCGTCAGCGTCGTGCCGACGGTGACTGCGCCCGTCGTGGTGACGGCCTTCGTCAGCGCGATCGTGGCGTTGGCATTGAGATGCGCGAGCACCTGCGCGGGCGTCAGCGTCGGCGAAATGACGTAGCGCCGGCCGTTCATGCCGTCGTCGCCTTCCACAGCACGCGCACGGTGCGCGTCGCCGCGATGATGGTTTTGGTCCCCTTGGTCAACCGCAGGTCACAGCGTGCGGTGAGCGAGTCCTCGTCGTCGGCCACGGCGAGGATGACCGGGAACGCGTCGAGCGACGCGCGCACCAGGCGGTTGCCGCTGGTGTCGGTAACGATCGTCTCGGCCAGCGTGGTGACGTCGGCCGCGTCGTCGCTGTCCTGCGACGTGCGCTTGATCTCGGCCGCGATGGCGCTGCAGTCGGCCAGGCTCGTCGCGCCGATCGCGGTGAGCGCGGCCTCGAGCACCGTCAGGTCGATGCGGATGGAATCACCATGGTACATGGTGACCTCGCCGTCGGTCGACGTGTCGGTCGCCGGCGAGCCGCCCGAGCTGGCCCAGGCCGCGTACAGCGTGTCGGCGTCGTTCGCGAGGCCCTCGCCGCCGAACTCGATGGGATTGGAGAAGTGGCCCGCGAGCTGCGTCACCTTGGCGGTCCACTGACCGCTGGGGTTGATGAACGACACGACGTGCCGGCCGTCGGACGTCCCGGCCTGCAGGTCCCACGTGGGCTGCGACGCGAGCGCGACGCCGTCCTGGTCGTACCAGGTGATGGCCCAGCCGGCCGCCGTAAACGCGGCCTTGCTGGCGTAGACCACCGCCACGCCGGCGTCGGTCTTGAGGTACATCGCCTGGGGGAGCTCGGTGCCGACGATCATGACTCAGCCCCCCGCCTGCGGCAGTCGCCCGCGGGCGATCGTCCCGCGCACGGCGCGCTCGAGCCGGCGCAGCTCGGCGTTGAGGTCGGCCAGGTAGCTGCGCAGCGTCTCGGCGTTGTAGCTCGAGCCGCTCGAGGCGACGCTCGCTTGGACCTGCGCGCGAACTTCGCTCAGGTGCTGCCGCAGCAGGCGCATGGCGATGGCCTGGCTCGGGCCGACCGTCAGCGTGCCGCCGGTGGCGGCGCCGGCGATGGCTTCCTCGACCGTCACGGTGGTGGTGTCGGGCGTGTACGCGACGGCCTCGACCCGATACGTGCCGAGGCCGTCGGCCGCGCCGGAGCGCACGACCAGGTCGCCGACGGCGATCGACCCGCGGCGGTCGCCGGCGAGCGTGAACTGCCGCGACGCGTGCACGGTGCTCGCGATCGTCAGCGCCTCGGTGGCGCTCTCCCAATTGGCGTACGACCAGGGCATGGCGGTTGCGGAACCCCCGGCAGCTCGTCGCTGCCGGGGGAACCGGAACCGTCAGGTCCGATCAGCTCGCCGTGAACCGGCGCGCGCAGGTCGGCTTGCCCGTGCCCATCGACGTCAGGAACGCCGTGTGCGGGAAGTCGATGCGGAACTTGCGCGACGCGGTCGCACCGCTGTCGATCGCCACCAGCGCCGGCAGCATGTAGTCCGGGTGCTGGATGACGTGGGCCGCGGCGGCCTCGTCCGGGTCGGCCAGGAAGTACCAGGCCCCGGCCGTGGTCAGGTGCGCGCCCTCGACCGGCATCAGCGAGAACGCCTTGCGCTGCGCGAACACGCGCTCGGTGGTCTCGCCCGCCGCCGCGGTCGTCGCCTTGACGGCGCCGACGTACTGCGCCGAGGTCACCAGCAGGCGCCGCGGCCGCACGGCGATCTTCTCGCCGCTCGCCGAGGTCATCGCCGCGTACTTCTCCCACGCGGTGTCGAGGTTGGCCTCGGAGAAGGCCAGCACCTCGGTGCTGTTGGTCCAGGTCGCGGCCTGGATCGCCGTCTGCACGACCTTGTCGAGCGAGCGCGCGCCCGCGTAGCCGAGATTGGCCAGGCGGTCCATGAACTGGTTGAGCTCGTCGTTGTAGATCGCCTGCAGGCTGATCTCGAGGATGCGCCCACGCCACTCGTTGGTCCCCGTGCCACCGGCCTCGTCGAGCCCGATGTCGGTCGCCGCGGCGCCCTCCGCGACCACGGCGAAGTCGCCGAGGTCCAGGCCGCCGACGCGGACGGCCTTGAAGTCGCCGTGGATGATGCGCTTGGCGATCAGCGGCCACACCGCGTCGTACTTGTCGAAGCCGCCCTGCAGCACCTTCTGCGACGCCAGGCCGGCGACCTGGGCGAAGCCCGACGACACCTCGACCGCGCGCGAGCCGCCGAGGCGGCCGTTGAACGCGCCGAACACGATGTCGGCGAGGTCGCCGCGGGTGGCCTTGATCGCGCGCTTCATGTCCTTGCGGGCGATGAACTCGCGCGCCAGGTCGATGACCGAGCGGCGGCCGACGAGCTGGTCGGCGAAGTGGGCGGCGACCTTGTCGTCCTCCTCCGCGACGATCTCGACGACCGGCGTCTGCACCGGCTTGACGGCGCGCTGCGCGGCGACGTCGGCGAGCATCTTGTCCTTGGCCGCGTCGAGCTCGAGCGGCAGGTAGACCTCGGCGTCCAGGCCGAGCGCCCGCGCGTGGGCGGCGATCTTGGTCGCGCGCTCGCGCTCGGCCTTGACCGCGCGCTCGCGCGCCTCGGCGACGGCCGCCTCGAGGTTGGGGGTGGGGGTGGGAGCCGCGGCGGGATTGTCCTGCGGCTTGTTGGGCGAGTCCATGGGACCGCTCCTGTGGTGTGCGGCAGGTGCCGCGGTGTCCTCCGGCAGCTCGAGGGCGCGCACATGCGCGGCCTCGTCGACCGGAATGGGGGTCAGGGTGACCTCGGTGCAGCGCCAGCGCCGCACGACGAGGACCCGGTTGACGCGATCGACGTCGCAGTCGGCCAGGTCGTACAGGTAGCCGATCGACACGCCGCGGACCATGCCGGTGGCGACGGCGCGGCGCACCAGCACGTCGACGTCGACCAGGCGCGCGTACTCGTCGATGGTCGCGTCGACCACCATCTGGCCACCGCCGACGGTGACCTGGTCGACGGTGCCGACCGGCATGCGCGCGTCGTGGTTGTAGAGCAGCGAGCGGCACGCGTCGGTCGACACGTTGTCGGCGCCGTCGTGCACCAGGATTTCCGACCACCGCTCGCCGCCGACGAACAGCGGCTCGGGCGACGCGGTCGACGCGACCATGCGCACGCGGCCGGTCTTGAGCACGTCGTCGCGCTGCGCGACCGCCTCGGCCTCGGAGGCGCCGAGCGCGATGCCGAGGTCGCGATGGCGGATGAACCGCTGGTCAGGTTGCATCGGCCGCCTCCGCTTCCGCCGGGGCGGCCTGGTTGGCGGCCCGGGACGGCTGCGCCGCCGCGGCCTGCGCCTCGGCGACCATGATCTTGGCGAGCAGCGGGTCCTCGAGCTCCTGCTCGAGCCGCGCGTGCAGCCGGCTGGCATCCTTGCCGCGCAGCGCCAGCTCGTCGCGCCAGCAGGACAGGCCGCTGCGGATCGCGAGAATGGCGCCCTTGACGTCCTTCTCGGGGTCGACGTAGGCGAAGCCGTCGGGCAGCAGCGTGTACCGCTGCACCTTGCGGAGCTGGCGGCGGTCGCGCGGGAGGATGATGTCGGCGGTGGTGGCGAGCTGCGGGAGCGCCTTGCGGTAGGCGCGGCCGACGAGCTGCGCGCCGAACATGTCCTGCAGCGGCTTGACCGTGCGTGCCAGGTCGAGCAGCGCGGCGCGCAGGCTCGAGTAGTTGGCCCGGCTGTAATCGCGGTCCAGGTCCGTCTGGCGGATGCCGAGCGACGCGGCGATGTCGCCGCGCAGCATACGCCGGAACGGGTCGATGGCCTGCGACGGCCGGTCGCTCTTGATCACGTGGGCCGACTCGCCCGGCGCGCCCTCGATGATCGTCCCCGGCTCGAACGTGCGGGTGGGCGGCTGCGACGGCGTCTGGCCCGGCACGGTGCCGGTGTCGCCCTGGCCGGCGAACTGGCCGCCGAGGCCGCCCTCCATGGCGATGAACACGGACAGCGCGGCGCCGATCTTGGCGCTGGACAGCTCGGCCTCGACGAGCTGCGACTCCTGGTGGAGCGTGCCCATGATCGGCGCGAGCAGCGGCACGCCGCGCGTCTGCCCGGGGCGCAGGCGCTCGTAGACGTGCAGGATGTCCGAGGCCGGCAGCCGGCGGCCGCGGCCGGAGCGGCCCGACGTGGACACGCCCTCGCCGACGACCTGGTTGCCCGGCTTGAGCGTCGAGCCGTTGACGCCCACCTGGTACCCGGCGATGAGGCCGTCGCCGGGGTGCTCGTCGAGCACATGGTAGGCGACCGGGCGGCGGTAGGCGTCGACCTCGACGCCGGCAGCGAAGCGGTTGCCGCTGGCCACCGGCACGACCGGCACCAGCGAGAGCTGGTCGGATTCGATCGGGTGCAGCGCGAAGGGGATCGGCCGGTCGCCGTCCGGCGGCAGGTGCACGACCTGGAACAGCGCCTCGCCGTTGAGCGCCCAGCAGCGGATCGCCTGGCGCTGCAGGTCCCACAGCGACATGCCGCCGCACGCGCTGGCGTACTCGGCCCAATCCCGCCACTCGTCGCGCAGGCGCTCGTCGGCGCGCTTGTCGCCGGTGTCCGGCTCGAGGTCGATCCCGGTCCCGACCAGCAGCGCGACGAGCGCCTCGACGGCGGCGTGCGCGCTGGCGGTGTCCTGGTACAGCGTGCGGCTGCGCTGGCGCAGGGTCGGCAGGTCGGCGGCGAGCTCGACGTTGGCCGAGCCGTTGCCGCTGTTCCGGAACCGGTCCCACACGTGGCCGCCGTGGCGCGCCGCGGCGTAGCCGCGCTGGCCGCCCATCTGTGCGAGCACCTGCCGCGCGAACGCGCGGCGCACGCCCATGCGGGGGGCGACCGTCGCGACCAGGCCGTCGATGATGCGCGAAAGCATCCGCGCCCTAGGTAGCGCGCGGGTAGTCTACCCAAAACTTGAATAACTTGAACGGCGTTCGGCCGCGTCGTTTCAACCGTCGCGAGACTTCCTCTCGGGGGTGGGCCGCGGGACTGCCATCGCCGCGGCGATCGTCTCTGCGAGCCTGCCTGCGCCGTACTCGTTCAGCGGCATCCCGTGGTCGCGCAGCAACTTCTCCACTGCGAGGAAAACGCGGTCTTCCTGCCCCTCGGGGGGAGCGGAGGGCCGCAGGCCCGGAGCGGGTGTGGCTGCGCTGTGGGGGACGTTGACCACCCCAGCCTCCGCGAGGTCGCGAAGGTCGTTCAGCACGCGACGGGCGCACGCCTGCGCCTCCAGCGCCGCGGGCGCGGTCATGTTCCGCTGGATGAACCAGCGATGCACCGTCATCGCGTCGTTGATCGTGTAGGCCAGGTCGTGCTGGCCCTCGGGGGGAGCGGAGGGCCGCAGGCCCGGAGCGGGTGTGGCTGCGCTGTGGGGGACGGCCTTCTGCCGATCACGCTTGCGCCACGCGACCACGTCCACGCCGACGGCCCCGTGATACCAGCAGCGGTCGAGGCGATCCCACACCGCCGTCGTCTCGCGGCCGTCGCGCAGCTTCACTGCCACGACCACCTCGGATTCCGGGTAGCCGTCTTCCAGCATCGTCCAGTCCTGGCCCTCGGGGGTGGTGGTCATGGCTGGACCTTCATGGGAACGTTGGAGGGCACGGGCTCATCGCTCAGTGGGCAGTCCGATCCGCCGTCCCGGAAGTAGCTGTGCAGGTCGAAGCGGCGTAGGACTTCGCGGCCGGCTGTGGTGCGCACGGCGTACGTGCCGATCCATCGGCGGCACTCGGGGCAGCGGGCGATCACGGCGCACGTCCGATCACGATGGCGTCGCGCTTCCACTTCGGCCAGCGGGCCACCTCTCGCGATGCGCGTTCAAGCTGCTTGCGGATCTCCCCCGCGAGAACGACCTCTGGGGACCGAACTCGCGGAGTGGACGTCAAATCTCTAGCCATGGTCGTTCCTTTGAGGGGGCTCGGCAGCGACACACTGAGTTTTACCGGACGCGGCGTGGAAGGTGGACGGCGTCAAGCGCGGCGGTCACGCGTACCACGGCCGCCGCGCCCAGGTCGCGAACGTCGCGAGGTGCGCCTCGTCCCAGGTGTTGAGCGCGACGCCGAGGTCGAACCGGTAGGGCGCGCGGGCCTTGGCGTTGTCGTAGCGGTTCCACACGTGCAGCACGAACTGCGCGGCGGCCAGCTCGCCGGTCGACAGGTACTCGCGGCGCATCCACTCGCACCAGGGGCGGCTGTCGCCGGTCCACGCCGGCGCGCGCTTGCGCACCAGCGCCGGCAGCGCCGCGATCAGCGAGTCCATGTCGCCGGGGATCGTCTGGTGCGCGGCGTCGCGCTCGGCCGCGGCGGCGAGGCCGTCGGCGTTGGTCGCGATGGTGTCGTTGGGGTTGCGCATGGCGTGCTCCTGGTGGTGCTGGTGCCGGGGCAGGTGGCGCTCGCCCCGGCGTGGCGCGGTGGCCGTCAGTCGTACTTACCGGCCCACACGTCGTGCTGCAGCGACGCCCGGCTGCCGTAGGTGAACGGGCGCGCGGTGTACTCGGCGCCGCAGGTGCAGCGCAGCACGCGCGCGGCCATCACCTTGTACGCGAGCGTCAGCGTCTCCGCGACATCGGCGCCGCAGCTCTCGCATTGCTCGCCGCCCTCCTCGAAGCGGAAGAGGTTGCCCTCGCAGGTCAGCGGGAGCGTCTCGCCGTTGCAGCGGATCGCGTAGAGCTTGGCGGGGGTGGTCATGGCTGGTGTCCTTCGGTGATGCTCAGACTGTACCACGATCGTGGTACGGGTCAAGTCGCTTGTGCCAGGATCGTGGCACACTAGGGTTACGACATGAGCGACGCCGACCCAGCCATCGCCGCCGAGCTGGTGCGCCTGCTGACCGACGCCGGGTGGACCGTGCGCAAGCTGCGCGAGGCCGGTTTCGGCGGCGCCTCGGCCGAGCGCCTGCTGGCGAAGGCGCCCGGCCTGCCGTCGCTGGACTCGGCCGAGCGCGCGCTCGCGCTGCTCGGCCGCCAGCTCTGGCACCGGAAGCGGCCGAGCTAGATCCGCTGCAGCCGGTCGTCGCGCATGGTGTGGCGCTGGCCGCACGCGCCGCAGCGGTAGTGATGCGCGCCTTCCTTGGTCGGGCCGCCGTAGCGGACCAGCTTGGGCTTGCCGCAGCTCCGGCAGACGATGCGGCCAGTGGTCTCGCATTTCTGCGCGGGCGCGGGCGTCTCGCGCTTCGCGACCTGGTCGGTGGTGGGACGGCCGCCGCGGGTGGTCATGGGGTACCTCGGGGGTTGGGGGTGAACGACCCGACCACGCGACGCGCGCGGACGGGCATGGGGGCGAGGGTGGCGTTGCGCAGGTGGAGCCGCAGCAGCGCCAAGTTGTAGGTGCGCAGGTCGAGGTAGTCGTGCCGCTTGCGGACCACGCGCCACACGCGGCGGCCGGTCTTGTCCGACTCGACGAGCTGCTCGCCGGTGAGGTGCAGGATGATCGCGTCGCTGGCCTTGAGCCCGCGCGGGAGGTGCGCCGCGCCGGCCGACCCGGCCGGGCGCAGGTATTGGCCGACGGCCTGTTCCTTGACCCGGTCGACGTCCACCAGGTGGAGCTGCTGCCGCGGCGCGAGGCGCGCGCCCTCGAGCGCGCGGCGGTAGAGCACGCCGAGCATGTCGCCGTCCCGCCGCTCGGCGCCGGGCGCCTGCGCCACGACCGACCGCAGCTTGCCGGCGACGTCCTCGCCGGCGCCGGCGATCGGCACCCACGACGGGCGGCCGGCGAGCCAGGCGACGAGCTCGGGCTGGCGGTAGCCGACGTCCACGCCGAGGCCGACGATCGGCACCGGCGGCCGCGCGGCCGGCTCGCCGGGCGCGGCGCCGTCGCGCGCGACGAGCGACGGCAGCAGGTCGGCGATGCGGTCGAGGATCGCGTGCAGCTCGCCGGTCGAGGTCGGCAGGCGGTCGGCGGTGGCGTGCTCGTAGCCCCAGGCTGCGTCGTAGGTGCGCAGGTCGGCGTCGGCCGCGGTCAGCAGCCAGTAACACCGGTTGGACTGCACGTCGATGGTCGCCACCGCGCAGGTCGCGGTGTCGGGGAGCGGCGCCATGTAGCGGCTCCACAGCGCGCCGTCATCGGGCTTGTCCGCGACCAGGTCGGCCCAGCCGTGCACGTTCGCGCGCGCCTGCAGGTACGCCGGCGTGAGCGTCGCCGTCCCCTCCTGGCCCTCGAGGTCGTCGCGGTACGGGGCCGCGAGCTGGTCGCGGTAGAACTGGCGCAGCGCCTCATGGTTGCCCTCGGCGTCGCGCTGCTGGCACGCCTGGCGGTGGCGCACGGCGAGGGTCGGCAGGCTCTTGAGCGGCGAGTCGAGCGCGGTCCAGCGCAGGCCCCACACCGACGTGGGCGGCAGCTCGCCGACCAGGCCGCCGTCGGGCGCGACCGACTGGCCGCGCGCGACCAGGCGCCAGTCGAGCAGCGCGGCCCGGCGCTCGTCGTCGGTGAGCCGGTGCTCGGCGACGTGCGCGCACACCAGGCGCACGGTCGCAGCCGCGGTGCGGTCGTCGGTCGGATCGTATTCGACCCGGTCCCACTCGAACGCCTGCCAGCCGCCGGACGCGTGGGCCTCGGCGCGGCACCGCGGGCAGCGGAACCACAGCCGGCCGGACGTGCTCATGGCGTACAGCGACCAGGTCGTCGAGCCGCCGGCGTCGTGCTTGATCGTCGAGGTGGAGACGCGGCGGGCCGCGATGTCGAAGGCGTCGGCGCGCGCGTTGAGCAGCTCGACCCAGCGCGGGCGGATGCTGTCGCGCTCGTCGACGGCGACGAACGGCGCGGTAACCGCGGCCTGCCCGGCCTCGTTGCGCGCGCCGGCGCCGAGCATGAACAGCCGCGCGCCGGTGGTGAACAGCACGTCCTCGGGGGCGCCGCCGTCCGAGCCGGGGCCGCTGGTCGGCAGCAGGTGGCCGAGGCCGCACGCTTCGATGGTCGGCCGCAGCTTCGACCGCCACACCTTGCCGGCGAGCGCGCGGTCGGGCAGGCCGTAGACCGCGGCCTGCCGCAGCTCGGCGAGCGTGTAGAGCAGCGGGACGATGATCGTGGCCCAGGTCTTGCCGTCCTGGACGGGGCCGAGGGTGACCATTTGCTCGAAGCCGCCGGCGGCGAAGGCGCGCAGGATTTCCAAGCCGGCCGGGTGGCTGGTCGGCTCGTAGGCTTCGCCGGCCTGCGGGCCGTCGGGCAGGCGCAGCGACCGCGCGAACGCGAGCAGCGACCGCGGCCGCGGCGGCGGCGCGAGCACGCGCAGCGCCGCGTCGGCGAGCTGGTCGAGCGTCTCGGCCGCGATCATCCCCCGCGCTCCTGCTCGAGCGCGATCAGCGCGCACGCCAGCGCGCGGACCTCGCGACGCCAGGCCGGATCGTCGTCGCGGCCAAGCACGTCGTCGGCGTCGTAGCGCGCGGCGACCAGGCGGCGCAGCACGCGCAGCCGCGCGCTGCGGAACTCGGGGCAGGCGAGCGCGGCGCGCGTCGCCCGCTCGTCGTGGCCGAGCAGGCGGTACGCCAGCACCAGCAGCTCGAGCTGGTCGCCCGGCTCCATGGTCGCCGAGCTCACCGGATGCCCCAGCGGAACAGGCGGTGGTAGGTCGCGAGCACGTCGAGCGACGCGCGCTGCCGGCCGCGCTCGACCATGCTGAGGGCGCTCGCGGTGGTGCCGGCCAAGGCCGCGACCTCGACGAGCCGGTAGCCCCGGGCGAGCCGCCGACGGCGCAGCTCGGCGGCAATCTCCAGCTCGCGGTCGGTGAGCGTCACGGCGCACCCAACAGCTCGTCGAGCGCGAGGTAGCCGGCCGCGTCGACCAGGTTGTCGCGCTTGGGACGGTGGACCTGGCGCGCGATCTTGACCTGCACCATGCACAGGCAGACCTGCTCGGGCGTCACGTCGACGCCGAGCACGACCGACCACAGGCGGGCGATGCGGCCGAGGTTGTCGCGCGGGTGGCCGTAGGTCGCCTGGCGGTCGCCGTGGATCAGCGCCTGGGCTTCCTGCAGAATGGACAGCGACACCGGGTCGCGGCTGGCCGCAGCGGCCGCCTCGAGCTCGGCGCGGCGAGCGCGCGCGCTCTCGGAGCAGGTGAGGCAGAACTGGTCGATGGCGACGCCGTGCAGGCAGACGGGCAGGCTCATGCGGCGGTCTCCGGCGCCGGCGCGGCCGGCGGGTGGTGGAACAGGCGGGCCTCGGGGAGCTGGCGCGCGACCTCCATCGCGGCCAGCACGCGCGCCATGTCCTCGTCGTGGCCGGCGTCGACGAGGATCGCCCGGCGCTCGACGGCCAGGTCGATCGCGTCGAGCGACCAGCCCTGGGCGTTCATGTCGCAGGCGAAGGGGTCGGCGCGGTGGTGCGGCGCCTTCACAGTCTCAGCCATCGGCCTTGGTCTCCGGGTTGAGCGCGGCCGCGAGGTGCGCGCGCAGGTGCGTGCGCAGGCGGTCGCGCGACTCGACGATGGTCGCCTCGAGCGCCTTCCGCATCGGCCGGCGGTAGTCCTCGGGGACGCTCTCGAGCGCGCGCAGCGCGCGCGGCGGCAGGTCGCGCAGCTCGTCGACGATGGACGCGGCGAACGCGGCGAACAGGCGCGCGACGTGGTCGCGGTGGATGAGCACGCGCTGCGCCTGGGCGATGCGCATGCGGAGCTCTTTCGCCTGCAGCGCCTTGACCTCGCCCTCGCGGCGGTACTTGGCCTGCAGCGGCGAGTCGTCGCCGGCGGTCGCCGGCGCGGTGGCGGGCGGCTTCTCGTCGCCGGCCTCGTCGCCGTCGAGGTCGTCGTCGCCGAGCAGCGCCTCGGGCGACTCGCCCTCGGTTCCACGTGGCACGTCGACGTCGATCGGCTCGAGCGCCGGGCGCAGGCGGCGGATGCGATGCGCCGCGCACCACGCGCGCCACGTCGCCTCGTCGGTGGTGTCGCGCGGCGCGCCGCGCTCGATCCACTTGTAGAGCGTGCGCGGCGAGACGCCGAGGCGCGCCGCCAGCGCGCGCATGGTCCCGTCCGCGGCGCGCCGCGCGGTCGGCGCCGCAGGCGCGTCGGCCTGGTCACCGGTCGCGGCAGGCGGTCGCTGGTCGGCGTTGTGATCAGTGACCACCGCAACCCCCGTCACGCACAGCTCCGGTCACCGTGGTCACCGTGGTCACCGATGATTCTGACTGTGCGCCTGCACGGGCGCGCGCGCGCACGCACGCACGCGCGTATGGATGCGGTTTCACCGGTGACCACGATGACCACGTTGCGGCGTCTCGGGTTACGAGCGCCGAACCAGTGACCGCACCGGTGACCAACCGGTGACCAGGTGGTGACCGGTGACCGCTACTCGAAGGCATAGGACCCCCCGCCGGTCCCCGGCGGCCCGTCGTCGCGCAGCACGTCCTCGGCGTCGGTCGGGTCGCCGGCCATCCGCGTCGCGCGCGGCGGCCTGGGCGGCGCGGCCGGCTCGGCGGCGGCAGGCGCGGCGGGATCCGGCGCCGGCTGCGGCTCGCGCGGCCGGTGGTACATGAACGGCCGCGGCGCGCCGGGGGCGACGCGCGGGCGCGTGCGGGTGAACCCCTCCTGTTTCAGCCGCTTCGCCAGGGCGACGGCGCCGATGGCGTTCTGGCCGACGGTGTTGCACCAGTGTTTGAAGCGCGCCGCGAGGTCGTCGAACTCCTCGCCCTTGTTCCAGTCGTACGGCTCGACCACCAGCGGGTCGGCCTTGTCGACGCGCAGCACGGTGAGCCGGCCCCAGCCTTCCGACTCGAGCCACAGCGACACCGCGTCGCGGAACACCAGGCCGGCCTGCTGTTCGCGGACGACGGCGATGCATTCGTGGATCGGCGCGGGCTCGGCCTCGCTGACCGCGTCCCACACGGCGCGGTAGTCGATGCTGTCCATGAGCTCGAAGTCGAGCCGTGCCGGCGCGTCGAGCTGGTAGAAGCGCCGCGCGCCGGTGGTGTCGCCGACCATGACGTCGACGCTGTTGTTGCTGGTGCCGATGAACGAGCAGGTGCGGCGGAAGATCACCATGCTGTGCGTGGCGAGCTCGCGGTAGCTGAGCTCCGGCGCGGTCACGGTGTGCTTGAGCGCCTCGATTTCGGCCTTGCCGGCGCCCTGCATTTCCTCCCACCGGCCGACCAGGCAGACGCCGAGCTGCCGGAACCGGCGCTCGTCGGTGAGCGTCTGCGCGCTGATCGTGGTGGCGAGCTCGGCGAGCGGCTCGACGAGGCGCTCGGTGATGGTCGACTTGCCGCCGCCCTGGCCGCCGAACACGATCGGCATGAGGTCGTACTCGGTGCGGCGGCCGGTCGCGAGCCGCTTCACCAGCCACAGCCAGTGGGCCATGACGCGTACGTCGGTCGTCGACGGGTCGCGGCCGGTGACGCAGCGGACCCACGCGACGAGCGCCGCGCGCCCGGCGTCGGTGGCCGCGCGGCCGGTGAACGACGCGACGAGCTGCTCGCGGCGCAGGATGCGGTGCCGGCGCGCGAGCACCGACAGCACGTTGGTGACCAGCTCTTTGGTCAGGTCGTAGCCGAGCTCCCGCAACTCGAACCACACGTCGGCGCCGAGGTCGGCGAGGCTGACGCCGACGCGCATCCCGGTGCGCGGGTTGCGCCAGCCGTCGGCCGCGTCCGGCTCGACCTCGCGCTTGCGGATGAGCTCGCCGATGTTGAGCACCAGCTCGCGGTGCGCGTCCGACACGGCCGCGGCGCGGTCGGCGCGGCGACGCTGCGGGCAGGTCGGCCCTGGCTGATCGCCCGCCGCGGCCGCGCGCTCCGGGTCCGGCGGCGCGACCTCGACGAGCTCGAGCAGCCGCAGGTCGGTCAGCAGGTCGGGCGTGCACCCGGCGTCGACCAGGTCGGCGGCGTCGAAGCCCAGCGGCAGGCCCTCGACGGCCTTGAACTCGAGGCGCTTCATGCGGCGCCCCCCTTCCGCCGGGCGAGCGCGCGGTCGAGCTGCTCGGCGACCCACGTGAACGCGAGCGCCTGCACCGACGCCGCGCCGGCGTCGAGCAGCTCGGCGTGCACGGCGTTCGCGTAGCCGATGCCGGCCTCGTCGTGGTCCGGCCACAGCAGCACGCGGCGGTTGGCGAGCGGCGTCCAGTCGGCCTTGTCCGCGGCCTTGGCCCCGTTCGGCGACGTGGTCGCGACGTACTCGGGCAGCAGGCGCTGGGCCGCGTCGGCGGCCTTCTCGCCCTCGCACACCACCACCGTGGCCTGCGGCCGGCGCGCCAGCTCGTCGAGCCGGTAGAGCGGGCGCGGCGGGGCGAGGCCCTTCCACGACCAGGCGAGCAGGCCCGACGGCCGGCGCCACAGCGTGAGCGGGAGGATTTGCTTGCCGTCCGGCGTGTCGAAGCGCGCGACGACGAACTGCAGCCGGCCCTGCTGGTCGAGGTAGCGCCAGTAGCGCGACGGCTGGCCGAGCCGGAAGTGGCGCAGGCCGAGCTCGAGCGACGGCGCGTCGGGCGGGACCGGGTTGACCAGCTCCCCATCGACCCCCGCGCCCGCAGGGCGTGTCGGCGCAGGTTTCGTGCCAGCGACCTCGGCGGGCACACCGAGCTCGGCGGCGAGCGCGCGGCAGGCCGCGCCCTGGTCGCCGTTGTGGAACAGGTACGCGCACAGGCTGAGCAGGTCGCCGCCCTTCGCGTCGCCGGCGAAGTCGGCCCAGCGGCCCGTGCGCCAGTTGATGGAGAAGCCGCCCGAGCCGTCCGACGTCGGCCGCCGCGGGTTGGCCGCGGTGACCTCAGCCGAGCCCGCGCGCTTCGCGTCGGGCAGCCAGCGCATGACGAGCTCGAAGCCCTGACGCAGCGCGGCCTCGGCGACCCCGCGGAAGTCGAGCGCGGTCATGCGTCGCCCCTATGACGAGCGACGCGGTGTGCCCATGTTCCTGGCCGAATCCCTCGGATTTTTTGCGAGGGCTGGCTTTTGCGTTC
>Ga0196964_10000300_pt1 | contig 36467 bp, 39 predicted proteins | sample S1_10metaG_FD_148615 | JGI IMG/M metagenome (GOLD analysis project Ga0196964, IMG submission 148615) | Soil microbial communities from Anza Borrego desert, Southern California, United States - S1_10 | ecosystem: Environmental > Terrestrial > Soil > Desert | place: USA: California | collected...
CAAGCAGCCGCGTTGTACCCATCATCGGCCGGGTACGATTTGAATGGGCGATCGAAGGAGATCATTGCGGGAGTTTTGTACAACTAGGTTGTATTGCAGATAGCAAATCGGCGGAAGGAGATCATGTGATCTATAAGCCCCCGGTTGTACCTCTGCCGGTTAAAAATGCGGACACCACGGTCACCTGCATAATCTTACTGTCTGTGATCGATGATGGCTCAGCAGCTACAGATGAAACCGTTATTAAAAAGATCACGATAAAGATCAAAAGAAGTAAATCAATTCCCGATAAGTATACTGTTGAAATTTCCGGCGGGAGCTATACCTTACCTATCGGTCCGCCAAAAAAAGATAATCTATCTACTTGCAAAACGGAAGGGCCTACATGGGTTCCCGGTACAGATCTGAAAGAGCCGGTTATAATCTTACCACCTGTTACCGACAATGCAAAAATGGTCTCCAATCAATGGATCTTATTATCAACTTCGAACCAACCTGATCCGGATGCCGCAGTATTCAGATGTGTTTCTGCCAGCAATTGTCCAACATCTTCGATCACCCGGTCCTATGCAGATAAAGTGGAATACGAATGGAAAATCCTTAAAGGAGGGGGAAGGTTTATTTTAACCAACAAAGGGACAACGGTTATTTATGAAGCGCCGGAATCAAAAGGAGATCCAATTGATGTAGGCTTCCAGGTGATCGTAAAAAATGTTTCGGGGGAAAGGAAAGACCGCGATAACAAATATGAGAGGATGCTGATCAGGGTCTATCAACCGGGTGTAAAACTCAGTCAGCCTGAACTGGGTTGGTTGCCGGAGGAAAACAACAGTCTTGATCTCAAGTCGGAATTATTGTACAAAGACGGTGAATGGAAACCTGCCTTAGCACATATGTGCCGTATTCACTATTTTGAATTGACAAATGTTTCAACAGAAAAAGGGGCTTGCCTTAATGCTCCTGAGCCAAGAGATGCCAATGATTGCCGCGATCTTCAATTAAAGAATGAAAAAGATCACGAGGCCTGGGATGATGTGAAAGGCGCGGGTAAATGTGATGTAAAAGAGCTTTACCAGCAGGCCCGGACAAAACGTCCCGAAAAAGAATACAGCATTACGATCTATTCCAAAGACTTCGGATCATATGGTTTTCTTAGAAGCTTTGCGAATGTAAATAAGAAAACCAGCCTGGACGGTAAACCGGTATATATTTCTATTCCCGTTAAAAAAGTCGATGTAACCCATCCACAAGGGAGAGCAAAGAAAACGGTATACCCCGATAACCGGGTTACTATCCCAATGGATATCGATGAGAATAGGATCGCAGATGGTGGGTGGACCTCAACGGGCGGGGTAAAAATGACTGACCCGTTAGACAATAAGATCGATGATGATGAAAAGCCCACCGGTGATAATTTTAAAGGGGATGGTTTTACCACGTATGAGGAATACAGGGGTTTTAAGATATCCACCCAGGCAGGAGTTGTACATCAGCGGATCAATTATCAGGTAAAAGATATTTTCATCCGGAATGAAAGCAAATTACCGCTGGATCTGTATGATGAAATTTCAGGATTGGATGCACATGAAATTACAGAAGCGCAATACATTTCTGATGAAAAACGATTTGTCAATTTCAATTTCAACAAAACCACCCACCTGAATTTTGAGCAACGAGGCCTTCACCTGGTTGACAAAGGATCGCATTCCAGTTTACTGGGCATCGCTTATTCCAGCACAGGTCAGCCCACTGTGCCAAACGCCGAGATCGAGATCCGGATTTATACAACAAAGATCAAGTCGGTTGTGGATAAACTAAATAAAGGGGTAATAGCTCCGAGAGATAAATCAGTATATGCGGATAAACTGGCCGCTGTTGTTTCACATGAATTATTACATGGGAATAATGTTTGTCACCACGGAGAGGGCGATCCTGATATTGAACGATCAGCCGACCTGATCCACGGTTTGCGAAGCGGGAATGTCGATTGCGTAATGAGATATGACAATGTGGGAACAACCTTATCTAGAATCCCGGAAATACCCGGGACAGACCTTTGTACCAGCGCGGCGGGCACAGGTTACAATGCCAATGGTCAGCGTTTCGGAAATGCGGCTGACAAACGAGGCAATTGCCGCGGGCAAATAAGAGTATCGGGAGCTGGTGGAATCCCGAATTCATGTGGTCACCGGTAAGCAGAAAATTATGAACTCGAAAATAGTTTCCCGTCTTGTTTTTTTGCTGGCAATGCTGCTATCATTGAATGCGTATTCGCAGTCATTGGCCATTGTGCTGAAATTGAATGATGAAAATGAATCCCGTGTTTATCATGACGAACCTTTATTAATGAGTTTATCCATTACCAATCAATTAGCACAGGAAAATAACCGGTGGAACAAAGCAGCGGACAGGCGTTTGAAAGAACTGGAAGAGTTGATCAGGGAAAAAAAGATCAGCCAGGAAGAATATGAAAAGGAAAAGAATGACCTGCAAAATGCAAAACGACCTGTTCCGGTGATCACAGTAGGTGACGCAGGCACCCCCTGGCCTTCCCTGGTGAAATGGAAACTGATCAATAAAAGTAATGGTATTACTGTAGCCTTCAACATACGAAAAATGCCCAACCCTTCGTCTGATGAAATTGCCATATTAAATGAACGGGGATATTATACAGCTTATTTTGGTATTGATGCTGCTGAAATGAGAAAGATCACCGCAGGAACCTACGAGATCATTGCTGAATTCTCGAAGGAGGAAAGCCAACCTGCAAGTCTGGAAATTCGAAGCGAATCCTTGCCACCCGGCATTGCTGATAGTGAACCGATCCTTTTGAGAAATGGACAATACTGGTGGCATGCTGGTGATTCAAAACAAGGATTGAAATTTGCTGAAAGGATACTCCAAAAAAACCCTGTATCGCTCGATGGCCTTTCTTTAAAAGGAGACCTACAATTGCTGGATAGTGCTTTTCTCCCCGCATTGGATACATTCAATAAAGCATTAAAAGAATTTTACAGGCAGAATCCAGTGTTAACTGAACCTCCAGAATATATCCTGGCCATGATCGATTGGATCAAAACACAGATCCGGTGAGATTAAGTTCGCCGTTTAATTTAAGTGACTGAGAAATAAATGGTTGTATAACACTACAACAACCACCATTTCCTCATTAATTTCCTCTTGGCAGCATTTTTGAACTTGCTGGTTGACGCTTTTAATTCTTAACCTATAAAACGAGTTTTATGAAAAGCAGAAAAAATATGTTTAACCTGCTATTTGCTGCGATAATCAGCTGCTCATTTTTATTGGTGGCTTGTGAACAGGAGGATGCAGATGAACAGCAGATGTATAATACATCAGGTAATGCATCCGGTGCCCAGCAAAATCCCCCAGTTTCTACTACAGCTACTGGTACACTAACTGGAACTTACAACGCCTCGACCAATGTTTGGAATTATAGTATCACCTGGTCGGGCTTAAGTTCCGCAGCAACGATCGTTGAACTGCGTGGCCCTGCTAGTGTGGGAGTGAATGGTAATCTTTTGACAACTTTAACTATTTCTGCACCCGGCATCAATGGTAGTGCAAGCGGCAGCGTTACTTTGAATGAAAGCCAGGAAACTTCTTTGCTTGCAAATCAACTTTATTACACGATCGTAAATACGACCTATGTGACCGGCGAGATCCGGGGACAGATCATTGCTAGTTCACAATAACAAAATTTGAAGTACCCGTTGAATGCCGGTTAATTGTTGACCGGCATTCATTTTTTTACCCGTAACTCACCCTTCGGCCAGCTCAGGGTTCACTGTTAAGGGCAGGCTAATTCACGATTCTCGATTTACCATTCAGGCCCCGTATAAGCTTAACCATACTCGGTAAACCTGCCAATGCCCCTAACGAAAGGATCATGAGTGATTTATTCCCGGAAAAAAAACCATCAGCATGGAAGATCCTATCCATGATTACCATACTGATGATCGTGATAGAAAAACCCATAGAATTGTAGATCGTCAGAGCAGTTCCTCTTAAATGTGTTGGCGCATAAAGCGTCACCAAAGTAGAAAATTGAGGAGAATCCGGGATCACTGTAAGTCCCCATACAAATAAAAAACCTATGAAAATTATTGCAGGTACCTGGAAACTAAAGGGTGAAAGCAAGCAGCATATACCCGAAATCAATAAACAGGTCGCGGCCACTTTCGCACTACCATAACGTTGCGAAAGATTACCCCCTACCACACAACTGAGAGTCCCAGATGCAATAACGAGGAAACTTAAAACAGGAATATTGAATTCAACCTTGTTCTGCGTGGAATAAAGAGCTAATATTATAGGGACAAATCCCCAAAAAGTATAGAGTTCCCACATATGCCCGAAATAACCAAACGCGGCCTGTCGCCATGGCCTGGATCGAAAAATTTCCCCGATCGCGTTCCACTGAAATCTTCCAGATGATTTTCTAAAAGGGCCATTCCCTACGAAGAGGATCATTAAAAATCCTCCAACAACTGCGAATAGAGATGTGAAATAGAGAACGCTTCGCCAGGGTAATTGAAATTCTCTATTTCTCAGTAAATGCGGAAAGGCGGTACCGAGGACAAGCGCTCCTAATAAATAACCCAGGGCACGACCCAATCCTTTTTCATACCAGTCTGCCGCGATCTTCATTCCTACCGGGTAGATACCCGCCAGGAAAAATCCTGTCATGAACCGTAATAAAAATAAAGTTGTTGCATCCTCCGCCAGCCAGGCTACCGCTGAATTGAACAAGGCACCTAAAATTGCACTGGTGAAAAATAATTTCACCGGTGAATACCTGTCAGCCAGTGAAAGAAACGCAAAGACCAGGGTGCCTGCTATGAATCCCAACATCACTGCTGAAGTTACCAGGCTGAGTGCATATTGATCCAGCTCTAAAGCGGCTTTCAGTTCAGGTAATACTGCATTCCCAACAAACCATAAAGAAGTACCAGCAAATTGAGATAATACGATCAGAGGCAGTACACGTGATGGCGGATTCATTTGTTGAAAATACCAAATTGATAAAATCTCAAATGGCCAAATTCCAAATTCCATTTTAAACGGAGCCGGCTACATCGAGTTTGGAATTTGTGATTTTGGATATTTATAATTTCCGAAATTTTAGGTTCGCGATCAAAATGCCAGTAAATACAAGCAACATACTGATCACATGGAGCATGGTAAATTGTTCATTTAGCAAAAGCACGGCTCCAAGGCTGGTGAAGATCGGGATCAGATTCCCAAATAATGCCGCTCGGCCTGCACCCAGTACACTGATCGAAAAATTCCAGATAAGAAAGCAAATCACAGAAGCCCCCAAACCCAGGTAAATTATACTACCAACAAGACGATTATCCCAGGAAATGGAAGATGTTTTTGCTGATTCCCATAAGAAAAATGGGATCATGATGATCGTTCCCAATACAAATGTGACAGCAAGGAAGCTGAGCGCAGTAATAGTTTTCGGCTTTTTCTTTACCAGAATATTGTACACGGCAAATGTGATCGCACCCAATAGAACCCAGGCATCACCTTTTGTGAATGTAAGAGAAAGCAGGTTCTCAATACTTCCGCGGCAGATCAGGAAAATAATCCCGATAACACATAAGATCATACCGATGATCTTCATCAAACCGATCTTCTCATTAAGGAATATTCGTGCTAATATTACCGAGAAGATCGGAGAAGATGTCGTGCCAATAAGCGCCAGGTTGATCGCAGAAGTGTAATGCGCCCCGATATATACAAATGTATTGAACAGAGCCACGCCGGTCAGCCCCACGCAGGCCAGATACAACCAGGACCTTCTTACCTGCAGCCATTCCTTTATTATTTTTTGGATGGCGAATGGAAGAATAATAATTGCCGCGGTCAGCCAGCGATAGAAATTCAGGCTGATGGGTGGGATCTCTTTGAATACATCCCGTGCGATGATGAAATTCCCTGACCAGATTATCATGGCAATCACAGCCAGGGCGATCGCGACGTATTGTTTGTTGGCGGTGGCTTTGTCCATGGTGTGTTGATGTTGCCCTCCCGGCCAACAACTCAATGCGCATAATCCTTTTCAAATTGTCCCCTGATCCTTTCCATCGGCGGATTAAAGTATCCATATTTTAATTGTGGGAATTCTTCTTCCAGCAGCTCCATCAGTTGTTTCATACCCAGGCGTTCCCCTGTTTCTATGATCCCTAGTTTTCCGAGATACCAATCCGGGTCAATATTAAAATTTCGCCACTGGATCATTTTCAAGCCTGTTTCGCTGATCAGTTTTCTCAGGGCTTCATATTCGACGATACTATCTGTCATACCGGGAAAAACGAAATAATTAATGGAAGTCCAGCCTCCAAAACTGCTCACCACTTTCAGGCTTTCCATGATATCGTCAAAATCATAATTATTCGGGAGGTAATAAGGCATGTAGACTTCCCGTCTCACCGAATTCGTACTGACCCTGATCGAATTCAAACCGGCTTCGCAAAGAATTTTCACTGCATCTGGCTTTGACCCGTTGGTATTGATATTAATACTGCCTTTGCCGGTATGCTTTCTAATCTCAAGGATGGCATCCCGGATAGTTTCCCACATCAATAAAGGTTCTCCTTCACAACCCTGTCCGAAACTAATGATCGGGTATGGTGCTGTTTCAAGGTGGGGTACCGTGAACTCAACGATCTCTTCTACGGTGGGCCTGAATTGGAGGCGGTCTTGTGTAGAACTGATAGATTCGGTCTCTGGTTGAAAGGAAATGCATCCGATACAATTCGCGTTGCAGGCCGGCGAGGCAGGGACCGGGCATTCCCAACGCCCCAATGCAAAATTTCGTGCTGCAGGACAATGATAGGTCAGCGCGCAATTCTTGCAGAGATGTTCCACAAGTCGGTTGTGGGGGTAAGCTTTTAATAACTGCTTTACACCCAATTTGACTTTTTCCTGGTCATAACCTACAAAATCCTGGCGGATATCCGGTTCGATCCTTATGGCAGGTACATAGAATTCGTTATTATACCAACCAGCAGCTGTATAACAAAAAAGTGGTAGAGTAGGTGCACCCGGAATGGTTTCATAAGCTGCCAGATAGAAACCAGTATGAGCCGGGGGAATAAAGGCCGCTACAGACCAGCCCTTTTCACATAATCTCATCTTCCCCGTTTTTACATCGATTCCAATACCTTTTCGCCCGGGTAATTCATATAATTGCCCACCGATCGGTAATTTGATCCATTCATCTTGTTCTACCGGAACTGCATCCCACCCGCTTCTTCCAGCAGCATATAGCGATCGATCTTCAAAAATATTACCGTTACCGTCTGAAAAAAGCAGGTATGGAGACATTAGAATTTCAGATTTACGATATACGATTTACAGCTTAAATGTTTCGCAGGCTTAGCGCTTACCTTTTCAACCTTTCCACTTGTTACCCTGTTAACCTGCCAGCATTTCAATTAAACCACAAATTTCGTTGAAAATATCTTCAAACACTTGTTCGTCAATTCAGGGAACTTTTGACAAATTCATGAAATTATTTTCCCGCCTTCTCTTTTCCAATACAATTTCTCCCATATCTTCGCAGCAGTTCTTTTATTATGCTTATCAAGAAAGGCTGAGGGAATGGCCCGATGAAGCCTTGACAACCGGTCCGGATTTACGATATCAGAATTACGATTTACGATTTAAGTACACTACCTAAATCGTAAATCCCAAATCTTAATTCGTAAATCAGGATAGCGGTGCCAAATCCAGCCGAGAGCGATAGCGTCTCGGAAAGATAAGTCAGATTAAAGCTGCAGATATTAAACTTAAATAACTGGAAGCTCTTCTGATTTATCGGGAGAGCTTTTTTATTTTATCCGCCAAAGCCTGAATACTGAGCGCTGAGCTTGTTGAAGAGTCGAAGTATTGAGGGCGTATGCGGATTGTTACTCTCCCGGTAAGCCTCTTTTGGTAAGCATTTTTTTCTAATCATTAAAACCAAAAGAGATGAATCCGACAGCAATCATTCACAGTGTTCCGATCGACCCACTGACCGGCGCTATTTCAGTCCCGATCTATCAAACCTCCACATTTGTACAGGAAGCGCCCGGTGTCAACAAGGGATATGATTATGCGCGCACGAACAATCCCACCCGGGAAGTATTGGAAAATCTAGCAGCAAAACTGGAAGGCGGCAGCACAGGAATAGCCTTTGGCAGCGGTCTCGCGGCCATTGACGCTGTAATAAAATTGCTGCAGGCGGGGGATGAGATCGTCGCAGTGGATGATATTTATGGCGGCGCTTATCGTCTATTTAATACCGTGTACAATAAATTCGGCATCACGGTACATTATGTTGATACAAGTGATCCACAGAATGTGTTCGATGCTATTACTTCCAGGACGAAACTGGTATGGCTTGAATCTCCCACCAATCCGACGTTAAAAATCTCCGATATAGCGGAGATCGCACAGATCGCTCATGCGAATAAATGTTTGCTCTGTGTCGATAATACTTTCGCTTCCCCGGCATTGCAGAACCCGATCTTGCTGGGTGCAGATATTGTCATTCATTCGGCCACGAAATACCTGGGTGGGCATAGTGACCTGATCGCCGGACTCGTTGTAATAAAGCAACCCGAACTCGGAGCGGAGATCCGGTATTTGCAAAATGCAGGTGGAGCGATCCTTTCACCTTTTGATAGTTGGCTGGTGATTCGTGGAATAGAAACCCTGCCTTTGAGGATGAAGCAGCATTGCCAAAACGCACAGCTCGTTGCGGAATTCCTGAAAACTCACCCGGCGGTAGATAAAGTTTATTACCCGGGATTGGAAGAACATCCTAATTACACGGTTGCAAGAAGACAAAGCACTGGCGCAGGAGGCATCATATCGATTACGCTTAAAGAAGATACGGAGGAAGCCGCGCATCGATTTGTGACCTCAACCCGGCTTTTCAAACTGGCCGAAAGCCTGGGCGGAGTGAAAAGTCTTTGCTGCCACCCGGCAACGATGACACATAAATCCATCCCGGCTGAAAAAAGGAGGTCTTCCGGAATTGCAGACAGCCTGGTGCGTTTATCGGTTGGATTGGAAGAGGCCAATGATTTGGTTAACGATGTTGAACAGGCGTTGAGTTTCATTAAAGAAGTGAGGAAAGAGCAACTGGTTAACCTGTCAACAATAAAATGAAATCAAACACATGCAAAAAAAATTAACCATTGGATTATTTGGATTCGGGATCGTTGGTGAAGGTATCTACCAGGTATTGAAACAAACAGCTTCCCTGAATGCCCAAATTAAGAGGATCTGTATAAAACATCCTGAAAAAGAACGTAACGCTCCCCGGGAATTATTTACAACGAGCTATGACGATTTGCTTGAAGATGAAGAGATCAACCTGGTGGTGGAGCTGATCGATGATGCGGAAGAAGCTTTTCACATAGTCAGTACAGCTCTCCGGAATAAAAAAGCGGTAGTAAGTGCGAATAAAAAAATGATCGCCGAGCATCTTCATGAATTACTGGCATTGCAGAGTATCTCTGGAGTTTCTTTCTTGTATGAAGCGGCTGTCTGCGGGAGCGTGCCGGTGATCCGTAACCTGGAAGAGTACTATGATAATGACCTGCTCAAAGGTATTTGCGGGATCGTGAATGGATCAACGAATTTTATCCTGACAAAGATGAACGAAGATGGACAGAGCTATTCGGAATCATTGCTCGAAGCGCAGCGGGCAGGCTTTGCAGAAAGCAACCCGGAGCTGGACGTGAGTGGGAGAGATGCCGTCAACAAGCTTACGATTCTGTTGTTACATGCCTATGGTATAAAAACGGCGCCGGGCAAATTGTTATATCGTGGAATTCGGTCAATACATTCAGCCGACGCAGCACTTGCGGAGGAAAAAGGCCATAGGGTCAAACTCATCGCTCGAGCCAGTAAATTGTCCGATGATACGATTGCTGCATTTGTTTTACCCCAGTTCATCGATCCGAACAGCCAACTTTACCAGGTAAGAAATGAATATAATGGCCTGGTTATCGAAAGTAAACTCGCAGATAAGCAATTTCTTTATGGAAAAGGGGCGGGACGCTATCCAACTTCTTCTGCTGTACTAAGTGATATCGCCGCACTCCGTTACAATTACCGGTATGAATACCGGAAGCTATTGCAGGGCAGGACCTTCTCAATCAGCCATGATTTTTATTTAAGGACCTATGTCAGTTTTAACGATTGGAATGAAGTGAATAAATGGGATTTCGAGTGGATCGAAGAATTCCATAGCACAGAGGAGAGGCAATACCTGATAGGCGTGATCCATTTTGAAAAGTTACGGGAAGTGGCCTGGCTGGATAACGAGGCAGTTTCCATTATCCTGATGCCAGATGCGTTACTCGAAAAGGAGATCATCATTAAACGATCAGTTAAGAAACTTAGCTTGCAATTGGCAGGAAGTTACTAGCAGGTATATAAGTCATACAAGTTATATACGTCATAGTCGTGCCTTAATTTGGCCTGATATGACGTGTATGAACTGGAAAAAATCTTCAACTTTAAGACTGCAGGTATATGACTTCTGGTTTTTGTAATTGCTGCCTGCAAAATTTATTGAATTCTTCTTCATGGGCAGAGGAAGCCTGTTCATCCACTAACTGCTGGATAAGTTTATTGTTTTTTTGATCAATTGTCAACAATCCATCTTTTAAGACCACATTACTCAATTTTGACCAATGAAAGGTTTTTTTTGGCAACGAAGGATAAACGATCTGATCAGAATCCACCACAAGCCGTTTTTTTCTTATGGAAAGAAAAAAAAGAACACCTAACAATAGAACAATAGCGGCTAGCCAATACAGGTTGAGCCTGATCCAAACAAAGCCCAGGATGATATATGCCCCGGCATAGACATAATTTTTTTTCTTTCGTGGATCAAATGCAACGATCATCAGGCAGAGAAATACCAATCCCGACAGGATGAATGTCTGTCTTTCCGTAAGCCTTGTTTGAGTAAAGAAAACAACGTAGAAGAATAACAGGGAAGAAATAAAAATAACGAAGAAGTTTAACCGATAATACAACCTCAGCTTATCATTTTTGAGAAGCAATTCAAACTTTTGCATAGGTTTTCCCGGCAATAATACTGTTGATTAACGACGATCGACTGTCGGCTGCTAACTATTACTTGTCACCAGTAAGTTACACAGCTTAAATAAGACCCTGGCCCCCACATTTGCATCCCAATCATTCTCCCCGACACCTACTTCCACCAGGTCAAATCCAACGATCTTTTTACCGCTGTCCAGGACTTTTTTAAATAGATAATAGATCTGTTCGGTTTCAAATCCTCCCTGTACCGGTGTGCCGGTATTTGGACAGAGTTTTGGGTCTAACCCGTCGATATCAAAACTGATGTATACTTTTTGGGGGAGTTGATCCACGATCTCAGTCGTGATCTTTTTCCAGGTATCTCCTTCGAACTGCCGGTGCCGGATATCCCGTTCGAAATAAGTAGTGACGCGATCACTGCTATTTACAAATTCCCATTCTCCGCCGCTGTAATCCCGTATGCCTACCTGTACCAGTTTTTTTAATTCAGGGATTTCCTTGAGTGCATTATACATTACGCTTGCATGGGAATAGTTGAAACCTTCGTAAGCTTCGCGGAGATCGCAATGCGCATCGATCTGTAAAATGCCGAACTCGCCTTCTTTTTCCGCAATGGCTTTGAAATAGCCCAATGGAGTGCTGTGATCGCCTCCCAATATTCCCACCAGCTTTCCTTTCTCGAGCAATGCCTTAGTTTGTTCATACACCCAATTGTTCATGTAAACACTTCCTTCATTCACCTCGCGAAGTGTTTTGGTCATAAATTGATTGGCTGAAACTTCGTCTCCTTTCGAGATATAATCAATGTATAATTCTGCTTCCTTGCGCAGGTAATCGCTTTTCATCAGGATCTTCCTGTCACTGTCACGCAGGAAATATCCTTCTTTCCATGCATCAGGCATTTCAGGGTCGAAGAGATCAACCTGGAGACTGGCTTTGAGTATCCCTTCAGGCGCGCGGGCCGTTCCTACCCCGTAGCTTACTGTAACTTCCCAGGGTACGGGTAGAATGACCAGTCGCGAATCTTCTTCGGTGGTCGGTAATCCAAATAAATTATTATTGGGATTGCCTACGTCATTCGGATCGTAATTCGTAAAATCCATATCAGCTTATTGAAAAGCTGTGCAAGTTAAGGGGTTTCATTTTGGCGGAAACAATCCTTTATGCAACTTATTTTTTCCGACCCATTTCCCTCAGGAAGGAAACATGCGAGATCACCGCCCGTCTCATCTTTGGGAATTCGATGTACGGCAAATTATATTCCCGGCAGGCTTTTTTGACGATCCTGCTGATTGCCGGGTAATGTATATGCGAGATCTTGGGAAAAAGGTGATGTTCGATCTGGAAGTTCAGGCCACCTACCCACCAGGAGATAAACTTGTTTCTTGTTGCAAAATTCGCCGTCGTTTTCAGCTGATGGATGGCCCACTCATCTTCCATTTTTCCGGTGGTGGGATCAGCCAACGGGAAATGCGCCTCTTCTACCGTGTGCGCCAGCTGGAAAACAATGCTTAACACAAACCCGGCAAATAATGAATAGGCCAGGAACCCGATAAGCCAGGGCATAAAACCAACCAGGTAAATGGGCAAAGTGACAAAAAGTAAGAGATGTAAAAGTTTGAAAGACCAGAATGAAATATGATCCCCGGTACTCATTTTTTTCAATTCGATCGACCCGACCTTTCCGGAAAAGTATTTTCTATAATCAGCAACAAAGACCCAATAAATGTATAGTAAAGAATAGGCCAGCCAAAAATACAGGTGCTGATAACGGTGCATCCTGTAAAATTTCTGCGACTCACAAAGCCTTAAGAACGGTCTGGCATTTATATCGTCATCCAGCCCATCGATGTTCGTGTAGGCGTGGTGAATCATGTTGTGTTTAATATTCCACATGAAATTATTTGCCCCCAGGAAATTCAATGAGAGAGCGGCCAGTTTGTTGATCCAGGGATAGCGGCTGAAACTGCCGTGCGCCCCGTCGTGCATCACATTGAATCCAATCGATGCTGTCAGACCCCCAAGCAGGATACATTCAGTGATCGCCAACCAGGGAGCCGGTGTAAAAAATACGAGGTGGATGTAAACAAAAATGAAGCTGAGGACCAAAACGATGGCTTTGATGAACAGGGAATAATTCCCAGTGGTTGACTTTCCTACTTCCCTAAAATAATCACCGATCCTTTTTTTTAATTCGGAATGAAATGATTGCTGGATATTTGAAAACTTGGGAATTACCATAACGTGTATTTATTCACAACCGGGGCCGAGTCCCGGGTAATAAAGGCAAAGGTAAGCCTGCGGGGTTGATTTGACCTGTTAAATCACTCTTTTGGGGAGAATATTCTTCTTATGTCTCAATCTGAATCAACGAATCCAGGTTACGTAAGCCAATATTTTTTTCGCTGATGAAACCTTCTGCATATTTCACGCCAATTCTTTTGCCGAACATGCGGGCACGGGCAATGATGTTTTCCATGAAATCCGGCGTGGAAATATATGTTTGCGGTTCAGTATCACCCTTCTTATTTGAATAAAACTGGCTGCTGTATGCTTCGATCGATTTCATTCGTTGTTCAAACACATCCGTGATATCGATAATGAAATCAGGTTCATGATGCCAGTCCTGGATATATTGGAGAACATAGGCTGGCCTCCAGCGTGACTGCTCATTGCCTTCATCATCCCTGGTTTTTATTTTCATCAATCCGGCCAGGAAACAGGATTCCCGGATCAGTTGACCTGCTCTTCCATGATCCGGATGGCGATCATTCAAAATATTCCCTATAACGATTGAAGGCTGGTATTTGCGAATGGCACGTATGAGTTTTAATTTGTTCTCTTCATTATTCTCAAAAAAACCATCCCGCATTTTTAAATTCTCACGAACATGCACGCTCATGATCATGGCTGCATTGGCTGATTCCTGGTAGCGGGTTTCCACGGATCCCCGCGTTCCAAGCTCACCTTCGGTGAGATCGACGATCCCTACTTTTTTACCCCTTTTTATTTCATTGATCAAGGTACCTGAACAACTTAATTCCACGTCATCCGGGTGCACGCCTATTGCTAGAATATCTAGTTTCATAAGTTTCAAAAATAAACAGGAAAATGAAATCGCATTTTATTCAAGGCCTCACGCAAAGTCGCAATGAGCACAAAGTTCGCAAAGTTTAAAACTGCGGCTTAGCGAGTCTTAGCGGCTTTGCGTGAAATTCAATATGCTTTATAAGGATTATTGTACCAGGCCCCATCAATTTCCTTCACAAAATTCTCGATCTGGCGATCGACCTTATCCTGCAGATCCCAATCCTGTTTCATGCTGCTGCCAAAAAAGAAAGCTACCGTCTGATAGAATCGTGCAGTGATACCACCCCGGTATTCTTTGATGATCTCATAGCAGTTATTCCCGGTCTGCCTGTTAATGAGCTTCATCAATACCTTCCCCTGGTAAACAGATAGATTTGAGATCGGATCACCAAACTGTGTTTTAAGTTCCTTTTCCCGGGTTTTTATATAGGCCTTTCGATCCTTTTTGGATTTCACGTTGCTCAATTTGAAATTAATATCATTAATCGTTACACCGGCCAACCTGGCGTAGGGATAAGTAACATATACAGCATTCCGCAGCCGGGTCCATTCCTGCTGGAACTTCGCCAGTTTATTCGGTGACATGTTGGATATCCACACATTTTCCAATTCCTTATACGGCATCAATTCATTTTGGTACCAAATGGCGGAAACAACCAGGGTATCATTTGCTCCCCAATTCCTGGAACGCTCAGCTACAGAAGGAACAGGAAGTATTGTAACGGTATCGGCTTCAGAAGGAGGAGTGATCTGAGCAAAGACCCTATTATTCTCCATCAGGGCACTGACTGCTGTCAGTGTTATTATATGGCTTAACGTTCGCACCTTGCAAAATTATAAAATGAGTCCGATAACTGGTAGTATCATGACCGGCATTAAACGATAAAAGCTGTTTTGAAAAAGCTAAATTTCTGACTCGTAACGGGTCTTCCTGTTTAATTGAATGCGCCGGACCATGCTGATGATGATCCCAATTGCTGTCACTATAACCCCAAGCCAGAGCAGGTTAATAAAGGGAAATTTATATGCCTTTAGAGTCAGGTATTTCATGACAGCATTTGATTCCTTGATGCCGATCTCTGCTTTACCCGCTTCGAGTTTATTGATCTGGAGGACCAGGCTTTCGGCTGTAACGGTATCGGGGATTGTATACGTATTTCCACGACCCTGGATAAATAATGGTTGGGAAGTGATATTTGATCTGTTCTGTGAATGAACTTTCAGTGTGGCGATCGTTCCCCGGTCTTCAGGCGCAAAACCTTCGAAAGGCAGGCTGTCGCGGGTCAGTAAGGTTTCCAGGACGATAAACCCTTTGGAATACCAGGTGCTGTCCCCGGGTTTCATCCATTGGTAACGGAACTGAGCTGTGTCCTCTGTTTTTTCCGGGTTCGGTAATGAAGTGATATAAGTGAATATATCATGGTCCCAGTAATGCTTTGCATCCGGATTAGCCATCAGTCCTTCCTGTCCTTTATAATTCACAAAAGCGTTAGGCTGAAGTGTAAACTGTTCTGATCCATCCCTGCTTTTGAACCGAAGCTTATAATACCATTGTTCCTTTTCCGGGTGAGCCGAATCGCTTTCATAGGTCACCTGGTAATTTCCCATGTTGGTTTCAATGCCTTTGACCAGCGTAAGGTTCTCACCCGATTTTTCTTTACTCCCTTCCCCAAAGTTGACCATGATACCGCTGGTATTATAGGAGAGAACCTCTTTATTCGAAGATGAGATCAGGATCCCCAGCAATACCATACCGAATCCAACATGCGCTACGGAACCGCCCGCTAATTTGATTTTTCCTCTAAGCCCTACCCAAATATATCCGGCATTCGCTACAATGGTATAAATGCCACTCGCCACTGCGATCCAGATCGCGGCCAGGAAACCTGGGCCCTGTTTGGTATAATTGATCTCACCGAACAGAATAAATAAAACAGTGCAGACCGCCGCGACAACAGTCGGGATGAGAATTTTTTTCCAAAATACCTTGGTGGGTGTATCCCTGTATCGAAAATACTGGGTGATGGCAGTAAGCAAACCGATGATGATGGCTACATAGATCTGGATGCTATTGTAAGCAAATTCGGGATCCTCCGGTTTTGCAATCTTTGTGTGGAAGATCTTATTCACCACGGGTACCGAAGTTTTTCCAATGATCACCAATGCAGATAAAAAGAAAACCAGCGAACCAATGAACATCCAGAATTCCCGGGAAGAACCACTTTCCTCCTTGGTAATAGAAGGCACTTGGGATTGAATTTGGTAGATGGAGGCTAGTAATCCTATTAGAAGAGCAATAAGAGCGACGATGGGTGATGCTGCTGGAATTAACCAATATACTAGAAAGATGGTTATCAATACCACTATACAGTAGATGGAACTTACTACTTGTCCTCTTTTAGTTTTTGAGCCGAGAATGGCTGGGAGCCATAAAAAGAAATACATCAGCAAGTATAGCTGGGCGTTCATCCCAAGATCCGTGAAAGCATGCACCGAGGCATCACCAAGAATTCCACTACGTGTGAGGAAAGTAGAATAGAGTACAAACACAAATGAAAGTATCAGGAATAAAAATGTAGCACGTAGTGAGTGGCCCGTGTGACGATAAATAAGCGCTGTATGAATACCGGCAATAAGAATTAGCCAGGGAACCAGCGAAGCATTCTCTACCGGGTCCCAGGCCCAGTAACCCCCAAAGCTCAATGATTCATAAGCCCACATTCCTCCCATCATGATCCCCACGCCAAGAGCCGCTGCTGTAAATAGCGCCCAGGGAAGAGCCGGACGCACCCATTGACCGTAATTTTTTGTCCAAAGTCCCGCTATGGCAAATGCAAAAGGAACTAACGTTGCTGCAAAACCGAGAAATAAGACCGGTGGATGAATCACCATCCAGTAATTCTGCAGGAGGGGGTTCAGGTCATTCCCATCCTTGATCGAAGCGAGATAATCCGGGCGCAGGGGTTGGGCGACATCAAAATTCAAATGCAATGCAGGTGCATTATCCAACACGCCGGAATCTCTTAATAAAATGAATGGATTCGACCCGATCTTGGATCCGAAAATATGGATACCGATAAGCATCGAAGCCAGGCAAAACTGGGCGAAACTGACGACCGTCATTACCGGGGCCTCCCACTTCCCGCTACGTGAAATAATGATCAATCCCAACAGGCAATGCCAAATACTCCATAGTAAAAAACTTCCTTCCTGACCTTCCCATAAACTCGCGAGCAGGTATTTGAATTCCAGTGAGCGACTGCTGTGTTGCCAGGCATATTTGTATTCAAAAAGATGATTTTGGATTATATAAATCAGCAACACGAGCACAGCTAACACAGAAATAACTTCAGTGAAAAAAGAAAAGCGGGCCAGTTTTTTCCAGGAAGATGATTCGTGGATATCTGTCGCGCGCGTGGCCCTGAAATAAGAAAACGTGGCGACCAGGGATGCCGCCACAGAAAGAGCAACGAAAAATTCTCCTAAGCGGCCGGGAAAAAGATGCTCTCCAATATATTCCATGCCCTCTTAGTATTTTGAATCGGTGGACGGAGTTTTTTCCGAGGTATTGTTTTGTGAAGTTTGCTGTAGATTCTTTTCCGCTGCCTTCATATCATCCTTATATTTCGACGGGCACTTGGTCTGCACCCGCTGGCATTCGAAATGGTCATTTTCATATCGGCCTTCAAGCACAATTTTTTCGCTGATCTCCAGGTTCTCGATCTTTCCTTTGCGATAAACCACCCTCATCCTGTCGCCCGCACTGTCGATGGCATGAAAACTCAGGTAATTGGGATCTTTCAAGTCGTCATAGTCCATCGGGACCGACTTATCAAGTGCCGCGGCAACATGTACAAATTTTCCCGGGCTCGCTTTCGCACCCGCAATGCTCTCATAGGTGGCCGAGGTCTTCAGGAAACTGATCAGTACCGCGATAGCCCCCGCGATCAATACTAATAATATTATATGGATTTTTTTCATGCCCGGAATCTTACGATTTTGAAGCAAGTGCAAATTTACGCCAAAATAATCAGCCAGCAGTCTCTCAGCCAGCAGCCGGCAACCTTTAGCCATCAAATTAACATTCAATGTTTACTTTCTCATTCCTCATTTCTTATTCTTTATTTCTCATTGACTACCGCCCTTATCTTTGCCGGGCAAAAAAGAAAGCCAGCTATGTTATTCCAATTGAGCGAAGAACATTTAATGATCCAGAAAGCAGCCCGGGATTTCGCGCAGCAGGAATGCCTGCCCGGGGTGATCGAACGGGATGATAAGCAGAAATTCCCAAAGGAACAGGTGATGAAACTGGCTGATCTTGGTTTCCTGGGTATGATGGTTCCCCAGGAATATGGTGGATCTGGAATGGATACGATCAGCTATGTGCTGGCCATGGAAGAGATCAGTAAAATAGATGCGAGTACAAGTGTGATAATGAGTGTGAACAATAGCCTGGTTTGTTTCGGCCTGGAAGCATACGGCACGGAAGAACAAAAAAGAAAATATCTTACTCCTCTTGCCCAGGGAAAAAAGGATGGGGAATTATATATCGGGGCATTCATGCTCAGTGAACCGGAAGCAGGAAGTGATGCCACATCACAGCGGACAACGGCCGAAGATAAAGGAGACTATTATTTATTGAATGGTACGAAGAACTGGATCACCAATGGTGGATCTGCTTCCGTTTACCTGGTCATGGCCCAGACCGATCCGTCTAAAGCGTCGCGCGGGATAAATACATTGATTGTGGAGAGGGACTGGCCGGGCGTGGTGGTTGCAGCGAAAGAAAATAAACTGGGGATCCGGGCAAGCGATACCCATTCGGTTATGTTCAATGATGTAAAAGTCCCGAAGGAAAACAGGGTCGGTGAAAATGGATTTGGATTCAAATTCGCCATGCGAACCCTGGCTGGGGGAAGGATCGGTATCGCTTCCCAGGCTGTGGGTATCGCCGCCGGGGCTTATGAACTATCCAAAGAATATTCAAAAACGAGAAAGGCATTTGGCACGGAGATCATGAACCACCAGGCCATCGCTTTTAAACTCGCAGATATGGCGACGCGGATCGAAGCTTCCAGGCTTTTATGTTTAAAGGCCGCCTGGGATAAAGACCAGGGGATGGATTATACAACAAGCTCGTCAATGGCAAAAGTGTTTGCTTCTGAAACAGCCATGTGGACCACAGTGGAAGCCGTTCAGATCCATGGTGGCTATGGTTATGTAAAAGAGTATCATGTTGAAAGATTAATGAGGGATGCTAAGATCACGCAGATATATGAAGGTACCAGTGAGGTACAGAGGATCGTTATCGGTAGAAGCATTTTAAAGTAATTGAAGTTTAGAGTTAGAGTTGTTTGCTTTTGTTCGCTCCGCAACTTTGCGCGAACTTTGCGGCTTTGCGCGAAATCCCATGCCGGTAAATAAAGCTGCATTCGAAAGTCTTCTTGTTGAGCTCGCCCCTAAAAAGATATTGCTAGTTGCCGTCAGCAAATCAAAATCGGTTGAACAAATAAAAGAATTATATGATCTTGGACAACGTGATTTCGGGGAGAACTATGTCCAGGAATTGCTTGAAAAGCAACTGCAGCTCCCTGCAGACATTCACTGGCATTTCATTGGCCATTTGCAATCGAATAAAGTAAAAAAAATCGTTCCGTTCATATACCTGGTGCAAAGCGTAGACAGCCTTAAGGTGCTTAAAGAAATTAATAAGCAGGCGGAGAAAGCAAAACGAGTGATAAACTGCTTATTACAGGTTCATCTCGCAGAAGAAGAAACGAAGTTCGGCCTGGATGATCAGGAACTGGGAGAAGTAATTGCTTATTTGGCCGCCAATGATAAAGAACTAAGCGGGATCACAATAAAAGGTGTCATGGGCATGGCATCGCTGACCCCTGATATTGAAAAAAGCCGCAAGGAGTTTCGAAAACTAAAGTTGATCTTCGACCAACTGGCCACCCAGGTTGCCGGTATTGAGATACTTTCGATGGGAATGAGCGGAGATTACAGGATCGCGATAGCAGAGGGAAGCAACCTTATTCGCATCGGGACCCTCCTGTTTGGGGAAAGAGAAGTTATATAGGTCATATCACGAGAGTATTTAAAGTTGAAAATTTCCTCTAGGTTATATAAGTCACATGACTGATCCCTATACCCAATGAATAAATCACATAACAAATAATCCGATTAACTAATAAACGATTAACTAACCCAATTTCTTCGTATTTTTTGGGATTAAAACCGGGTCGATGCGTTTGATTTTCTTCATCTGTCTTTTTGGAACCGGACTGGCTTTACAGGCCCAAGCGGAGCGGGATACTGTTTTGAAACGTTGCCCGATTTTTATTACGGATACAGTTAGTTCCAACAACTTTTTTATCGAAGCCCTGCCGGCGACATTAAAAGTCGAAAGAATCAAAGGGGATTTGGCCGTAGTCATCCAGCAGAAAGACCAATTTTTTACAATATTTTTTGGAGAGCGAAAATTGAGATCAGGTAAATACAACATCAAACCGAATGCCGACAGCAAACATGAAGTGATTGCAAAATATTCATTCCGGTCAGGCGACCAGGTTTCTTACATCAATTTAGCCAATGGTACGATCGAGTCGAGTTTCGACAAGACAAAAGACCTCTGGCATCTCAAAATAAGTGGAATGATCGCCAATCTGGTAGATCGCTCTGTCTCTTATTACCGGGTAAGAGGTGAGTTATACCTGAAGGACTAGCCAGTTAAAGCTTCAGGCAACCAGCTTCAAGCTTCAAGACTGAGTCGTTGGAAGGATTTCTTTTAAACCTTGAAGCTTTAGCATCCTGTATCACGCATCACGCATCCCATATCCCTATCCCGTATCACGCACCCGGATATTAACGACGTTTTTTATCCATTTTATAATTTTCCTTCCAGTAACGAGGACCATGCAGGTAGCCATCAACCCAGCTGCCAGAAGCAAAAAATTACCAAATGAGGAACGAATGATATTGGGTTTCACAGCTAATTCAGACGCTGAAATTTTTCTTACCCGTACGTTATTAGTCCCACTGTTTTCCAGCAACCACAAATTTCCATCCTTGTCGAAAACACCACCTGTCGGGCTCCAGCCGCCTGTTGAGTAAGTGACCACGTCAATATTCCCGTCTTTGTTTATTCTTTTCACTTTTTTTTGTGACATGATCGCTACATAGATGTTCTCGGTTTTGTCGGTCCAGATACCATAGACATTATGTTTCCTGCTAAAACCAAACCCCGGCCTGCTATCGTCGAGATTTTCGGCCAGCAAGAGGAACTTTCCATCCTGCAGCCGGTATAATCGATGGAGATCGACAAAATAAATAACCCCCGACGGTGTGCAATAACTCCAGCGAATATCATGAAACCTGCCCGAGGCGATCATGGTGATCCTCCCATCAGGTGATTTTTTCATGAATTTGCTTTCAGTAAAACGCTGGATCCAGAAAACATTCCCGTTTTTGTCCGGCATGAAACCATAGTCGTCCAGGAAACCCGGGCTGTCTTGTTTTATTTTCTCTACCCGTCCATCGGGATTTCGCTTCCAAACATAATGGCCCCAGGTGTTCAGCCGTTCTCCATTGTACCAGGTATGTTCGCCATAAATATTGTCATTTTTGTCGATAGACAATTCATGGGTATGTACACGGGGTACAACGACCAACCGCCTGCCCGAAGGTTCAAGTTTCCAAACTTGTTTCAGGTCGGAATAGAATATGTTTCCATGGCTATCTATCACTATTCCGATCCCCGGATGCGCCTTTGCTGCTAGGAAAACTGCGGTCGTTAATACAAAAAGAATATATTTCCTCATTTCTTATTCCTTATTTCTTATGCCGACGCTTTTGGTCGGCATCCTGACCAGCTTCGCTGCGTCAGGATTTCTCATTTACTTCCCGGATAATTTCTCACATTCAATCCCAGGATAATATTCCTGGTGGCTTTCAACATTCCATTTTCCTGGACTGGGTTCAGCACTCCATTGCCTCCCACAGGTTCTGGGCGGTTTCTTTCTGCCCCGGGTAATAATGGATCATCAGCGAAAACAAACTCATCGATCCAGTATTCTGAAAAACCCGGTTCCTTGATGGTAGGATGTATGTGTTTTGGGTTATTGCTGTTTGGATACGAAGCGGGGACCAGCGTGTAAAATTTATATTCACCTTTTTCATTCGTCTTTATCCAACCCCGTAAATGACCATGGCGTTTGCCCCAGGTGGTCTTACTCAGCGGATCATTTTCTTTCTGTGAGTAGAGTCCCCGCTGGTCTGTATGGTAAATATATAATACTACATCTTTCGCCGGTGTCCTTCCATCCCGGTGATAAATAATCCCGCTGATCTCGATCTTTGGTCCCGTCTCATTAAAACCAGGGAGTGTATCCACTTCATTGAGCTGCTCAAATGGTGTAGGCGATTCATAAATAGCCTCGCAACCTTCACAGGATGCCCCCACCCGGGTATCATTTGTTTTTACAGCCTGCCGGTTGTTTTGGGAACAACTGCTTAATGCAATTGTAACGCCCAGGCAAAAAAGAAATAGATTTTTCATAACTCCGATTTTAAATACAAAGCTGGGTCGTTTATTGCACCTGGTAAAAATCTTTACACATCATGAAGCCCTTGCTTGATGAAAGGGAGCTGCATTTTATCAGGTAAATGCCCCCTGACGTGTAAACCGGGTTAACAATCGGAATTTGTACTTTTATTTTGAGTCATGCAACAACGTTCCATATTCCGGCGGGCTAACCTGTATCACCTTGTTTTTTGGGGGCTGGTGTTCGGGCTTTGGTACTATCTCCGTTACCAGGATTATGAAACAAAACAGATCGCACTGGCAATCACGACAGTGAAGGTTTCAGCCCTGGCCCTGCTTGTTTATGTGACCAATTTAGTCTTCATCGACCGGTTCCTTTACAGGAAAAAATACACACTCTTCATTCTTTTTTTCATCCTCGCAATATTGTTTAGCAGTGTACTGAAAGTTTTCCTGATGGGCCGGATACTTGGCGAACCCGGGTTATTCAGCATGACAAACCTGAAGGCCAAGATCTACGAAAATGTCATTTCTGATTTCTTCCTGCTCTCGGCCGGCGCGGCAATCAAGTTGATCTTCGATTACCTCAAAATGCAGCAACGGTTAGTAGAAGTGGCCAAAGAGAAGGCTGAAACCGAGTTGAATTTCCTGAAGTCACAGATCAACCCGCACTTTTTGTTCAACTCATTAAATTCGGTCTATTTCCTGATCAGGAAAGACAACCCCGAAGCGAGGGGAGCGCTTCATAAATTTTCCGAAATGTTGCGTTACCAGTTGTATGAGGTCAATGGCGATAAAATACCCATTGAGAAAGAAGTGAGTTACTTAAGGGATTATGTGGACCTTCAACAATTGAGAAAGGATGAGAAATACACCGTGAGGTTCAATTGTTCTCCCCGGGTGAAGGGATTTGCTATTGAGCCTCTTTTGCTGATCCCATTTGTAGAGAACGCATTTAAGCATATATCCAATTATAATGACCAGGGAAATTTTGTAGATGTGGAGCTGGACAGGAATAATGGCGTGTTCAGTTTTTCAGTGGAGAATTCAAAGGAAGAAAACCAGCGTAAACAATCAAAAGGGGGGATAGGTATGAACAATGTCAGGAGAAGACTTGAGTTGCTTTACCCGGGGAAGCACGAGTTAAAGATCCAGGAAACGGCCGATCGTTTCAGTGTAAAACTTAACCTGCAGCTATCATGATCATTCATTGTGCCATAATTGATGATGAACCGTTGGCCCGGAAAGGGTTGAAGGAATACATTGCCGATGTAGATTTTCTGGAATTGGTCGGCGAATTCGATAGCCCGTTGAAGGCAGCCAATATGATCAGCCGGGGAGAAGTACAATTGTTGTTCCTTGATATACAAATGCCAAAGATCACGGGCCTGGATTTTTTTAAAAGCATTCAAAATCCACCGCCGGTCATCTTTACTACGGCTTATCCGCAATTTGCGCTGGAAGGATTTGAAGTGAACGCCCTGGATTACCTGGTCAAACCAATTTCTTTCGATCGATTTTTGAAAGCGGCCCTAAAAGCGAAGGAATTTTATGAGGTCCGGGAAAAAAATACTCCCGCAGATGATCATTTTTATATTAAAGCTGACAATAAGCTCGTGAAAATCCAGTTCGAAGATGTGTTACTGGTTGAAGCGCTCCAGAATTATGTGGTGATCCATACCGCTGGGAAGAAATATCTCACTTATCTCACTTTTAAGTCAGTAGAGGATTATTTGCCTTCGGATAAATTCCTTCGTGTACACAAATCGTACATAGTTGCCGCTTCAAAGATCGACAGCATTGAAGGAAACGATATCCGGATCGGTCAACATCATATCCCTATAAGCCGTAATCTTAAAGATGAGGTGATGGAGAGGTTGCTTAAAGGGAAATTCCTGAAGAGGTAGTTTGCCGGTAAGTTAACTAGTTGGTAAATTGATAAGTTGACAGGAAAATACATTGACAAGCAGTAAGTTAAAAAAGGCGGGAAGCGTGACCCCTCGTTAACTTGTGAACTAGTTAACCTGTCAAATCTACTTTAACGTTTCTTCCAACCATTTGTAAAATTGCCGCTGCCATACAAGGGCATTTTGTGCCGACAACACCCAGTGATTCTCTTCTGGAAAATAAAGTAGTTTACTTTTTATTCCACGCAATTGTGCGGCCTGGAAAGCTTGCAGACCCTGTTCGATCGGTACCCGGTAATCTTTTCCGCCCTGGATGATCAATATGGGCGTATTCCATTTCTCAACATAGTTGATCGGATTCTGAGTAGTGTAAATTTTTTGAATGACCGGGTTATTCTTTATCCAATAAGGTCCGCCATAGTCCCAATCTACAAACCACATTTCTTCAGTGGTGCCATACATGCTACGCGTGTCGAATATCCCGTCGTGTGCAATAAAACTCTTAAACCTCTTATTATGTATGCCCGCCAGCATAAAGACTGAATAACCTCCATAGCTGGCGCCTACTGCGCCCAGTCTGTTTTTATCTACGTATTTCTCTTTACTAACTGCATCGATCGCAGATAAATAATCTTTTATTGCCTGGCCACCATGATCTTTACTGATCTGTTCATTCCATTTAGTGCCGTGCCCCTGCATACCGCGGCGGTTCGGAGCAACTACGATATATCCCTGCGAAGCCATCAACTGGAAATTCCAGCGGAAAGAATAATATTGAGTTAATGGGGACTGAGGGCCACCCTGGCAATAAAGCAACGTGGGATATTTTTTTGCCGGATCGAAATCAGGCGGATAAATCACCCAAACCAGCATCTGTTTTCCGTCTGTCGTTTTTACAAAACGCCGTTCAGTCTTTGGCATATCGATCCTCGAATAGATATCATCATTTACATAGGTCAGTTGTTTCATTTGCCCAGTACGGATATCTACTAGAAATAATTCAGTAGCATGGTTCATATCTGTCCGGGAAACGATCAGTGTATTTCCGGATTGGCCAATTATCCCCGTGATATCAAAATCACCTCTGGTGATTTGCCGGATATCGGGCAATTTCATGGTTGCGCCTGTGTAATCCACTTCGAATAGCTGGCGCGTACCGTTGATCGGGGCCCAGAAATAAATATGACGGCCATCTTCACTCCAGCGGAATCCCTCCACATGGATCCGGTCATCATGCCTGGTCAGGTTCACTGTTCCCATGCCAGTGAAAGCAACGATATCCTGTTTATCTGATTCAAATCCATCCCTTCGCATGCTCAACCAGGCGAGTGTGCCGGTCTTGCTATACTCGGGATGCACATCATATCCCTTATTTGCTACAGTGAGATTTCTCGTTGTGCCTGTTTCCAATTCATATTCATACAGGTCCGTGTTGGTACTTACGGCATAATCTTTCCCGTATTTTTTCTTGGTCACATAGATCACCGCCCTGCTATCAGGGCGCCATATATAATCTTCATCACCGCCAAACGGTTTTTGTGGGCTATCATAGGGTTCACCAGCCATGATATCTTTTGCTTCTGAAGGCTTACCCACCGGACTAACAAACACATGATCGAATGATCCATCCTCCCAGGTATCCCAATGGCGGTAATTCAAATCGTCGATCACATACACATTGGATTTTTCAAGCTCGGGATAATGATCCTTGCCATCGATCTTTTTCACTTTTACCGCTGCATGGTTCAAGAGGTATTTACCATCGGGTGAAAGATTTTTATTCTGCAGCAAGCTATCGGTGTTGCTGATCATCTGCGCAGCACCGCCTTGTACAGGAACTATATAAGATTTACGACTGCTCTTATTTTCAACAGCATTCGGGGTGGATACGGAATAAACGACCCATTTTCCATCTTTGGAGATCCCCAAACCTGTGACCCGGCCCAATTGCCAGAGTAACTCAGGTGTCATGACCGCAGTGTTATTTGTTATGCCTCCCAACCGGGTAGAAGTGGCCGGGGTTAATTGCGCAGAAACAAACAAACAATTGATGGTGCCAATTCCGATAAGAACGATCTTTCGCATGATCAAAAATTTAAGCGCGGTGAATTTACAATGTTTTGAATTGCTGAATCGTGCGGCTGATGTCAAACCACCTCAGGAAAAAGCATCAGGAAACATCATGGAGATCCACGAAGGAACGAAACAAGAAATGAGCAAAATCGCAAAAAAACCCGCCGATGACTAACGACTATCGACTATTCAACTCCCTCTCTGCGAACCCGTATTCGCTTGCTTGCTTACAAACCCACCCGTATTTTGCGGCTTCTGGATAAATTTCGAACCCTTCGCGGAGTTGGAATTATTTTTCTTACCGCCCTTCTTTTTGTTATTCTTATTTTGATTGAGTAACGACATATGGCAAAGATAGTTTAGGGTTTAGAAATTCGCTTGCTGTTGTTTTTTTATAGTCTTTACCAATAATAAAAGATATTGGCAAACCAACACAAAACATAAGAACGGGTATGCCAGTGATCAGTTGCATGCGGTCACCGGAAACTGGCATATCCGGCAGTTTGAATTAATCTATGAAATAAAACAGGTGATTCCGATCCGTCAAAGTTGGTAAAGCAAAGAAATTAAGTAAATTGTTGAGCATGAATCTCAAACTGCTTGTTTTTGAATATAAAAGGCAACCTTCTGTATCAAAACTTCGATTCATCAAAAAAACCAGCTTGTGATGAAAAAACTTTCCATTCGTTGGATCAGTATTTATTTAGTTTCAACAGCCCTGATCATTTACGCCTGTGGGGGCGGGGGCGGCACTCCACCACCACCTCCTAATCCATGTTCAGGTGTTACAGTAACCGTTAGTGCGACTACGACGAACCCCACATCTGGTCAAAACAACGGAAGCATCACTGCTTCTGCAACCGGTGGGACGGGCTTTACATTTAGTATCAATGGCGGTGCGTTCCAGGGCTCGGGAACATTTAACAATCTTGCTGCAGGCACATATACGATCACCGCAAAAAATTCAAACGGCTGTACAGGTTCAAATACATTTACTCTAACAGCGCCTAATCCCTGTGCGGGAGTAACGATCACCGTTACCGGGACGGTAACGCATCCAACAACTGGCCAGAACAATGGAAGTATCTCAGCCTCTGCATCAGGTGGCACGGGTCCATATACTTTTAATATTGACGGAGGACCATTTCAATCCTCGGGGAATTTCACCAATCTCAGTGCAGGGGTTCATACAGTAATTGCCCGCGATGTCAACGGTTGCACCGGTACGGCAAACTTTACATTGACAACAACCAATCCATGTACCGGGGTGACTATTACAGTAACGGGTACCACAACGAATCCTACTACAGGTGGAGGAAACGATGGAAGCATCTCAGCATCGGCGTCTGGAGGGACAGGTCCGTATACTTTTAGCCGTGATGGTGTTAATTTCCAGGCTTCCGGGGTATTTAATAACCTGTCCGCGGGCAATTATTTAATTACAGCGAAGGACGCAAATTCCTGTACCGGTACTGCGAATTTCACACTCACCGATCCCTGCTCAGGAGTAACGGTCACTGTCACGACGACAACGACCGGGAATACACCTTGTCAATCGCCCAATACAGGTTCTATTACGGCATCTGCTTCGGGTGGCACGGGACCATATACATTCAGTTTGAATAATGGAGCTTTCCAGGCCAACGCCACGTTTACTAACCTGGCTGCTGGAAATTATAACATACGGGCAAGAGATGCGAATGGCTGTATCGGTTCTACTACTGCCAACGTAAGTAATTTACCACAGGGCCCATTATTCACCCAGGTAAAAGATTTAATAAACCTGAATTGTGTAACCTGTCATAACCCCAGTAATCCGAATGGTGGCATGGACTGGACGGTCGATTGTAATATAGTTCAGTTCAAAGACCGTATTAACGCCCGCGCAGTGCAGGGGAATCCTTCCCCCATGCCTCCGACCGGCCTGTTACCTGCATCAGAGCGCCAGAAAATAACCAACTGGATCAATGCGGGAGGGAGATATACTGATTAGTCATTAGTCAATAGAGGTTTTTTATAAATTTATTAAGCCCTGGATAACGGGGCTTTTCTCCTGTAATAAATCGCCATAATACCGGTAGCTGTATTTACCAGGAAAGAGAAAGAATTGGTGATGATGATGATCGGATCATCCAGTAAAACGCCATAAAATACCCAGGCAGCAACTCCCATTATCAATACGAACAACATGCCCAGGGAAATGTCTTTACTGTCCTTTGTTTTAATGAGTTTAATGAACTGGGGTAGCATAGAGACAGATGTTAGTGTGCCTGCAATAATACCCACAGCTTGGATCATGGCTCCTATGGGCAAATAACGTTCCTTAAACAACCCCTAAATGCTAAACACTCAACCGTAAACCCTACTATGGCAGGATTTTTACAGCGATTAAAGAAATTCTCTTTATGAAAACGAGTGAGAATGGAAAGGCAAACACATCCTCAAAAGCAAAGGAGGTGAAAAAAGATCTGGCTGCCAGTTATAACGAATTCAAAGAGTTTGAGGGGCAGCAATATACCGGGATGAAGGTAGGCCGCAGTCATAAATGGCAATATGACAAAGGGACCTGGAAAGAAACTAAGCTTACACCGGATCTTTGGAGGATCAATTATGCCGTGGTAAAACGAAGAGCCGGGAAAGCACCCGAAGGTTCTGGGGTACCTGTGGGAACGGAATATCATTGGTATATTTTGACCCATCAACATGTCAGGAAGTTAGATGCGAACAGTTATACAACTGCTATGACCGGGTTAAAATACAAACTGGCTCATAAGCGGGCAGGAAGCGAAAAATGGAGCGTAACGGAAAATGGCCAGAAAAAAAGGCTGATCAAATTACTCCGCGATTTCATTGCTGACCTGGAAAAAGAGTCTTCAATAAAAGAACGGTCGAACGGTAAACCTGCAAAAAAGAAAAATATCGCGAGAAAAAAATCAGCGGTAAAAAAGAAAGCGGCTGTACCGGAACTTGAGTTTTACTGATATGTACGCAACTTTCAAATCAGGAATAGTGCCCCTGTCTTTCGAATACAAAGGCCATGCGTACCAGGGACGTGCTGTACCCGTCACAACAAGCTGTCGGCAGGATGTGTGTTTCGAACTTGATATTTATCTGAATGATGAATATTTGGGACAAATACATAGTTACGACGGGGAATGGCTCATGCCTGGTGTTGAGGATCAGGAATTAATTAATGCGATCGGGGAAAGGATTCTCCTCTGGTACGAATAGGAATGTTTTTTGTAATTATTAAAGCTAATTGTGAAAACCAGGATATACATTGTCAGAAAGAAAAGAGTGAATTGAACAATATTCCTCTGGTTTTGTGAGGAATTTTTTCAACAAATTTGATGTGGCTTCGAGATGATAGAGGATGGTGAACTGCCCGGGGTTGCCCAATTCCGGGCAGTGTTTTTTTGGCTTTGTAAAAGATGTTTCATAGAAATTATTTTACACTCACCCTAGCGCTAAACTTTTAATCTCTAAACATTTGAGCTAATTTGTAAATTTCCTCCCCAAATCCTTACAGAATGGCACCCGAAAAAATATCGATAAAGGCTGGTTTGAAAGTGATGCGCTCCCCACAGGAAGTATTTGAGACTATAGTTGACCCGGATCAAATGAGTAATTATTTTATCGAGACCAGTACCGGTCGCATGGAAGCAGGAAAAACAGTGACCTGGAAATTCCCCGAATTCGATATGCGCTTCCCGGTGCATGTGGAGAAAACCGACCCAGGCAAATTCATTTCTTTTTATTGGGATGGGGCGTCAGACGGCCAGGATACGCTGGTTGAAATGAAATTACGTGCATTGGATAGCGGATGTTTTATTGAAATAACTGAAAAAGAAAAAAAGAATGATGAAGCTGGCATTAAATGGTTGAAAAGTAATACGGAGGGATGGGCTAATTTCCTGGCTTGCCTGAAAGCGTTTATGGAATTTGGGATCAACCTGAGAAAGAATGCTTATGACAGCTCACAATTGCCCACAAAGGATATTATGGTTTAAGATTGAATATTGAGGTTTTGCTTTCCCTGTAGTATCTTTTATTTCTTAAATCAAAATTCTTTCAATTCTGGTGACCGGGAAATGGTTGAGAGTTTAGAGTTTAGGGTTTGGATCTAAACGCTTAACCCTAACCCTAAATCCTAAATATTTTCCTATTCTGACTGCACCAGTTCCGAGGTCATGGCCGGTTTCACCTCATGCGCTGCTTGTTTGATCAACTGGATCTCTGCATGGAGTTTTATTTCATTGCTCACCACCACCTGTCCTGCCTCGGTTACTGCATCCCATTTTAGATTGAAATCTTTTCTTTTAATAGCTCCATCAACTGTAAATCCTGCTTTAATTTGCCCATAGGGATCTTTAACTACACCCGCATAAGCTACGTTTACAGTTACAGGTTTTGTCACATCCCGGATGGTGAGATCACCATGCAGGAGATAGTTATCACCTGCTCTTTCAAAGCTGCGGCCAACAAATTTCAATTCCTTGAATTTCTCTGCGTTGAAAAAATCATCAGATTTAAGATGTGTATCCCGTTGTGCATTGTTGGTGTCGATGGAATCAATATCAGCGGTAAAAACAATCACGCTCGCTTTTGTAAAATCTTCTTCTTCTGTTTCCACGTACAGATCAAAGCGTTTAAAATAACCCGTGACGGTTGTGATCATCAGGTGGCGGGCTTTGAAATGGATCTCTGAATGTGCCGGATCGATCTTCCATTTTGTCGTTGCCATATAATGGTATTAATGGTTAATATTTATTTTCAATGAATAGCTCCAAAAAGCCTGCCGCAGGAAGAGATATCTTACATTACATTATGGCATTTTTTCATTTGAGAGTGAATTTTTTTCAGTCATTATTTGCCAGTTTTTCACACTGATGCCAATGGTATTTTCTTTGTGGCTTTAGGGGAAAAAAGGAGGCTTTATGACAGCTAACATCATGAAAAGAAACAACGGTAGTTCAGCTGCTCCTACCAGGTCATTGACCGGGTGGGTCGACCAGGTCCTTCAAAATAATCTGAATCGATTCTTCAATGATGATTTTTGGGGATCTGATGCAGCTACCAATGTCCCGGTGAATCTCCGGGAGACCGATAAAAATTATGAACTGGACCTGGTAGCTCCCGGGTTGAAGAAAGAGGATTTTAAGATGCAACTAAATGGGGATGTGTTGAATGTATCTTTTGAACATAAGGAGCAGGACGAGGAAGAAGACAAAAAGGCAGGTTGGCTACGTAAGGAATACCGGATGCAGTCCTTCAGTCGTAGTTTTAACCTGGCTGATACAGTGGATGCCCAGAAAATCCAGGCAAGCTATACTGACGGTATCCTGCGTGTAACACTTCCAAAAAAGGAAAGTGCGCAAAGGATCACCCGCGATATCGAGATCAAATAAATAGTATGATCATTGAAAAGGGCCGGTCAAACGGCCCTTTTTTTTATTTGCTGGTTGATCTTTTTTTCTAACAGAGATTTTCTTTTATGCCATTTGCTCAATGGCTCCGGGAGGTATTCATGCCCTTTTTCCTTTAACCCGGTTTTTTTCATGAGTGCTTCACTCAGTTTCACGATCTTGTTTTTATCGTGGGAGAATAATTTTTTTGTGCGCGAGGCAAAATAATTCTCAAAGGCATGAATCCCTTTTTTCAGCAGATCCAGCTCCGTCGGATAGTTCCGTTGTTTTCGGTACAGGATCATCAACCGGTCATAATAAAGTGGTTCAAGGTGGTTCTTTCTTATCAGAAATTTGTACAGGCCAATAGCTTTATCAATTTGATCTTCGACTTCCGCTTGCCTGGCTTCCTGCAGCAATTCTTTTTCTGATCTATCCTTCGTCAGCATAAATTAGATATCAAAGCAGAAGTAGGTGAATTTTCATTTAACCCGTAAGGTTACCGGTTCCTGAGCATGGTCATCCGGGTGCCGACCAGGTATTTTTCCTGCATGGGTACAAAGGAAACATACTCCATGTTCCATTCATCCCGCCAGGTTAACTGTTGTTGCTCAATGGAAGTAGCCCGGTGAACAGTGTCTATCCGGATCAATTCAGCCCTGATCATTTCCACCTGCAACTCTTTCTGTGAATAACAGCCACATAAGAATACAACTGCCAGGGCACAGCCTGCTAACATCGTTTTCATAAATCGGGAGATTTAATTATTACTAACAATTTTCCATATTCAATATATATGCCATGACTGTATTGGATCATTGATTTTTTTTCACCCGCTTACTCACTTCAACTATTTTCATTGAACTGGTACTATGAACTAACGAGTGAATGACTGACTGCGGACTGGTCGACTGCAAACTGATCAACTGGCCAGCTGCCGACCGACCAACTGGCTTCTTTTTTGCCACATAGAGCTAATATGAAAACCATAAAATCGATCATTGAAACACCCAAACATTCAGAAGTAAAGTATAGTTTTGACAAGCATACCGGTTTTTTCAAGCTGAAGAAATTACTGCCTGCAGGCATGAGCTTCCCTCACGATTTTGGATTTATACCCGGTACGAAAGGAGAGGATGGGGATCCACTGGATAGCCTGGTGATCTCAGAATTCAAAACCTTTCCAGGGTGTATGGTAGAGTGCCGGCTAATTGGCGCCATGCTGGCTGAAGAAATAGCCAAAGGGAAAAAAAGAAGAAATGATCGTTTTTTTCTTATACCTGATGTTTCCAAGCAATTTGAAAAAGTAGAATCGGTCACAGATCTGCCAGAACAATTCATGACCGAACTGCTTAATTTTTTTGTCATGTATAAGGATGTGGATGAACAAAAATTCAAAATGCTGGAAATGGTAAAAGAGAAAGAGGCGATGAAGATCATTAAACGATTTGAGAAGTGAAACTAGGGTCTGGAGTTCGGAGTCTGGAGTCAGGAGTTGGGAACCAACAGCGATAATCAATAATTAGTATCAATTATCAGGAACCTTCAATCATAGTCTTAGTTTTGCATCTTCATAATCAAAACCATTCAACATGAAACCTGGTGCATTCATATTCGCAGCCGCTCTTGTCCTGTTTTCCTGTAAGAACGAGGATAAGGAAACTACTTCCACCACAGATACCCTGGGTAACCTGACAGACACCTCATTAACCCGTATCGACAGCCCATCCATGAATGATACTATGCCCATCCCCATGGTAAATCATGCAAGCGCCACGCTAAGCGCCACTTACCCGGATACCACCCTGAGTGGTGAAGCCAGGTTTGATTTGGATTCAGCCACTGGTCAGGTAAAAATGAGATTAAACCTTGCGATTCCTGCGAAAGCGGGGAAATCGGTAGCTGTTCACATTCATGAACATGGTGATTGTGGGGATAAAGGCAATATGGCTCATGGTCACTGGAACCCAACAAATGAAGCTCACGGAAAATGGGGAAGCAGCGCTTATCATTCCGGCGATATCGGCAATGTGAAGCTGGATAAATCGGGGAATGGGTCCTTGACACTGACCACGGACCGCTGGACCCTGGGTGGCACAGCAGATAAGAACATCCTGAGAAAAGCGTTGATCGTTCATGGGGGGGCGGATGATTTCAAGACCCAGCCCACGGGTAATGCTGGTTCCCGAATAGGTTGTGGGATAATACAGTGATCGTTAATGGCGGATAAAAATTCCTATCGCGATCAAGTAACCGGAAACCGGAAACATAAAACCCGAGACCTCAATAATCCACAGGTTTTCCCCAGACTCAAATCCCTAATTACATCTGGCACAATAGTTCGTGGTCTCATAAAGAGAATATTTCTTTATGATGACCGACTTTACACCTTATGCGGGGTTGTTGAAAACAGAGAAATGGTTATCTAAGCTGGATTTTATCTATCGGTTGAAATTCAATTGCGATTGTTCGCAGGAGAAACACAGGAAATTTTTGCAATCGATCTACCGGATGCAATTCAGCCAGGTGAAAAAAGATAATTTCGGAAGGATCTGCCTTCAATAATCCTTTCGTTTCAAAAAAGCCACAGTTGCGAAAAAATATACGCAGCTGATATTCATCTAGTCTTCATATTCGTTTTACAGGCTGGTATTCTTCTTGTAGGTTATTCTCTAAAAAGAATCATGGATAAAATGAATAAGTACCTGGAAGAAGCCAATGTATTCTTTAAGGACGTGGCAATCGAATTGGGCAACCCGCTCGATACAGAGCATGCTTTCCGGGTAACCGTTGCTTTTTTTCACACGCTAAGGGACAGGATCACTACAGAAGAATCCATGCATGTGGTTTCTCAGCTTCCCATGATCTTAAAAGGTCTTTACGTGGATGGTTGGAAGATGCATGATGCCGTGGACCGCACTGATACATTAGCTGAGTTCCTGGAAGAGGTGAGAAATAATAGCTTGCGGACAGCCGGCAGGGATTTTGGAAATGATCAACAGGCCATTGATAATCTGTCAGCGGTGATCAGGGTCTTGAGGAAATATATTGATGAAGGAGAAATGCGACATATCCGCCAGCAATTGCCGGAGCCGATCGCTGAATTATTTGCCTGAAAGATTTTTATTTGCTCTGTTTGATATTAACAGAAAGGGTAATGTTAGGGATGATTGAAGTTATTTTTTTTCAAATATTCGTTTGAGCGCTTCACAGGATGGGGGTTACTGCTTATCTTCATGTGAACCACCATAGTCCATGAAAAAAATTGCCACCTTCTTCCTCGGGATCATCCTGTCCGGCTGTTTGCTTGCACAAAACGTTTCCGATCGCAAAACAATTAATGCAGTTTCAGCAACGGGTACCTCGTTCCCGGCGTTCAATTTTTCCGCTGATGCTGAAAAAGTCATTGCCGATATCATGCAGATCGTTGGGTTAAAACCCAATTTCGAAGTAAGACCAGCTAATGTGAAAAATGCGGCAGCTACCGTTCGCCATGGGAAGCGACTGATACAATATAACCCGGATTTTATCAATCAAATGAATGAGAAGGGGATTAGTACCTGGACTTACATTTTTATCATTGCACATGAAGTGGGACATCACCTCAACGGACATACGATCCTAAAAGGAAAGAAAGAAGTTTCCGCTGAATTGGAGGCAGATGAATTCGCCGGCTTCATTTTACAAAAAATGGGGGCTACTTTATTACAAGCCAGAACCGCCGTTTCCCAGATCTCTCATCCAGTCAGTACTCGAACCCATCCTGGTTCTTCGGAAAGAATTGAAGCCGTTGAAAAAGGGTGGACCCATGCTGATCAGTAGTCAGTTGCCAGTTCGCCAGTCCCAGTTCTGAAACCTTCAGTTCATAGTCTATCTTTTGAAAGGGATTGAAAGCTCTCAATGTTTAAATGCCGACTGGCAAACTGTGAACTGACAAACTGAGAACTGTTTTGGCAACGGATTTGCGAAATAGTTTTGAAAAAAGTATATGAATCCAAAGGAAACGATCTTCGATCCGCGCACCTTTGATGATCAGTCGCTTAATTGCAAAAAATGTGGATGGAAAGGAACCGGAGCTGATGCCCGGATCATTGATTTTTACGGGGTAAGTAAGTTAAAACAGGTTTCCTGTCCGAACTGCCTGGAATATTTGGGCAATCTTTCGAATGAACATTCTTTTGCCCGCGGCGGCAATGATTCAAATTCTTAGTATGAAAAAAAAAGAAAGCCTGAAACAGTTATTGGAAAGACTGGACAGGCAGTCAGCTACTTACAACACACACCTGGAAAAAGCCAATGAACTTTTTGATTCGGCCTTAAAGAAAATGGAATGGCTTCAGATCGGAA
>Ga0196964_10000301_pt1 | contig 36285 bp, 37 predicted proteins | sample S1_10metaG_FD_148615 | JGI IMG/M metagenome (GOLD analysis project Ga0196964, IMG submission 148615) | Soil microbial communities from Anza Borrego desert, Southern California, United States - S1_10 | ecosystem: Environmental > Terrestrial > Soil > Desert | place: USA: California | collected...
TGGCCGTTCTCCTCGTGCTTCATGAATTTGGGCTTCACGCCCACGATCTTGAAGTTCGGAAGCTTCTCACCGACGCCGATCATTCGCTCTTCTCCTGGGAGTGTTTCGGTGCGGCGAGGCCGCCGCGAGGCACGCATGTAGGGACGTCCGCTCGCCAGATCAAATCGATTGTTCTTGGGTCCGCGATAAAGAACCCCTATACGTCGCACCCATGCTCCCGACCCTGCGCCAGCTCCAGTACCTGAAGCTGCTGGCCGAGCACCGCTCGTTCAGCCGCGCCGCCGACGCCGCCCACGTGAGCCAGCCCGCCCTGTCGGCGGGCATCCAGGAGCTGGAGGCGGCGCTGGGCTCGCCGGTGGTCGAGCGCGCTCGCGGCGGGGTGATCCTGACCCCGATCGGCGAGGAGGCGGTGCTCAGGGCCCAGGACGTGCTGGCCCGGGTCGAGGATCTGATGGACTTCGCCCGCAAGGCCGGCGAGCCGCTGTCGGGCCGCTTCCGCCTGGGGGTGATCCCGACCGTCGCCCCTTTCCTGCTGCCCGAGGCCCTGCCGCGCCTGCGCCTGCGCTTCCCCCAGCTGCGGCTGTTCTTGCGCGAGGACCTGACCCAGCGGCTGATCGCGGCGCTGAAATCGGGCGCCCTGGACGCGGCCCTGATCGCCCTCCCTTACGACACCACGGGGCTGGAGCACGCCTTCGTCCGCGACGACGAGATCCTGGCCGCCGCGCCGGCGAATCACCGGTTCGCGGCGATGAAGCGGGTCAGCCCCGAGGCCCTGGAAGGCGACGAGCTGATCCTGCTGGAGGACGGCCACTGCTTGCGCGAACACGCGCTGGCGGCCTGCAATCTGAACGGCCCGTCCGCCGACAAGGCCTTCGCCGCCACCTCGCTGCACACCCTGATGCAGATGGTGGGCTCGGGCCTCGGCGTTTCGCTGGTCCCGGCCATGGCGGTGGAGGCGGGCCTGGCCGAAACCGCCCGCGTCACCGTGCGCCCGCTCCAAGCCAAGGAGCCCAAGCGCGAGATCGTCCTGGCCTGGCGCCAGGGCTCCAGCCGCGCCCCCGAAGGCCGCCTGCTGGCCGAGGCGCTGCAAGCGTAGGCACCGCGAGGGACATCGATTCGGCGGTCGCCGAGCGCTCCGCGCCTCCCCCTTCGGAACTCCGGCCCATCGATGCGGATGCCTTCGCCCACGCCCTTGTCAGCCGGGATAGCGCGCAGGCGCTTGCCGGGAACCTCACGTCCCGAACGGCACCACCTTGTTGTCGGCGTCGTGGCCGATGTCGGCGCGGCCGAGGTAGGGGATGCCGGACGCGGCGCACCAGTGGCGCACCACCGCTTCCTCGGTCAGGACGAAGTCGGGATCGTTTTCCGGAATCGCGCTGCAGCGGCCGAGGCGTATGCCGGCCAGCCGCCGCATCGCCGGCTGGGAGGTGATGTGGAACAGGTGCCGGTCGATCCGGTACATGTGCTCGGCCACCTCCTCCAGCATCAGCACGTGGCCTCCCAGGTCCGGCGCCCAGGGCGTGCCCAGCAGGTGGGTCAGGATCACCATGTTGAAGGCCGCCGTCGGGGCGTCGTCGCGGCCGACGCTGGGCTCCAGCGCCGCCGGGTCGCGCCGGGTCAGCCAGGCCAGCGCGCGTGCGATCGCCGCCTCGCCGCCCTCGCGCCGGACGTCCTGGACGATCGGTCCGTGCGCCACCTGCGGAAAGCCGGCGGCGTAGAGGGCGCCCAGCAGGGTTCCGGCGTCGCTGTAGCCGAGGTAGGCCTTTCGTCGCGCCCCCGCCTCCAGACGCGGCATGACGGCCTCCACAAGGCGGCAGGCGCCGTAGCCGCCGCGCGCCCACCAAAGCGCGTCGAAGCTTTCGTCGTTCGCCACGTCGAGAAAAGCCTGGATCCGCGCGGTGTCCGGCCCGGCGAAATGGCCCTCAGACAGGAAACACTGCGGGTGAAACCAGACCTCGACGCCGCCTCGCGGATACAACGAGCGGACCAGGGCCTGGACCCGGTCGGCGGTCTCCTGTTCGATGCGGCAGCCCGGCGCGACCACGCCGATCCTGTATTCGTCTTTACCGTTCAGCGGCTTGCTCCGGCGTTCGATTGTCAGCGGCGGTCCGGGCGCCTATAGGCTGAACGGATGAGCCAGGGTCCATCCTATTTCTTTTGCGGCGTCGGCGGCAGCGGCATGGCGCCCCTGGCCCTGATCGTCCAGAGCCGCGGCGCCTCCGTCGAGGGTTCCGACCGCGCGCTGGACCAGGGGCGCACCGGCGACAAGTTCGCATGGCTGGCCGCGCGCGGCGTCGGCCTGCATCCCCAGGACGGCAGCGGCGTCACCCGATCCGACCAGATCCTCGTCGCCTCCGGTGCGATCGAGGAGACCGTGCCCGATATCCAGGCCGCCCGTCGCGTGGGCGCGGCGGTCATGTCCCGCGCCGAGCTGCTGGCCCGCCTGTTCAACGCCGCGCCGACAGGCGTGGGCGTCGCCGGCACCAGCGGCAAGTCGACCACCACCGGCATGATCGCCCTGATCCTGCACCGAGCCGGACTCGACCCGACGGTGATGAACGGCGCGGTGATGAAGAACTTCGTCACCGCCGACAGTCCCTACGCCTCGGCCCTGGTCGGGCGGGGCGAGACCTTCGTCAGCGAGGTGGACGAGAGCGACGGCTCCATCGCCCTGTACGCCCCGACGGTGGCGGTGGTGAACAACGTCTCGCTGGACCACAAGTCCATGGACGAGTTGCGCGCCCTGTTCGGCGCCTATGTCGCCAAGGCGAAGACCGCGGTGCTGAACCTCGACAACGCCGAGACCGCCGCCCTGGCCGCCGCCCTGCCGCGCGAACGCCTGATCGCCTACAGCCTGTCCGATCCGGCGGCCGACCTGCTGGGGAGCGATCTGGTTCCCGCGCCAGACGGCGTCGCGTTTCGGGTGACGGCGCGCGCGGACGGCGAGAGCCTGCCGGTCCGGCTGAAGGTCCCGGGCGCGCATAACGTCGCCAACGCCTTGGCGGCGCTGGGCGCGTGCGTCGCCTGCGGCGTGCCGCTGGCCGAGGCGGCCGCGGCGCTGGAGGGCTTCACCGGAATCCGGCGGCGGCTGGAGGTGGTCGGGACCGCCGAGGGCGTGACGGTGATCGACGATTTCGGGCACAACCCCGACAAGATCGGCGCCACCCTGGACACCCTGCACGCCTTCCCGGGGCGGCTGCTGATCATGTTCCAGCCGCACGGCTTCGGTCCGCTAAAGAAGATGCGTGCGGAGTTCGTCGACGGCTTCGCCGAGCGGCTGAACCCCGACGACGTGCTGCTGATGCCAGAGCCTGTCTACTACGGCGGCACCACCGACCGCAGCGTCGGCAGCGGCGACATCGCCGAGGGCGTGAGCGCGCGCGGCCGTCGGGCCGAGGCCCTGGCCGACCGAGCCGCCTGCGGCGAGCGGCTGCTGAGCCTCGCGCGGCCCGGCGACCGGATCGTGGTCATGGGCGCGCGCGACGACACCCTGTCCCAGTTCGCCGCCGAGCTGCTGGAGCGGATCGGCGCGCGGGCGTTGGTCTAGAGCGCGGCCCCGAAAAGTGGACTCCGGTATTCGGCCCGGCCGCGCGCCCTCAGGAGTCGCGGCGATCCAGCACCGCCCCCACCCCCTCGTCGCTGACGATGCGCACGCCCTCGCGGGTCAGGGCGGCGAACACCTTGGTCTCGACCTCGCGCCGCACGGTGCGCCCCGCCTCCAGCTGGGTCACGGTGCTGGCGCTCACGCCCGCCGCCGCGGCCAGGTCCTGCACCGACCACTTCAGCAGGGCGCGCGCCGCACGCGAGGCTTCGGCGGGTACGAGACCGTCCATGGCGCCTACAACCCTCGAACGAGGCGAGGTTTCCCACGACCGGTCGTAAGAAGATCGTGAGAGGACGGATGAACGCCGCCCACGTCCGCCTCGGCCTGCTCGCTTGGTACGACGCCCACGCCCGCGTCCTGCCCTGGCGCGTGGGTCCGGCCGAGGCGTCGCGGGGGGTGCGCGCCGATCCTTATGCGGTGTGGCTGTCGGAGGTGATGCTGCAGCAGACCACCGTGCCGCACGCCGCGCCATACTTCCTGAAGTTCCTCCGGCGCTGGCCGACCGTCGCCGACCTCGCCGCGGCCCAGGACGCGGAGGTGATGGCCGCCTGGGCGGGGCTCGGCTACTACGCCCGCGCGCGAAACCTGCTGGCCTGCGCCCGGGCGGTGGCGGAGCGGCACGGCGGCGTGTTCCCCGATTCGGAGGAGGGCCTGCGCGGACTTCCGGGCGTCGGCGCCTATACGGCGGCGGCGGTGGCGGCGATCGCCTTCGGCAGGCCCGCCGTGGTGGTCGACGGCAACGTCGAGCGGGTGGTGGCGCGGCTGTACGCGGTGGAGACGCCGCTGCCCGCCGTCAAGCCCGAACTGACCCGCCTGGCGGCCGGGCTGACGGACGAGAACCGTCCCGGCGACTGGGCCCAGGCGCTGATGGACCTGGGCGCGACCGTGTGTCGACCGAAAGCGCCGCTCTGCGACCGGTGCCCCATGAGCGACGGCTGTTCCGCCTTCGCGAGCGGAACGCCCGACGCGTGGCCGCGCAGGATCGCGAGGGCGGCCAAGCCGCGCCGCTACGGGATCGCCTGGCTGGCGCTGAACGAGGGGCGCGTGGCCCTGATCCGCCGCCCGCCGAAGGGACTGCTCGGCGGAATGCTGGGCCTGCCCACCTCCGACTGGACCGCGGCGCCGGTCGAGGCCGCTCCGCTCGCGCCGGGCGACTGGCGCGAGGTCGGCGCGGTCGAGCACGTCTTCACCCACTTCGCTCTGACGCTGCGGGTGCGGCGCGCCGAAGCGACGCCGCCGGGCGTGATCTGGACCGCGCCCGAGGGGCTGTCGGATCTGCCGAGCGTATTCCTCAAGGCCGCGCGCCTGGGGCTCGGCATCCAGCGGTCGCGGCGAAGCGCGGCCTGAGCTTTCCAACCGCTCCGCTCCGTCCTATCTGGCCCTGCGATGCTGCTCGTCCTGTCCCCCGCCAAGTCGCTCGACTTCACCCCCGCGCCCGAGGGGCTGCCGGCCACGCGGCCGACGCTGGCGGACGAGACCGCCCGGCTGGCGACGACGGCGCGGCGGCTGAAGGCGGCGGATCTGAAGCGGCTGATGTCGATCTCCGACAAGCTGGCGACCCTGAACCGCGAGCGGTTCCAGGCTTTCGATCCCGCGTCCGACGAGGGGGTGCAGGCGGCCCTGGCGTTCGACGGGGACGTCTATCAGGGGCTCGACGCGCGCAGCCTGGACCCCGAGGCGCTCCTCTGGGCGCAGGACCGGCTGCGCATCCTGTCGGGCCTCTACGGCGTGCTGCGCCCGCTCGACCGCATCCAGCCGTACCGGCTCGAGATGGGCGTGCGGCTGAAGACCCGCCGCGGTGAAAGCCTCTACGACTTCTGGGGCGACCGCATCGCCAAGGCCCTGCGCGCCGACGCCGAGGGTCACGCCGACCCGACCGTCATCAACCTGGCCAGCCAGGAGTACTTTGAGGCGGTGGACGTTCGCGCGCTGAAGCGGCCGGTGATCGACGTGCGCTTCGTTGAGGAGAAGGACGGCCAGGCCCGGGTGATCAGCTTCTTCGCGAAGAAGGCGCGCGGCCTGATGGCGCGCTGGGCGATCGACGAGCGGGCCGAGCGCGCCGATGAGCTGAAGCGCTTCGACGGCGCCGGATACCGCTTCCGACCCGACGCCTCCTCGGAACGCGCATGGACCTTCAGCCGGCCGCAGCCGCCTTCGCCGGCCTGAGCCTCGCCAAGCGCGGCCTTGGCGGCTATGGTCGCGTGGAATTCATCGGCGAGTGAAATTCCATGTTCGGCTGGCTCAAGACATCGGGACGCGGAAAAGCTATGCCGCAGCGCAACATGACCGAGGAGCCCCGCCCGATGCCCGCCGACCCGTTCGCCAGCCTGAAAGACCAGGTCGCCGTGGTCACCGGTTCGACCTCGGGCATCGGGCTGGCGATCGCGAAGGCCTTGTCCGAGCGTGGCGTGCGCGTGGTGCTGAACGGGCTGAGCGACGCGGCCGAGATCGAGCGCACCCGCGCGGCTCTCGAGGAGCAGACCGGCACGGCCGTCCGCTACCACGGCGCCAACATGCTGAACGGGGCCGAGATCGCGGAGCTGATCGGCTTCGCCAAGGCGGAGTTCGGCCGGCTCGACATCCTGGTCAACAACGCCGGCGTCCAGCACGTGCAGGCGATCGACGAGTTCCCGCCGGAGAAGTGGGACCTGATCATCGGCGTGAACCTGTCGGCGACCTTCCACGCGATCCGCGCCGCCGTGCCGATCATGAAATCGCAGGGGCGCGGGCGGATCGTCAACATCGCCTCGGCTCACGGCCTGGTCGCCTCGCCGTTCAAGGCGCCCTACGTGGCCTCCAAACACGGGGTGGTCGGCCTCACCAAGGGCGTAGGCGTCGAGCTGGCCAGGACCGGGATCACCTGCAACGCCATCTGCCCGGGCTATGTGAAGACGCCGCTGGTCGAGGGCCAGATCGTCGATCAGGCCAAGGCGCGTGGGATCAGCGAGGCGGAGGTGATGGAGAACGTCATCCTCGCCGCCCAGCCGAACAAGCGTTTCGTCGAGTACCCGGAGCTGACCGGCCTGCTGCTGTACCTGGTCTCCGACGCCGGCGCCTCGGCCACCGGGGCCGCCTACTCCGTCGACGGCGGCTGGACGGCCCAGTAGCGGCTCAGCCGACGTGGCCCGCCGCGCGGCGGAGTCGGTCGTTCAGCGCCTCGCCCAAGCCTTCGAGCGGGATCGACGCGACGGCTATGGCCGACGGCTTGGTGCGATCGGCTTCGCGCAGCAGGCGAAAGAGGTTGGCGGCGGCCTCTCGCGGATCCCGCGCGGCGCTGAGCTGGAACACCCGCTCGCCTCGCGGGGCCGCGCCGAAGGCCAGGTAGGCCTCGCCCGGTCGCGGCGCCTCCGCGTTCAGCCGCACCGGCGCGTCGGGCGCGTAGTGCGCGGCCAGGCGGCCGGGCGAGCGGTGCGCTTCTCCGTCATCGTCCAGCAATTCGCCGATCACGCCGGCCAGCTCCTCCCGAGTGACCGCGCCGGGCCTGAGCAACCGCACCCGCCCGTCCAGCACCGACACCACCGTGCTCTCCAGCCCGACCGTGCAGGGACCGCCGTCCAGGGCCGCGCGGACGGCGAAGCCGGTCTCCTCCAGGGCGTCGGCGAAGGTGGTGGGGCTCGGCCGTCCCGAGCGGTTGGCAGACGGCGCGACCACCGGCGGGCCGAAACGGGCGATCACCGCGCGGGCCAGCGGGTGAGCGGGCGCCCGTACCGCCACCGTGTCGAGCCCCGCGCGGGCGAGGTCGCTGACCGCGGCGCCTTCCCGCACCGGCGTAACGATCGTCAGCGGCCCGGGCCAGAAGGCGGCGGCGAGGGCGCGGGCGCGCGCGTCGAAACAGGCGATGAGCTCGGCGGCCCCCAGGCTGTCGACATGGGCGATCAGCGGATTGAAGCGGGGGCGCCCCTTGGCCTCGAAGATCTTGGCTACCGCCAGGGCGTTCGAGGCGTCGGCGGCCAGGCCGTAGACCGTTTCCGTCGGCAGCAGCACCAGTTCGCCGGCTTCGAGCGCCTCGACCGCCGCCTCGACCGTGTCGCCGCTCACCCTTTGCGGTCCGGGCGCCCGACGATCGGCAGCATCCGCCACAGCACCTCGTCGCGCTGCAGGAAGTGGTGCTTCAGCGCGCCCGCCACGTGCAGGACCAACAGCGCCCAGAACAGCTTCAGGATCACTTCGTGGTGCAGGGTGTCGAACAGCTCCCGCCCGTCGCGGTCGATCCCCGGAATCTTCGGCCACGGCAGCACGCCCCAAACTTCCAGAGGCCCAGAACCCGCCGAGGCCATGGCCCAGCCTGTCAGCGGCATGCCCAGCAGCACGACGTAGAAGCCGACGTGGGTGGCGCGGGCCAGCAGCTTCTCCCAACGCGGCATATGGTCGGGCAGGGGCGGCGCGGGGTGGGCGACCCGCCATCCGAGCCGCGCGAGGCTGAGCAGCAGGATGGTCACGCCCAGCGAGAAGTGCAGGCCGAACGCTTGTGTCCGCGCGGGTCCGCGATCCAGGTCCGAGAACCAGCCGCCCACGAACACCTGCGTGATCAGCAGGGCCGCGATGGTCCAGTGGAACAGGATCGACACCGTCGAGTAACGGCCGCCCTGGGCCCGGCTCTCGTGCGTGGCGCTCATCCGCGGTCTCCCTGATCCCCCGCCTTTTAGCATCGGGGCGCGGCTGCGGAAGCGGCCCTGCTTTTCCGAAACGCGTGCCGAGGCTATGCCGCTCGCAGGTCTCGGAGAAAGCGCATGCACGCCTGGGTCGCGGTTCTCGTCGTCCTGATCAGCGGGACCCTGGTCGCCTTGCAGGCGCCGACCAACGCGGTGGTGGCGCGGGCGGTGAACTCGCCGGTGAACGCGGCGCTGGTGTCGTTCGCGGTCGGAACGGCGGCCCTACTGGTGGCGGCCTTCGTGCTGCGCGTCCGCCCCGATCTGGCGGCGGTCAAGGGCCTGCCCTGGTGGGCGTGGCTGGGCGGGCTGTACGGGGCTGTGTTCGTGGCCGCGGCGGCTTTCGCCACGCCCCGGATCGGCGTCGCCGCCACCCTGACCCTGCTGGTCGCGGGCCAGCTCGTCATGGCCGCCGCGCTCGACCACTTCGGCGCGCTGGGCGTGCCCCGGCAGGAGATCACGCCGCTGCGCTTGCTGGGTCTGGCGCTGGTGGCGGGCGGCGTGCTGCTGGTGCGGCGCTTCTGATCAGTGGGCCAGGTCGGGCGCGCCCTCGCCTTGCGGCTTGGGCCGGATGAACACTCCCCCGATCAGCGCCGCCAGGGCCGCGCAGACCGCGCCCGCCATGAAGGCGATGCGGTAGCCGCCGTTCAGGGACGCGCGGGTCTCCGCCCCCGCCGCGTTCAGATCGCCGGTGACCGAGGCCGCCAGGCTGGCCAGGATCGCCAGCCCCAGCGCCCCTCCCATCATGAAGGCGGTGTTGACCACGCCCGACGCCAGCCCCGCGCGGTCCGGCTCCACGTCGTTCATCGCCGCCAGCAGCACCGGGTTGAACGCCAGCCCGGCGCCCAGCCCAAGCAGCAGCATCGGCGGCAGCACGTGGATCCAGAAGTCGCCCTCGACCGGCGCCAGCGCGAACAGTCCCAGCCCCGCCGCCGCCAGCAGCAGGCCCGTAACCATCGGCCAGCGGATGCCGAACCGGGTCACGGTGATCGCCGACAGCTTGTATGAGAAGGCGCCCATGATCAGGTTGCCCGGCAGGAACGCCAGGCCCACCTGCATCGGCGTGTAGCCTAGCACCAGCTGCAGATAGAGCGCCGACAGGAAGAACCAGGCGAACATAGCCGCCGCCCACAGCACCGCGACCACGTTGGCGGTAGCGACGTTGCGCGAGGCGAACACGTCGAGCGGCATCAGCGGTTCGCGCGTTTTCGTCTCCCAGGCCAGGAAAGCGCCCAGCAGGACGACCCCCGCCGCGATGAACCCCCAGGTCACGGGCGAGGCCCAGCCGACCTGCTCGCCGCCCACTATGCCGTAGACCGCCAGCATGATCGCGGCGGTGACCAGCGCCGCGCCGACGACGTCCAGCCGCGGCCGGGTCTCCGGCGCGCGGTCCGGCGGCAGCAGCTTCAGCGCCAGCGCCCAGACCGCCAGGCCCACCGGCAGGTTGATCAGGAACACCCAGCGCCAGTCGAGCAGGCCCACGATCAGCCCGCCCAGCAGCACGCCCACGCTGCCGCCGCCGGCCGATATGAAGCCGAAGTAGCCCATGGCCCGCACCCGCGCCGGCCCGTCTGGGAACAGCTGCATGATCAAGGCGAGCGCCACCGCCCCCACCACCGCGCCGACAACCCCTTGCGCGGCGCGCGCCACGATCAGGACCTCGCGCGTCGGCGCCAGGCCGCAGGCCAGCGAAGCGATGGTGAAGCCGATCACCCCGTAGATGAACAGCCGCCTCTGGCCGTAGAGGTCCGCCAGCCGCCCGCCCAGCAGCAGGAAGCCGCCGAAGGTCAGCAGGAAGGCGTTGACCACCCAGCTCAGCCCCGCCTCGTCGAAGCCCAGCTGGGTGCGCACCGAAGGCAGGGCCACGTTCACGATCGTCGAGTCGAGCACGATCATCATGTCGCCCAGGCACAGGGTCGCGAACGCCAGCCAGGCGGCGCGGCCCACGTCCCCAGGTCGGGCGGCGGCCTTCCCGGCCGGTTCGGTCGTCATCGCGGATCCCCCGTCTGCGGCTCACCTACCCCAGGACGAACGAACGGGTCGAGGGCCGACAGCGCGGGACCGAGCCTAGCCGCGGCCCGACTTCAGCTTCGCTCAGCTCCTCGCCGACAGGGCTTGCCGCCGGGGCGCGGCTCGGCTTGAAGTCCGGTGATGACTCAGCAAGCGCATTCGGCCGGGATTCTGCCCTGCCAGTCGATCGAGGCCCTGATCGGCGATCAGGCGATCACGACCCTGACCCCCTTCGACCACGACCAGGTGCAGCCCGCCAGCCTGGACCTGCGGCTGGGCCGCCGCGTCTGGCGGGTGCGGGCCTCGTTTCTGCCCGGCCGCCGCGCGGTGGCCGAGCGGGTCAAGGACGTGGCCATGCACCAGCTCGACCTGACGCAGGGCGCGGTGCTGGAGAAAGGCTGCGTCTACATCGCCGAGCTGCAGGAAGGGCTGAAGCTGCCGCCCGGCGTCTGCGCGCGGGCCAATCCGAAAAGCTCGACCGGCCGGGTCGACGTGTTCGTGCGCCTGCTGACCGACTTCTCCTCATCCTTCGACGACGTGGCCGAGGCTTACGCCGGCCCGATGTACGTGGAGATCGCGCCCCAGACCTTCTCGGTGCTGGTGCGCACCGGCACGCGGCTGAACCAGCTGCGGCTGAAGCGCGGGGAGCCCGCCAAGCTGTCGACCCGCAACGTCGGAGTGGATCTGACCGGCGATCTGGCGGGATTCCGCGCCCGGCGGCACGCGCCGGTGGTGGACCTGGACCTGGAGGACGGCCACGACCCGCGCGATTACTGGCAGCCGCTGGAGCCGCGCGGGGGCGAGCTGCTGCTGGATCCCGGCGAGTTCTACATCCTGGCGTCCAAGGAGGCGGTGGAGATCCCGGTGCTGGAAGCCGCGGAGATGACCCCGATCGACCCGGCCGTGGGCGAGTTCCGGGTGCACTACGCGGGCTTTTTCGATCCCGGCTTTGGCACCGAGGAGGCGGCCGGGCGCGGCTCCAAGGCGGTGCTGGAGGTGCGCAGCCACGAGACTCCGTTCCTGCTGGAGGACGGCCAGACGGTGGCGCGGCTGGTTTACGAACCGCTGACCGACCGCCCCGCGCGGCTCTACGGTCAGGACGGCTCCCACTACCAGCGGCAGGGGCTGAAGCTGTCCAAGCATTTCCGCGCCTGGTGACTGTGGCCTCGAGGCGCTAGGCGCGCGGGAGGCGCGCGGCTAGCGTGGCCGTTCGCCGGTCGAGGTCGTCCATGTCGCTCCGCAAGCTTTTCCGCACCGGGCTCGGTTTCGCCGCCGCCGCCCTGTTCGCCCTCGCCCCGTCGCTGGCGGCGGCCGCTCCGCCGCTGTGGGCGGTGAAGGACGAGAACTCCACCATCTACCTGTTCGGCACCGTGCACCTGCTGCCCGAAGGCACGCAGTGGCGTACGCCGGCCTACGACAAAGCCTACGCCGAAGCGCAGGCGGTCTGGCTGGAGACGCCGGTCGGCGAAAGTCCGGAAGCGCGTCAGGCGATGGAGTCGCTGATCGTCGATTACGGCTACGATTTCGAGCACAAGCTGTCCAAGCGCCTTAGCCGCAAGGACTACGCGCGGGTGACCGCGGCGCTGAAGCCGCTCGGCATGGACAAGAAGACGCTGGAGGGCATGCGGCCATGGCTGGCTGGGCTCATGATCACCTTCTCCGGATACATGGAGCAGGGGCTGTCGCCCGAAGCCGGGGCCGACCAGCAGATCGAAACCGCGTCGGCGGAGACCGGCAAGCCGCTGCGCTACTTCGAGACCAACGAGGAGCAGATCCGGTTCTTCGCCGACCTGTCGCCCGAGGCCGAGCTGCAGTTCCTGAACGACGTGCTGGAAGAGATGGACACGGGGGCGGAGGCCGCCCAGGCCATGACCGACGCCTGGGTGGCGGGCTCGGAAAGCGAGATGGTCGCCCTGTTCGTCGAAGCCATGCGCCATGAGCGCCCCGAGCTGTACGAGGCGATCCTGCGCGGACGCAATCACCGCTGGGCAGAGACCCTGGAGCGGGAGATGCGCGGCGAGGGCGTGGCCATCGTCAACGTCGGCGCCGCCCACATGGTCGGCGAGGACGGCCTGCCCGCCCTGATGAAGGCCCGAGGGTTCACCGTGGAGCGGGTGCAGTAGGCGAGGCTGTACAGCATGCTTGACACCGCGCCGGCGGACCTGTAAAGCACCTTTGTCAACACGACGGGGGAGCTTTACAGATGCCCGACGAAATCCCGAGACGAAGGCTCAGCCCTGCGGCCCTGCTGGGGCTGGCGGTCGGGGTCGCGGCCGTGGGCGGCGCCGTGGGCGCCCTGACCGACGACGCCGACGGGCTGCTACGCGGCGCTGGTAGCGTCATGGCGCTGGCGAGCGCCGCCGGAGCGATCTGGCTGACGCTGCTGCACTGGCGCCGCCTCGACGAGGCCGCGCGCGAGGCGCACAAGGCCGCTTGGTACTGGGGCGGCTCCGCCGGCCTGGCTGTGGCCGGCGTCGTGACCGGCGTGTTCCTGGCGCGGCCCGAGACCCCGATGCCCTGGCGCCTGGGGGACGGCGACGCCGGCCTGGTGGCGACCGGACTGCTGCTGTGCGCCGCCGCCCAGATGATCGGCTACCTGGTCGCCTGGGCCTGGTGGTGGCTGGTCAGGCGGTGATCCGATGAAGAACCGCCTCCGCGTGCTCAGGGCCGAACGAGCCTGGAGCCAGGCCGATCTGGCCCTCCGCCTGCAGGTCTCGCGCCAGACCGTCAACGCCATCGAGACCGGCAAGTACGACCCGTCCCTGCCGCTCGCCTTCAAGATCGCCCGGCTGTTCGACATGCCGATCGAAACCATCTTCCAGGCCGACGAGGCCTGATCCCCGACTTTCAAGGAGTACAGACGATGAAGAAGCTGCTCGCCTCCCGCGTCGCCCACCGGGCGCTCGGCCTCGCGCTCGGCGCGGTCATGTCCGCAGGCCTGATGGCCGGCGCCGCCCGGGCCGAACCGGCCATGTGGGTGGTCAAGGACAAGGACTCCACGATCTACATGATCGGCACCGTCCACCTGCTGCGCCAGGAGACCGCCTGGAAAACGCCGAAGATCGAAAAGGCGCTGGCCGACTCCAAGGAGCTCTGGCTGGAGATCGTCGACGTGGACAACGAGGCGGCCATGCAGCCGCTGATCATGAAGCACGGCGTGGACCAGCAGAAGCCGCTGTCGTCCAAGCTGACCGACGCCCAGAAGGCCAAGCTGGCCGCCGTTTCCGCCAAGTACGGCCTCAACCCGGCGCAGCTCGAGCCGCTGAAGCCCTGGCTGGTCGGCCTGACCTTCAGCGTCCTGCCGATCCAGAAGGCCGGCTTCGATCCGAACGCCGGGGTGGACCGGGTGCTGAAGGCCGCGGCGGTCAAGGAAGGCGACAAGATCGCCGCCTTCGAGACGACCGAGGAGCAGATCGGTTTCTTCGCCGGCATGGACGAAGCCGAGCAGATCGCCTTCATGGAGTCGGCGCTGGACGACGCGGACCGCGGCGTGGCGGTGCTGGACCAGCTGGCGAACGCCTGGGCGGCCGGCGACGTCGACACCATCGGCAAGGTGATGAACGAGGAGATGAAGGCCGACGCGCCGGAGGTTTACGACCTGCTGCTGACGCAACGGAACATCCGCTGGGCCGAGAAGATCGACCAGCTGCTCGACGGCTCGGGCACCCACCTGGTCGCGGTCGGCGCCGGGCACCTGGCCGGACCGGACAGCGTCCAGGCCCAGCTGAAGAAGCGCGGCATCGAGGCGAAGCGCCACTGATCCGCTCACCGTGGAACGGCCCGGCGCAACGGTTCGCCGGGCCGTTTTTCCTGCTCTTGAAGCCGCCGCCCGATCCGCTAAGTTCGCGCCTCCTCGACGGAACGCGGGTGTAGTTCAGAGGTAGAACGTCAGCTTCCCAAGCTGAATGTCAGGGGTTCGATTCCCCTCACCCGCTCCAGTCCCGGCTCTCTCCGCGCCTTCCCGGAACGCCGCCCTCGCCCCGACCGTTCGGTCGAAAGCGAGCGAGGACTAAAGCGCCATGGCGAACGAGGAGACCTACCGCGCGCCGCAGCCCGGGCCGAACGACCGGCCGGGCGCCAACGCGGCGGAGCTGAAGGCGGACATCAATTCGGGCCGGAGCGCCGACAAGGTCGACGTGTTCGATCCGGCTATGTCGCCGCTGGGTACGGACGACGAGGCCGGCGGCGCGCCGATGCGGCCGCAGGACATCGCCCTGGCCCGCGAGCAGGAGCGCCGCGATCCGGAGGAGAAGTCCTTCGCGCCGACCGACATGAGCGGCTGGGCCTCGGACGGGGCGGTGTCCTCCACCGCCGGCCAGATCGCCCACGAGGAGGGCTCCGAGCGGCGGCTCAGCCCGGCGGTGGCGATCGGACTGGTGGGCGGCGCGGCCCTGCTGGCGCTGGTGTTCGGCGTGCTGGCCTGAGCCGCTGAAAGCCGGGCGTGCGTCCGGCCCGCGGCTGACGTACGTATGACGGCGCATGAACCAGCTCCTGCGCCTGTCGCCGTTCGTGGTCGAAGCTCCCCGGCCGCTGGACCCGGCCAAGTTCCGCGACCCCGCGATCACCGCCCGCGGCGAGCCGCGCGCGCGGGTGGCCCTGGAGGCCCTGCGGACGCTCTGGTTCAACACCGGCACCCTGTGCAACCTGACCTGCCTGAACTGCTACATCGAGAGCAGTCCCCGCAACGACGCGCTCGCCTACCTGAGCCTGGCCGAAGTCGAGGCCTTCCTGGACGAGGCGACGGCGCTGGACCCGCCGCCCGTGGAGATCGGCTTCACCGGCGGCGAGCCGTTCATGAACCGCGACATCCTGCCGATGCTGGATGCGGCCCTGTCGCGCGGCTTCCAGGCGCTGGTGCTGACCAACGCCATGCGGCCGATGCGGCGGTTCGAGGCCGGGCTGCTGGCGCTGAACGCCCGCCACGGCTCGCGCCTGACGCTGCGGGTCAGCCTGGACCACCACGGCCGCGCCCTGCACGAGGCCGAACGGGGCCCGCGCAGCTGGAAGCCCGCCATCGACGGCTTGGCCTGGCTGGCCCGCAACGGCTTCTCCCTGGCGATCGCCGGCCGCAGCGCCCCGGGCGAGCGGGAGGAGACCGCCCGCGCCGCGTACGACGAGCTGTTCCGGGGGCTCGACCTGCCCGTCGACGCCTTCGACCCCGGGCGGCTGGTGCTGTTTCCCGAGATGGACGCGCGCGTCGACGTGCCGGAGATCACCGAGGCCTGCTGGGGCATACTCGGCAAGCGCCCCACCGAGGTGATGTGCGCCTCCAGCCGCATGGTGGTCCGCCGCAAGGGCGCCGCGGCCCCGACGGTGGTCGCCTGCACCCTGCTGCCCTACGACCCGGCGTTCGAGCTGGGGCCGACGCTCAGGCACGCGGCCGGGGCGGTGGCGCTGAACCACCCGCACTGCGCCACGTTCTGCGTGCTGGGCGGGGCCAGCTGCTCGGCCGGCTAGAGCTCCGGCCCGGTGGAGATTTCCACCCGCGCGCCTTTGGCGTAGACCGCCAGACGCGCGCAATGCGCGGCAGAGCTTCATCGGGGGAGCCGCTTGCAACCGACGCTCACAGCACCAACGAGATCGCACGCGCCGGAGGCGCGCGCATGAGCGCCCCCGTTCACATCGGCATCGCCGGCGCGCGCGGGCGCATGGGCCGCGCGGTGTCCCAGGTGCTGGAACAGCGCGACGGCTCGATCGTCGCCCTGCGGTTCGACCGCGGCGAGGAGCCGGACCTGAACCACTGCGACGTGGTGATCGACTTCACCACCCCCGAAGCCTCGGTCGCCCTGGCCGAGCGCTGCGCCGCGACCGGTCGTCCGGCTCTGGTGATCGGCTCCACCGGCTTCACGCCCGAGCAGAACGCGGCGGTGGCCGAGGCCGCGAGCCGCCTGGCGATCGTCAAGAGCGGCAACTTCTCGCTGGGCGTGAACACCCTGATCGGCCTGGTCGAGCAGGCGGCGCGCAAGCTGTCGGAGCAGGCGTGGGACGTGGAGGTGTTCGAGGCCCACCACCGGCGCAAGGCCGACGCGCCGTCGGGCACCGCCCTGATGCTGGGCGAGGCGGCCGCACGAGGACGCGGCGAGGCGCTGGAGGCGCTGCGCGCGGGGCCGCGCGAGGGGATCACCGGCCCGCGTCAGGCGGGGAGCATCGGCTTTTCGGTGATGCGCGCCGGCGGGATCGTGGGCGAACACGCGGTGGTGTTCGCCGCCGAGGACGAGATCCTGACACTGTCCCACTCCGCCCGCGACCGCTCGCTGTTCGCCCGCGGCGCGGTGGAGGCGGCGCTGTGGGCCGCGGGCCGCGCGCCGGGGCTCTACGACATGCAGGACGTGCTGGGGTTCAGATAAGGAAACGGGCGGGGATCGCTCCCCGCCCGCTCCGGTCCTGAGTGTCTGTTCTTAAGGCTGCGCGTCAGGCGGCCTTGAGGACGTTCTTCTTCACGAAGAAGAACACCGAAATCACGATCAGGAAGCCGACGAAGGTCGCCGCCGTCGAGATCAGGAACTCCGGCGAGATCAGGTTCGGCAGCTGGAAGCGGCCGCCGCCCAGCACCGGGATCATCACCGCCACCAGAATCTGGAACACGACCGCGCCCAGCGCCATCGCCCAGATCTGTTTCCACTGCTTCATCAGCACCGCCGCGATCAGGGCGATGACCAGGGCCGCGACCTGCGAGTTGACCGTCGCAAAGCCGGTCTGCAGGAAGTCGTAGGCTCCGCCCAGATAAGGTTGCACGCTTTCCATGAACTATCCCTCCAGCTCTTTCCCCCGAGCTTAACCGCACGTTTACCACGATAAACCCGGAACTCGCCAGAGCCCCGCTTGTCGGCCGCCGATCCGTTAGTTGCAGCGAGCGCTCAGCCGACCTGTGCGCGGTGGGCCAGGAAGGCGTCGGCGAGGACGCAGGCGGTCATGGCTTCGACGACGGGCGGGGCGCGGACGCCGACGCAGGGGTCGTGGCGGCCCTTGGTGGAGACCTCGACCTCGTTTCCGTCCACGTCGACGCTGCGGCGGGGGGTCAGGATGGAGGAGGTGGGCTTGAAGGCGACGCGGGCCGTCACCGATTGGCCGGTGGAGACGCCGCCCAGCACGCCGCCCGCGTGGTTGGACAGGAACACGGGCCCGTTTTCGCCCGCGCGCATCTCGTCGGCGTTGTCTTCGCCGGAGAGTTCGGCGGCGGCGAAGCCCGCGCCGATCTCGACCCCCTTGGCGGCGTTGATCGACATCAGCGCCGCGGCCAGGTCGGCGTCCAGCTTGCCGTAGACGGGCGACCCCCAGCCGGGCGGCACGCCGTGCGCCACGACTTCGACCATCGCGCCGGCGGAGGAGCCGCGCTTGCGGGTCTCGTCGAGAAACGACTCCCAGACGTGCGCGGTCTCCGCGTCCGGGCAGAAGAAGGGATTGTTCGCGGTCTCCGCCCAGTCCCAGCGCGCCCGGTCGATCCGGTGCGGACCGATCTGGACCAGGGCGGCGCGCACCGCGACGTCCGCGCCCAGCACCTTACGCGCCACCGCGCCGGCGGCGACGCGGCAGGCGGTCTCGCGAGCGGAGGAGCGGCCGCCGCCTCGCGGATCGCGCACGCCGTACTTGGCGGCCCAGGCGTAATCGGCGTGGCCGGGGCGGAAGACGCGGGCGATCTCCGAGTAGTCCTTGGACCGTGCGTCGACGTTTTCGATCAGGATGGAGATCGGGTGGCCGGTGGTCACGCCCTCGTACACGCCGGACAGAATGCGGGCCTGGTCGGGTTCGCGCCTCTGGGTGACGAAGCGGCTGGTCCCGGGCTTGCGGCGGTCGAGCTCGACCTGAACGTCGGCTTCCGACAGCGGCAGGCCGGGCGGGCATCCGTCGATCACGCAGCCGATCGCCGGCCCGTGGCTCTCGCCCCAGGTGGTGACGCGGAACAGACGTCCGAAGGTGTTGTGCGACATCGCCCCGGCTTAGCCGACCCGCGCGCGGCCGACAAACTTGCCGGACGGCCCGCCGGGCGCACATAACCGGTCATGAGCCGTTCCCTGCTGCCGCCCAGCCCCTCCGAACGCGAGTACGAGGCCGCCCACGTCGGCAACGCCGACGAGTCGATCTTCGCCCTGCAGGAGCCGTTCGCCCTGTTCGAGCAGTGGCTGGCCGCGGCGCGCGAGAAGGAGCCGAACGACCCCAACGCCATGGCCGTGGCCACCGCCGACGCCGACGGCCTGCCGGACGTGCGCATGGTGCTGCTGAAGGGCTTCGACACCGACGGCTTCGTCTTCTACACCAACACCGAAAGCGCCAAGGGACGGCAGCTGGCGGGCAATCCGCAGGCGGCGCTGCTGTTCCACTGGAAGTCGCTGCGCCGGCAGGTCCGCATTCGCGGGCCGGTGTCGCCGGTGAGCGCGGAGGAGGCCGACGCCTACTTCCGCACCCGCGCCCGCGACAGCCGGATCGGCGCCTGGGCGTCGGACCAGTCGCGCCCGCTGGAGAGCCGCTTCGCGCTGGAGAAGCGCATCGCCGAGTACGGGCTCAAGTTCGGCCTGGGCGAGCCGCCGCGCCCGCCGCACTGGTCCGGCTACCGGGTGGCGCCGCTGAGTTTCGAGTTCTGGCGCGACCGGCCGTTCCGCCTGCACGACCGGCTGACGTTCCGGCGGGCCTCCACGAGCGAAGCCTGGGCGCGGGAGCGGCTGTACCCTTAAGCCGCCGCCTCGGCCGGCGCGCGGACGGCGTAGCGGGCGAGGAAGGTCTCGACCGCCTCGTCGCAGATCTGCTCGATCGGGCGTTCGGCGCGGGTCTCGTCGCCGGTGACCATGGGCACCACGAAGCAGGGGTGCTCGATCATGCCCATCAGCTGCCCGGCCGCCCAGGAAGGCTTGGTCACCCGCACGCGGCCCTCGTCCTGCAGGCGCTTCAGCACGGTCATCAGGTAGCCGCCGAATTCGCTGCGCCCGCGGTCGTAGAAGTGGCGCGCCACCGACTCGAAGCGCCGCCGCTCCGACGCGACCAGGCGGAACACCGACCGGACGAACGGGTCGCTCATGAACCGGGCGTAGGCGATGGCGAAGCCGCGCAGCTGGCTGATCCCGTCGCCGCCGATCCCGGCGGCCTGATCGATCAGGCGCGAGAACTCCTTCGCCGCCTCCTCGACCACCGCCTTGAACAGGTCGGCCTTGCCGGGAAAGTAGGCGTAGAGGGTGGCGGTGGAGACGCCGGCGTCGCGCGCCACCGCCTCCATCCCGGTCCCGGAATATCCCTCGAGCATGAACAGGCGGCGTGCGGCGGCGAGGATGTCGCCGCGCTTCCGCTCGGAGCGCAGGTCGCGCCCGTCGCAATAGGCCATGTCCTTCCACCGCCGCGGCGCCTCCCCCGAGCGCGCTTTGCGACGGCCCTCTCTCCTGAAAGCCCTGAGATTAACTTTTATTCACCCGGCCAGTGTCCGCAAGCCGACAGTGGCTCGCCCGCCACGACGAAGGCGCGAGTGGTGCAGCACGGCCACGCCGTGTAGAGCGGCGGCATGACCTCGCCTGCCCCTCAGAACGGCTACGAGCGCGCCTTCGCCCGGTTGAGCGCACAGGCCGAGCGCGTGATCGATACGCCCTGCGCGGCGGTGTTCCTGACCGGCGGCGAGGCCCTGAAACTGAAGAAGCCGGTCGACTTCGGCTTTCTGGATTACTCGACCCTGGAACGGCGGCGCTGGGCGGCGGGGCGCGAGCTGGAGTTCAACCGGGCCACCGCGCCGGACGTGTACCTGGGCGTGATCGAGGTCGAGGGGGAGCCGGTGGTGCGCATGCGCCGGTTCGACGAGGCCGCGGTGCTGGCGAACCGGCCCGAGGCCTGCGACGGCGCGCTCGCCGAGGCGCTGGGCCGCGCCGTCGCCCGCTTCCACCGGCAGGCGCCGGTCACCGAAGAGGGGGGCGCGGGCGCGATCGAATACGTGCTGGGCTCCAATGCCGGGCTCCTGCGCGAGGGGGGCGACGTGCTGGGCTCCGAGGCGGTCGAGGCTCTGGTCGTCGACAGCCGCGCCGCGTTCGAGCGGGTCGCGCTGCTGCTGGAGCGCCGGCGCGCCGCGGGCCTGTCGCGCCGCTGCCATGGGGATCTGCACCTGGGCAACATCTTCGTCGAGGACGGGCGTCCGGTGCTGTTCGACTGCATCGAGTTCAACGACACCCTGAACCGCATCGACGTCCTGTACGACCTGGCCTTCCTGCTGATGGACCTGTGCTTCGTCGGTCGGCTCGAGGCGGCGAACCGGGTGATGAACGCCTGGGCCGACGAGGCGGCGAGGAGCTTCGGCGAGGCGGGGTTCACGGGGCTAATGGCCCTGCCGCTGCTGCTGTCGGTACGCGCGGGGGTGCGCGCTCACGTGAGCCTGAAGGCCGACGATCCGGCCCAGGCGCGGCGCTATCTGCAGGCGGCGCGGGCGTTCCTGGAGCCGGCTCCGCCGTCGGTGCTGGCGGTGGGCGGGCTGTCGGGTTCGGGCAAGACCACCTTCGCCCGCGCCCGCGCGCCCGACCTGGGGCCCGCGCCCGGGGCGATGCTGCTGCGTTCGGACGAGATCAGGAAGCGGATGTGGGGCGCCGGCCCGCTCGACCGGCTGCCGCCCGAAGCCTATGCGCCGGGGGAAAGCGGACGGGTGTACGCGCGGATGTTCGAGGAGGCGGCCCTGTGCCTGACCGTCGGCCGGGCCGTGGTGCTGGACGCGGTGTTCCTGCGGCCCGAGGAGCGCGACGCCGCCGAGACCCTGGCGCGGGATCACGGCGTGCCCTTCGAGGGCGTGTGGCTGGACGCGCCGCCCCAGGTGATGCGGGCGCGGATCGACGCCCGCACCGGCGACGCCTCCGACGCCGACGGGGCGGTGCTGGAAGAACAACTGACCCGCGATCCCGGCGAAATCCGCTGGACGCGCAGGCCTGGGCCGTAGTCATCTGGCGGTCTTGCGACGGGGGAGTCGATGCAGGCGTTCACGCGGCGAGCCGCCTTGCTCGGAGGCGCCGCCCTGGCGGCCGCTCCCACAGCCGCCTTCTCGGCCGGCCGGCGACTGGAAATTCCATTCAAGGTCACGCTCAACCGGCCCTGGACGGCGCTGACGATCAACGGCGAGGGTCCGTTCCGCTGCCTGATCGACACCGGCGCGAGCGGGTTCGCGATCAGCGACGCGATCGCCCGACGGCTGAAACTGCCGGTGTCGCGCACCGTCACCGCCCAGGCGGCGGTCGGCAAGGTGAGGATGTCCAGCTACAACGTCCGCGAGGTGGTGGTCGGCGGGGCGGTGAAGGACCGCGACATCTACGTGCTCGGATGGGACGTGCCCGAGGACGCCTTCATCGTCGGCATCGTGCCCGCATCGCTGTTCGCGCTGGCCAGCATGGGCATGGACTTCGACAAGGGGACCATGACCGTAGCGCCGCCGCGCTCGTTCAAGCTGCCCGACCACGAGGAGCTGCCCTCGGTGTCCAGGCCGATCCTGGGCAAGGGCGGGGTGGCGCTGGAGGAGATGTCCGGCCAGATGGCCGGCCACGTCCAGACCCTGGCGGAAGATTACGACCCGCGCCCCACGATCAGGGCCGAAATCGACGGCGCGCCGGTCAAGCTGTTGCTCGACACCGGGGCGGACTCCGCCCTGTTCCTGTTTCCCGACTACGTGAAGCGGGCCGGGCTGTGGGACCGCTACCCGCGCTGGCGAGAGGGGGTCTCTTCGGGCATCGCGGGGCTGTTCGAAACCCGCTTGGTGCGCGGCGTGAACCTGAAGCTCGGTTCGTTCCAAATTTCGCGCCCGGTCATGCTGCTGGGCGATCCGGCCGACGTGGGCCGCGACGGGTTCAAGGAAGCCGACGGGGTGATCGGGACGGAGATCCTGCGGCGCTTCTCCTTCGCCACCGACCCGCAGGACCAGAAGGTCTGGCTGAAGCCCAACGCCGCCTTCGCCGAGCCGATCCGCTACGACCGCTCCGGCCTGTCGCTCGAGCGCGTCGAAGGCCGGATCACCGTGACGGCGGTGGAGGAGAAGAGCGCCGCCCATCGGGCCGGACTGCTGCAGGGCGACGTGATCGCCGCCTTCGCCGGCGAGGGCGGTTACGAGGGGCTGCTGTGGGCGTTGCAGGGGCCGGCCGGCTCGGTGGTCGACCTGCTGGTCGAGCGCGAGGGCGCGCGCACCGAACTGGGGCTGAGGCTGCTGGAGCGTCTCTGAACGCGGAGCGCGCCACCGTTCCGTTGCTTATCGCCGTTCAGCCCTCTAGCTTCTAGGTCAAGCGCCGAGGTCAGACGGGCGCACGGGAGGACGTCGTATGCGCGGGTTGATGCAGGACTGGCCGCTGACCGTCGACAGGATCCTGGACCACGCCAGGATCTGGCACGGCGATCGAGAGGTGGTGACCCGCACGGTCGAGGGGCCGATCCACCGCACCACCTACGCCGAGATCCACGACCGCGCCAAACGCGTGTCCACCGCGCTGAAGGGCTGGGGGATCAAGCTCGGCGACCGGGTGGCGACGCTGGCCTGGAACACCCACCGGCACATGGAGGCCTGGTACGGGATCATGGGCATCGGGGCGGTCTGCCACACCCTGAACCCGCGCCTGTTTCCCGAGCAGCTGGTCTACATCATCAACCACGCCGAAGACCGGATCATCTTCGTCGACCTGACCTTCGTGCCCCTGCTGGAGGCCGTGCTGCCGCACTGCCCCACGGTCGAGCGCGTGATCGTCATGACCGACGAATGGAACATGCCGCAGACCAAGCTGCCGCGCGCCGACTGCTACGAGCGGGTGGTGAAGGAGAGCAGCGCCGACTGCGCCTGGGGCGGCTTCCCCGAGGATACGGCCTGCGGGCTCTGCTACACCTCCGGCACGACCGGTAACCCGAAGGGGGTGCTGTACTCGCACCGGTCGAACTTCATCCACACCCTGCTGGGCCTCCAGACCGACGTGCTGGGCACCTCGGTGCAGGACACCATCCTGCCGGTGGTGCCGATGTTCCACGCCAACGCCTGGGGCGTGGCGTTCGGCGCGCCGGCGGTGGGCTCCAAGCTGGTGCTGCCGGGCGCGCGGATGGACGGCCAGTCGATCTACGAACTGCTGGAGACCGAGAAAGTCACCTATTCGGCGGCTGTGCCGACCGTGTGGCAGATGCTGCTCCAGCACCTCCAGTCCAGCGGGCTGAAGCTGTCGACCCTTAAGAAGGTGACCATCGGCGGCTCGGCCTGTCCGGAGAGCATCATTCGCGCCTTCCACGACGACTACGGCGTGGACGTGATGCACGCCTGGGGCATGACCGAGACCTCGCCGCTGGGCACCGTCTGCGCGCTCACGCCGGAGATCGCCGCCCTGCCGTTCGACAGGCAGATGCCGACCCGGCTGAAGCAGGGCCGCCCGCCGGTCGGCATCGAGCTGAAGCTGAAGGACGACGCCGGCAAGACCCTGCCGCACGACGGCTCCACCTTCGGCCACCTGATGGTGCGCGGTCCGACCGTCGCGGGCGCCTACTTCAAGGGCGAGGGCGGGACCATCCTGGACGTCGAGGGCTTCTTCGACACCGGCGACGTCGCCACCGTCGACACCGCCGGCTACATGCAGATCACGGACCGCGCCAAGGACGTGATCAAGTCCGGCGGCGAGTGGATCAGCTCCATCGACATCGAGAACATCGCCATGGGTCACCCCAAGGTGGAGCTGGCGACCGTGATCGGCGTGCCCCACCCCAAGTGGGACGAGCGGCCGCTGCTGATCGTCAAGCCGCGCGCGGGCCAGCAGCCGACCAAGAGGGAGATGCTGGACCACCTGCAGGGCAAGATCGCCAAGTGGTGGATGCCCGACGACGTGGCCTTCGTGGACGACATCCCGCTGGGCGCCACCGGCAAAATCGACAAGAAGGTGATGCGGGAGCGGTTCAAGGACCACAAGCTGCCCGAGCCGGTCCGCTGAGGACGGACGGGCGTCCGGGGAGGGGAGCTACACCATGGCCGACACCAGCAAGGGCGCGCGCCACCTCGTCCGCACCGCGCTCGCCATAGCCCTGATCGCGCCGCTGCTGGTGCTGGCGGGCGCGATCGCCACCCGCGCCGGGTGGGTGGACTGGAAGACCGGCTTCGGCGTCTGGACGGTCGACTGGGCGCCCAAGGCGGCGATGGTCGGGCTGGGCGCGGGGGTGCTGGCGGTGCTGTTCGCCTTCGCCGCGCCGAAGCGGCTGCTGCCCCTGGCCGTGGTCGCCGTCCTGATCCCGGGCCTGACCCTGCTGGGCTTCCAGCGGTTCCGCGCCAAGGCCGAGAGCCTGCCGCCGATCCACGACGTGTCCACCGACTGGGCGGAACCGCTCAGCTTCTCCGACACGATGATGAAGGCTCGCGCCGGCGCCGCAAACCCGGTGGAGCCCGACCCGGTGGTCGGGCTGATGAAGCGCCCCGCCTTCAAGAAATGGGAGGGCCGCCGCATCGCCGAGATCAACGCCGAGACCTGCCCGGGCGCCCGGCCGGTTCCGCGCCTGGTCGAGCCCGAGGAGGTCGCCCGCGTGCTGGAGAAGAACGGCGTGCAGGTGATCGGCCAGGCCCCCTGGCGCGTCGAGGGCACGCACGAAAGCCTCTGGTACGGCTTCAAGGACGACGTGATCGTGCGCATGCGGCCGGGCCGCACCGACGTCCGTTCGGTCAGCCGCGTCGGCGGCTCCGACCTGGGCGCCAACTGCGGGCGGGTGACGAAAATCGTGCAGGCGCTATCTGGGAAATAACTCCGCGGGGATGAGCGGATCGCGGGTCAGCCGGTAAGCGCTCCCCATCTCAGGCTCGCCGTCCGTCGCCGCCACGCCGGTACGCACCAAACCGATCAGGTGCGCCAGCACCGAATGCGCCGCCGCCGGCCACAGCCGACGGTCCACCTGGGCGTAGAGCACGGGCACCATCTGCGCGATCGTACGGTCGCCGGCCCTCAGCCGCTCGACGATCTGCGCCTCGCGCGCCTTGCGATGGGCGAGGTAGGCCTTCAGGAACGGCTCCGGCTCGGTCACCGGCGGGCCGTGGGTCGGCCACAGGGTCGAGAAGCCCCGCGCGATCACCTTCTCCAGGCTGGCGTAGTAGGCGGCCATGTCGCCGTCCGGCGGGCCGATCACGGTGGTGGACCAGCCCATCACGTGGTCGCCGCTGAACAGGGCGTTCTCCTCGATCAGGGCGAAGGCCAGGTGGTTGGAGGCGTGGCCGGGGGTGGCGACGGTCTCCAGCGTCCAGCCCGGCCCTGAGAACCGGTCGCCGTCGCCGATCGTCACGTCCGGCCGGAAGCCGCCGTCGTCGCCTTCCTCCAGGGTCATGCCGTGGGCGCTCGGGGCCGCGGGCGGACGGGCGGCGTAGACGGTCGCCCCGGTCGCCTCGGCGAACGGGCGGGCGAGGGGCGAGTGGTCCAGGTGCGTATGGGTGACCAGCACGTGCGTCACCCGCTCGCCCTCCACCGCCGCCAGCAGCGCCTGCAGATGGGCGGGATCGTCCGGGCCGGGGTCGATGACCGCCACCTCCCCTCGTCCGACGATGTAGGTACCGGTGCCGGTGAAGGTGAACGGGCCGGGATTGTCCGCCACCACCCGCCTGATCAGCGGCGAGACCTGGTCCGCGCGCCCGTAGGCGAAGTCGAAATCGCGCACGAAAGGGATCATGGGCGCGCGGCCCGGCTCTTGCGATCAGACGCCTCGACCCAGTTCCCGGAGGCTTTCATGGCGATCGCGGCCACCCTTTTCGTCTCAAAACGGCTCCAGAAGATCACGGCGGCCTTCTTCTGTCTCACGGCGCTCCAGTTCGTCGTCGCCAGCTGCACGCCCGAGCCGTCGCTGGGCCTGTACGGCGCCCGGGTGCCGATCACGCGGTGATGTTCCTCCTTCTCCCGGACGGGAGAGGGAAAGGCTGAGCGTAAGCTCAGCCAGGGCGAGGGCGACGGCGGGTTCAGGACGAGGAGCCGCCGTATCCCTCATCCTCCCGCGCGGACCTTCGCGCCGGCGCGCTCCGGTGCGCGGGACCCTCCTTTTCCCGGACGGGAGAAGGAAGTCAAACCACCGGCGACAGGTCGTATCCCGCCCCGGCTCCCAGGGACAGCAGCTCCTCGCGCGACCGCTCGCCGGAAGCCGCCTGGCCCATGGCCCAGGTCATGATCGAGCGGGTGCCGGACTTGCACCAGGCCAGCACCGGGCCGTCCGCCTCGGCGACCGCCGCGCGCACGGCCTCGGCCTGCTCGGCCGTGGGCCGGCCGCGCACCGGCACGGCGACATAGGTCAGGCCCGCCGCCCGCGCCGCCTGCGCCAGAGCCTCGCCCTCGGGCTGCCCCGGCTCCTCGAAGTCCGGCCGGTTGTTGATCACGGTGCGGAACCCCATCGCCGCAGCACGCGCCAGATCCTCCGACGCGATCTGCGGCGCGACGGAGAAGCTGTCGGTCACCTTGCGGAACTCGGCCATGGCGGTCCTCTGCGGCTAAGGCTGTTTGATTGACAACCATAGGGGCCGGTGGAAGGGTCGCAACCCCGGCCGCCGCGAGGGGTCGTCAGGGCCGCGTCATGTTGCGTTTCCTTCTCCGTCGCCTGCTGGTCGCCATACCCACCCTGTTCCTGGTGATTACGGTCGCCTTTTTCATGATGCGCGCCGCGCCCGGCGGTCCTTTCGACAGCGACCGCAAGCTGCCGGCCGAAATCCTCAAGAACGTCGAGGCCAAGTACGGCCTCGATAAGCCGCTGCCGGTCCAGTACGCGAACTATCTGTCCGACGTGGTGCGCGGCGACTTCGGCCCGTCGCTGAAGTATCGCGACAAGACCGTGTGGCAGCTGGTGCAGGAGGGCTTTCCGATCAGCGCCAAGATCGGCCTGACGGCCCTGGCGCTGGCCGCGGTGGTCGGGGTCGCCGTCGGGGTGTTCGCCGCCCTGCGCCAGAACCGGGGCGCCGACTACGCCGCGACCGCCGTCGGCGTGCTGGGCGTCACCATCCCGACCTTCGTCACCGCGCCGCTGCTGATCCTGCTGTTCGGCTCGATGCTCGGCTGGCTGCCCAGCGGCGGCTGGAACGAGGGCGCCCTGCTGAACATGATCCTGCCGGTGACGGTGCTCGCCCTGCCGCAGGTGGCGATCATCTCGCGGCTGACGCGGGCGGGCATGATCGAGGTGCTGCGCTCCAACTACATCCGCACCGCGCGGGCCAAGGGTCTGCCCGAGAGCCGGATCGTCACCGAGCACGCGCTCCGCGCCGCCCTGCTGCCGCTGGTCTCCTACCTGGGCCCGGCGATGGCCGGCCTGATCACCGGCTCGCTGGTGGTGGAGCAGATATTCCAGCTGCCGGGGCTGGGCCGTTCGTTCGTGATCGGCGCGCTCCAGCGCGACTACACCGTCGTGATGGGGGTCGTGATCCTCTACGCCACCCTGATCATCGTCCTGAACCTGATCGCGGACCTGCTCTACGCCGTGCTCGATCCTCGGGTGAGGCTGTCGTGAACCGTCCCCCCATGACCATCGGCTCGCCCGCGGGGGCGGAGGCCATGACCAAGGCCGCCCTGAAGGGGCGCAGCCTCTGGGACGACGCGCGGCGCCGGCTGTTCCGCAACAAGGCCGCGGTGTTCAGCATGATCGTGCTGGCCGTGCTGGTCGGCGCGGCGATCTTCGGCCCCGAGCTGACCCCGCACCGCTACGACACCATCAACCGCGAGGACGTCTGGGCGAAGCCCTTCACCGGGACCTACCTGTTCGGCACCGAGTCTTTGGGGCGCGACCTGTTCGCCCGCACCCTTATCGGGCTCAGGGTCTCGCTGGCGGTGGGGATCGTCGCCACTCTCGTGTCGCTGGTGATCGGGGTGCTGTGGGGGGCTACTGCAGGGTTCGTCGGCGGGCGCACCGACGAGCTGATGATGCGCATCGTCGACGTGCTCTACTCGCTGCCGTTCATCTTCTTCGTCATCCTGCTGATGGTCACCTTCGGCCGCAGCTTCATCCTGATCTTCGCCGCCATCGGCGCGGTGGAGTGGCTGACCATGGCGCGGATCGTGCGCGGCCAGACCCTGTCGCTGAAGCAGAAGGAGTTCGTCGAGGCGGCGCGGGCGGCGGGCATGTCGGACGGCGCCATCGTGCGCAAGCACATCGTGCCGAACCTGCTGGGGCCGGTGGTGGTCTACGTCACCCTGACCATCCCGACCATCATCCTGGCCGAGAGCTTCCTCAGCTTCCTCGGCCTGGGCATCCAGGAGCCGCTGACCTCGCTCGGCACCCTGATCTCGCGCGGGGCGCAGAACATGGAGATCGCGCCCTGGGAGCTGATCTTCCCGTCGCTGACCATGGTGCTGACGCTGCTGTGCTTCAACTTCCTGGGCGACGGCCTGCGCGACGCGATCGATCCGAAGGACCGATGAGCCTATTTGTCCCGCTTCACGCGCACCAGCGCCCGGCCGTCGATGCTGGCCAGGTAGCTGTTGGATATGCCGCGCCGGATTTCGACGCGGGAGCCCGCCTTGGGGGCGCTTGCGCCCTGGTCGCGCTCGAGCTGACGCCAGACCTGCCCGTCGGTCATGACCATGATCCACTTGCCGCCTTCGCCCTGGCGCGCGGAGCGGACCTCGAGAGTCACCTTTTCGACCTGCTCGGGGCGGTCTCCACGGTCGAAGATGTTCAAGGCGTCCAGATCGAAGCCGAACGACATGCGTTTGGCTTCGCGGACTTGCCCCTTGTCGACCACCACCAGTTCGCCAGCCTTTTCCGCCTGATCGAGGGCCGCCGCCGCGGCGTCGTAACAGGCGAGGCGCCGCCCGGCGTCGTCGATGATTCGACATGCGGTGAGACGCTCGAACGCCGCCGCCCTAGCCTTGATGTCGGTCTGGGCCGCGGCCGGAAACGCCAGGAGGCTGAAGCCGCAGATCGTCGCCGCAGCGGCGGCGGGCAAATGGTGACGCATGCGTTCGACTCCCTGACCCTCGAGCCCGCATAGAAGAAGACATGCGCCAGTTCCGCAATCTTTTCCTCGCCGCCGTCGCTCTCGCAGCGATCTCTTGCAGCCGCACCGAGGCCGTGCGCCCCGCCTGTCCGGCCGGCGAGCAGTGCCTCCACATCGGCAACGCCTCGGAACCGGTGTCGCTGGACCCGCACAAGGCCTCCGGCACCTGGGAGAACCGGATCATCAGCGACATGTTGGTGGGCCTGACCACCGACGACGCTTCAGGAAAGCCGATCCCTGGCGCTGCGGAGTCGTGGACCACCAGCGCCGACGGACTGACCTGGACGTTCAGGCTCCGCCCCGGCGCGGTGTGGTCGGACGGCGCCCCGGTCACGTCCGAGGACTTCGTCTTCTCCCTGCGCCGGATCATGGATCCGAAGACCGCGGCCGAGTACGCCTCGCTGCTGTATCCGATCCTGAACGCCCAGGAGGTCAACGAGGGCAAGCTGCCCCCCGAACGGCTCGGCGTGCGCGCGGTCGATCCGCTGACCCTCGAGATCCGGCTGAAGAACCCCGCTCCGTTCCTGCCCGAACTGGCGACGCACTACACCATGTATCCGGTGCCCAGTCACAAGGTGAAAGCATTGGGCGACGCCTGGGTGCAGCCGGGCAACTACGTCTCCAACGGCCCCTATACTCTGGCCGCCTGGCGGCTGGGCGATCACGTCAAGACGGTCAAGAACCCGCGCTTCTGGGACGCCGGGAACGTCTGCATCGATCAGGTCTACTATTATCCCACGAACAACGCGATCTCGGCCCAGCGGCGGGTGTTCGCGGGCGAGCTGGACGTCAACACCGACATCCAGTCCAACCAGATCGGCTTCCTGCGGGAGAACCCGAAAACCGCGCCCTTCGTGCGGGTGCACACCTACCTCGGCACGGCCTACCTGGCCTTCAACTCCGGGCCCAAGTCGCAGGTGAAGGCGCTGAAGGACAGGCGGGTGCGCCAGGCGCTGTCCATGGCGATCGACCGCGACTTCATCACCAAGAAGCTGCTGCGCGGGGGCCAGCAGCCCGCCTACAGCCTCGTTCCGCCCGGCGTGGCCAACTACGTGTCGAACGGGCCCAAGGCCTTCTACGCGGGCTGGCCGCTGGAGAAGCGCCAGCGCGAGGCGCGCCGGCTGCTGGCTGAGGCGGGCTACGGCCCGGACAATCCGCTGAAGCTGGAGATCAAGCACCGCAACACGCCCGACCCATCCTTGATGATGCCGGCGATCCAGGCCGACTTCAAAGCCGTGGGCGTGCAGGCGGTGCTGGTGCAGAACGAGACCCAGATCGCCTACCAGTCGTACCGGATCCGCGACTTCGACATCGCCGACGCCGCCTGGATCGCGGACTACAACGACGCCATGAGCTTCCTGTACCTTCAGGACTCGAGCACCGGCCCCCAGAACTACGGCGACTACGCCAATCCGGCGTTCGACGCCCTGCTGGCGAAGGCCAACAATGAGCCGGACGCCGCCCGGCGGGCGCAGTACATGGCCGAGGCCGAGCGGATCATGCTCGACGACGCCCCCATCGCGCCGATTTTCTACTATGTAAACAAGAACCTGGTGAACACGCGCGTGACCGGCTGGGTCGACAACATCGTCGACAAGCACCGCACCCGGTACCTCTGCTTGGGGCGTTCGAACACCGGAGGTTGATTTCGCGTCAACTCCTTGCCGCCCTTGGCCTGTGGCCGGGATGCGACAGCTTTGCGACGAATCGGAGGCGGGGTGGAGTTTGTTCGTTGACCGCCGGGATGTGAGTTCCTTACGCTTCCGTAATCCGGGGGCTGTGCGCCTGCGGGCCAATGTCGCTCAGGTGCTGACGAAGGACGGATCACCCGTTCCGCCTCATCGCCGGGCTCAGGAGGAATGAAGTTGAAAAAGCAAACCATTCGGGAGCGCCTGCTGGCCTCTACGATGATCTGCAGCGCGGCGCTCATGGCGTTCGCGGCCGCTCCTGCGTTCGCGCAGGACGCCGCGGAGGAAGAAGCCGAGTCGGCAGAGATCGTGGTCACCGGCTCGCGCATCGTGCGCTCCGACGTCACGGCGGCTTCGCCCCTGACGGTCGTCACCGGCGAAGAACTGCAGCAGTCCGGCCAGATCTCGATCTCGGAGGTCCTACGTAAGGATCCTGCGGTGTCGGCGGGCGGCTTCGGCCAGTCCTCGATCCTGTCGGGCGGCGGCGCCTCGACCATCGACCTGCGCAACCTCGGCACCAACCGCACCCTGGTGATGGTGAACGCCAAGCGCTACTCGCTGTTCACCGACTCGCTGCAGAACCAGTCCCAGGACCTGGGCTTCCTGCCGATCGGCATGATCGAGCGTGTCGAAATCCTGCGTGACGGCGCCTCGGCCGCCTACGGCGCCGACGCCGTCGCCGGCGTGGTCAACTTCATCATCCGCGACAGCTACGAAGGCCTGCAGCTGAACGCCCTGGCCGGCGTCTCCGACGACGGCGACGGCGCGCAGTACCGCATCAGCGGCCTGTGGGGCGCCAGCTCGGACCGCGGCAACGTGGTGATGGGGCTGGAGTTCCAGCACCGCGACCAGATCCGCCAAGCCGACCGCGACTGGGCGACCAGCCCGGTCCAAGCGATCGGCGGCAGCACCTTCACGATCAACTCAGGCCTGGCGCCGGGCGGTCAGATCGTCGACCGTAACCCCGCCACCGGCACGGCCGCCAGCCTGCTGGCCTGCTTCCCGAACGCGGGCGGCCCCTCGCTGGGCGCCGGCGTCCCGGCCAACTGCCCGCGCTACGACTTCTCGGCGGACCAGACCCTGGTCGGCGCGCGCGACGTCTACTCCATGGCTCTCCACGCCGACTACGATCTCGGCATGGGCATCGAGTTGACCGCGGACGTGATCTACGGCGTGCGTGAGGACGACTTCAACCTGTCGGCCAACCCGATGAGCGCCAACTCGCCGACCGGTCCGTACGTGTCCGGCATCAACGTGCTGGCTTCCAGCTCGACCAACCCCTACGGCCAGGACGTCAGCATCACCTGGCGCCCGACCCGCTACGGCATCCGCAACCAGTACGTGGACGCCAGCCAGCTGTGGGCCTCGGTCGGCCTGAACGGCAAGGTTTTCGACCGGTACAACTGGGAAGTGAACCACACCTGGTCGAAGACCAACGGCAACCAGCAGACCGAGAACGTGTTCAACGTGGTTCGTCTGTCGCGGGTCCTTAACCCGGCGCAGTGCGCCGCCGACCCGGTCTGCAGCAGCCCGACCGTCGGGCCGATCTCGAACATCAACGACCTGCTGTCGCAGACGACGCCTCTGACCGAAGGTCAGCGGAACTACATCTTCTACACCAGCCAGACCACGACCCAGTTCGAGTCGCGCCAGACCGTCGGTCAGATCAGCGGCCCGCTGTTCGCCCTGCCGGCCGGCGACCTGCAATTCGCCTTCGGCCTGGAATATCGTCAGGAAACCGGCGCGAACACGCCGGACGCCATGACCTCCAGCGGCGAGTCGATCGCCAACGCGACCGAGCCGACCCGCGGCGCCTTCGAATCCAAGGAAGCCTTCCTGGAAATCGAAGTTCCGCTGCTGGCGGACATGCCGCTGTTCCAGGACCTGACCCTGAACATGCAGGGCCGTCTGGTCGACTACTCGAACTTCGGCAACGCCGACGTGTACAAGATCGGCCTGAACTGGAAGGTCAACGACGACCTGCGGATCCGTAGCGCGGTGGGCACCTCCTTCCGCGTGCCGGACGTGGTGGAACTGTACGGCGGCGCCGTCCAGACCTTCGCGTTCATCACCGATCCCTGCAACAGCGGTCCGTCGCGTGTCGTCGGCAGCAACCGCGACATCAACTGCACCAACGCGGGCGCTCCTAACCCCTACGCGCAGCCGGCGGCCCAGCTGCGGGCCGAGTCGGGCGGCAACCCGTTCCTGCAGCCGGAAACGGGCGAAAGCTTCACCCTCGGTGCGGTGATCACCCCGACCCTGCTGCCGGGCTTCCGTTCCACGATCGACTACTATCAGTTCCGCGTGGACGGCGCGGTCGGCTCCCAGAGCCTGACCACGGTCCTGAACAACTGCTACGACCTGGCTCCGGCCGCGTTCGCAGCGGCGGCCGCCGACCCGACGAACCTCTGCTACCAGAAGGATCTGCGGGCGTCGGGCAACCTGACCACCCTGGTCAACATTCAGGAAAACCTGAACTACATCGAAACCTCGGGCGTCGACTTCATGGTCGGCTACAAGTTCGACGCGATCCCGTTCCTGCCGGGCTCGCTGGATCTTGAACTCCGTGGTTCGTGGGTCGAGTCCTACGACTCCAACGGTTCGGAAATCGTCGGCGGCATCACCACCGGCGGCACCGTGTTCGCGGTTCCCGAGTGGAAGGCCACCCTCGACGCCGAATGGCGTTTCATGGACTTCTCGGCTCTGTGGAGCACGCAGTTCATTTCGGGAATGGACGATTTCCGCGCCGGCGGTGCGTCGATCGCCGTTCCGAACGTCCTGAACTACTACGGCCCGGACTCGTACTACCTGCACGACCTCGCCGTGCGGTGGAGCCACGAGAACGTGGGTCTGACCTTCGGCGTCTCCAACGTCTTCGACGAGGATCCGCCGTTCGTGCTGAACACCGGCAACAACACGGCGCCGGGCCTGTACGACGTGGTCGGGCGTTACTTCTTCCTCAGCAGCACCGTGAAGTTCTGAGGAACACGTAAGAGTTGCTTATCGGCGGCGGGCTTCGGCCCGCCGCTTTTTTTTGTGGCGCGATCATCGCCGGCGCCCGATCCTCGACGGGTCGCCGCCTTCGCGTCGGATCTCAGAATGTCCAGGCTTTATTCGACCCCCGGAACGCCTCTCGCCGCGCCCGGGCCCCGCGCGGCCTTTGAAGCGGCCATCAGCTCGGGTTATGCGGCGCGTCGCGCAGGGCGGCTGAACGACGCCCTGGTTGCGGCGGAGCAGGCGGTGAAAGCGGCGCCCGCCCGCCCCGAAGGCTGGTTCCTTTACGGATCGACGCTGAGCGAACTTAACAGGTACCAGGAAGCCGTTTCCGCGCTGGAACGATCAGCGGACCTGACGCCCTCCCCCCCCGCCGCCAGAGCGCATGTCCTTGCGGAAAAGGCCCGCGCCCTGGTGGGGGCGTGGCGGTGGGCCGAGGCGGCGGAGGCGGCGCGCCAGTCGATCGCGCTCGGGCCGACGGACCCGGAGGTCAACAACCTGCTTGGGCTGGTCCTAACCCGCATCAAGCGGCTGGAGCCGGCGCTGGACCGGTTGGAAGCCGCCGTCGCGGCCAAGCCCGATCGTGCCGACTTCTGGATGAACTGCGGCCTGGCCCGCTTCTATATGGGGCGGATCGAAGCCGCGGAGGCCGCGTTCGAACAGGCTATCCACCGCGCTCCTAACATGGCCCCAGCCTACCTCGCCCTGTCCAAGCTGAAGCGCTGGACCGCGGTAAGCAATCACGTGGACCGTATCCGGTCGGCTCGCGGCGCCGCCTCCGCCCCGATCGATCGCGCCCGGCTCGGCTACGCCCTGTTCAAGGAGTTGGACGATCTCGGGCGGAAGGAGGAGGCGTGGACGGCGCTCGAGCATTCGGCGTCAGCCGTCGCATCGTTGCGACCTTGGTCCACGGAGCGGGAACAGCGCTTGGTGGAGCGCCTGGAGTCCGCCTTTCCTCCGGCGATGTTCAAACCCGCGCCGCCGCGCCAAGGCGGTCCGCGGCCGATCTTCATCGTCGGGCTCCCGCGATCGGGAACCACGCTGATCGAGCGTATCCTGGCGGCGCACAGCCGCGTGTCGGCCATGGGCGAGTTGCAGACGTTCCGCGTCATCATGAAAGGCGACGGCGTCGATGAAGCGGACCTGATCTCCCCGGAAGCGCTGGACCGGGAATTCCGCTGGGCCAAGGTGGCCCAGACCTACTGGAAAGAAACCGCCTTTCTCGCCGGCCGTTCGCCCCAGGTGATCGACAAGCTGCCGCAGAACCATCTGTTCTGCGGCCCCATCCGCCTGGCTTTCCCCGAGGCGGCGATCATCCATGTCAGGCGCGATCCCATGGACTCGCTGTTCGGCGCCTACAAGGTGCTGTTCGGGCGCGCCTACCCCTGGTCCTACAGCTTTCAAGGCCTGCACGACCACTTCCTGGCCTACCGGCGGCTGATGGATCACTGGCGCGCCTGTCTGGGCGACGGACTGATCGAAGTTTCATACGAAGCGCTGACCGCCAATCCCGAGGCAGAGATCCGCCGGCTGCTGGACCGGTGCGGCCTGCCGTTCGAGGAGGCGTGCCTGTCCCCGCACGAAACCGAAGGCGCGGTCACGACATCCAGCGCCTCGCAGGTGCGCGAGCCGATCAGCCGCAAGTCCGTCGGCGGATGGCGGCGCTACGCCGCCCAGCTCGAACCGCTGCGGCTGATGCTGGAGCGATCCGGGATCGTCGACGCGAACGGCGACCCGCTCGAGCGGTGAGGCCGAGGGCAACGCGCCCTTAATGATTAACGGAGATGCTCGCGCTCGAACAAACCGCGCGGGCGTCCTCTCCCATGTTCCAGATCATCGGCATCGTCGTGCTGTTCGCCATGGTGTTCGGCAGCTACCTGATGGCGGGCGGCAACATGGGGGTGATCCTGCACGCTCTGCCGCACGAGATGATGGCCATCGGCGGCGCGGGCGTCGCCGCCTTCCTGATCGGCAACAAGGTCTCGACCATCAAGGGCACCATGGGCGGCTTCGGCAAGATCTTCGGCGGGCCGAAGTGGAAGGCGTCCGACTACCGCGACCTCCTTTCGCTGCTGTTCCTGCTGACCAAGACCATGAAGTCCAAGGGCGTGATCGCCCTGGAAAGCCACATCGAGCGGCCGGCCGAGAGCACGATCTTCACCCGCTTTCCCAAGATCATGAAGGACCACTTCGCCATCGACTTCATGTGCGACACCCTGCGGATGATGACCATGAACCTGGAGGACCCCCACCAGGTCGAGGACGCGATGGAGAAGCAGCTCGAGAAGCACCACCACGAGGCGCAGATGCCCAGCCACGCGCTGCAGAACCTGGCCGACGCCCTGCCGGCGCTGGGGATCGTCGCGGCGGTGCTGGGGGTGATCAAGACCATGGGCGCGATCACCGAGCCGCCCGAGGTGCTGGGCGGCATGATCGGCGGCG
>Ga0196964_10000302_pt1 | contig 36198 bp, 51 predicted proteins | sample S1_10metaG_FD_148615 | JGI IMG/M metagenome (GOLD analysis project Ga0196964, IMG submission 148615) | Soil microbial communities from Anza Borrego desert, Southern California, United States - S1_10 | ecosystem: Environmental > Terrestrial > Soil > Desert | place: USA: California | collected...
AGCTCGACGGCTGGCGAGGGGACCAGACCCGCGCCGAGTATCTGCGGGCACGCGGTCTGAACCCGCCATAGCCGCCTCACCTCACCGCCCACGGTCGTCTCCTGGGCCAAGCAGTTCGCGCAGGTGCTTCAGCGAGACGCGCTTTTCGAGCGTGTCGGTGGCGCGCCAGTTCGACCAGTTGCCGTAGTCGGGGAACTCGACCTCAAGCACCAACTCGTCCGGGTGCAGTTCGATGACTAGGCCCGGCCCGTGCAGTTCCAGCGGCGCCCCGTCGTACTGCCAGCGGCGCAGCGTCCAGCCGTTGCCGAGGTCGCGGACCAAGTCGGGTCGGTAGTCGCTCACCGCTCCCGCCCTCCCTCTGCCTCTGCGGCTTCTCGCGTGACGATTCGCCCGTCGCTGAGTTGGACCATGCAGACTGTGCGGTCGTAGTGGACCCACGTCAGGCGAGGCGGTTCGGGCCGAGGCGGCGGGTACTCGAACGGCTTGGCGTGCGGACCGAACAGCAAGTCCCAGAACTCGCACCATTCGCCAAAGGACCTCGCCTTACCCACGCTCCCGCCCTCCCTCTGCATCTGTGCTCGGCTCCAGCTCGGCGAGAAGGGCGAACAGTTGGTCGAATACGCCGTCGTTGTCCCCGTCGGCGCTCAGGATGGCGTCGAGTCGCCTCGCCAGAACGGCGGCGCAGGCGCGGGCCAGCCAGTCGTCGTAGTCGGGCCAGTCGCCTTCCATGTCCTTGACGAACTCGTGGAAGCTGTTGCGGGCCTCGCAGATGGCGCCCGAGAGTTCATCCAGCAGCGTCACGTCTCACCTCCAGGGCCAAGTGCGCGGCGTGCGATGCTTACGACACATTCCGGTGTGTGGTGATAGTTGCGTGCCCTAGGCCACGGGCGCCGCGGTTCGCAGCAGATCGCTCCACGGGGGCCCATTGCGCACCCGCCGATGACCACGGCCTCCAGCGCCGCCCTGTACCGCGCGGCTTCGGCCCGTGCGGCGTTCTCGGAGTCGATGGTCGTGTGCAGCGCGCTCCGCACCAGATCCACCCGCCGGTACAGTTCGCGGGCCACTGCTTTCCATCGCTTGGCGTACCCCTTCCGCCGCAGCGACGCGCGCACGGCCATGCGCTGGTACCGCAGCATGACCTCCCGCTCCTTCTGGTACTCGACGATCTCCTCCCGTGCGGCGGCGAGATGGGCGCGGAGGTCGTCGCAGCCCTGGCACCTAGGCGCGTTCATCAGGCGCGCGCGGTCCTCTATCTCGCGGCGCAGGCGGATGCCCTCGGCCGCCACCTGCTCCAGGCACGCCTTCGTGTGGTGGATGCGGTGCATGTCGTCCGTCGGGCACGCGCACCCGCCGTCGGTCGGGTCAGCAACAGCGCCGGGCATGGCTACCCCCGCCTCCCCGTGGTCTGCGCGTCCCGCGTGCGTGGCTTGTGGCGGGTGCAGACCATCGAGCCGCACGCCGTGCAGAATCGAACGGCATCCTTGCCGCACTGGTGTGAGCAGCAGCCGGACTCGCACGTGACGAGGAACGTGCATGAGAACGTCCGCGGCGCCTTCACCCACCGATGCCGGTGCTTCGACATGCTCACCCTCCCTCCCTGGTAGTGGTCGGCGGGGCGCCGTTCGGCCGCTTCCGGTAGCACCACCGTTTGATGGCTGCGTCGTCGTTGTCAGCGGGCGGGCCGCTGCACCAGCACGACCGGCAGAACATCACGCGCTTGCCGTTCGCGGTCCCGATGTCGAGCTTGAAGTTGTTGCCGCACCATGGGCAGTCGCCTGTGACGGCGGGCTGGCTCAGCAACTCCTCGTACTTCGCGATGATGTTGTCGCGCGCCCACTTGAGTCCGGCGATCGAGCCGCACTTGTAGGCGATGAACAGGAAGCCGCCGAAGATGCCCAGCCACGTCAGAACCCCCAGCCACGCGCTACCCACCGCCGCCCTCCCCCTCCTGCTGCCCGGCCGCTGGCATCTTTCCGCAGTACGCGCACCAGTCGCGACCGCCTTCGTCGTCGTGCCCTGGGCAGGTCGCAACGCGCCTCTTCCACAGTTCGACGCGCTCGTCACTGAGCGCGCCCAGCGCACGCGCCATGAACAGCAGGCCGCGCACGTACCCCTTCACCTCTGGCCCAGCGCCGTTGCGCATTTCAAGCCACGCCTCTCGCAGCACCTCGTCGACGTCGCTCACGGCCTCTCCTTTCCCGCCTGCTGCCCGGCCGCTGGGGCCGCTGCCAGCCGAAACCGCGACGGCGACCAATCGCAGCGGGTGGATTTCTCGTTGATCCACTTCGCGCCGATGAACGCTCGGCAGCGGTGGTAGTTCGTGCAGTCGGCGCAACTACGCCCCGACGGCAGCAGCATGTCGTCGCGCTCGCTCACGTCCTCTCCTTTCCCGCCTGTGCGTCGCCCGCCCGCGGCGCATCCGGGTCGCCGTGCTCCTGGCACGGATTGTCGAGGCGGCAGTGAACGCAGATGAGGTGCTCGCACAGGAGATCGTCCGGGCACCTCCGCTTGCATTCGACGCAGCGGATGATCATGGCTTCTCCCTCCCATCCGCGTCGCCCGGGGCTGGTGGCCGGCCATGCTCGTGGATGTGTCCCGGCCTGTGCTGTCCAGGCGGCACCATGCAGCCGGCGGACGGGCAGGGGGCCGCGTCGCCCGGGGCTGGCTGGGTGGGCTGGGCTAGGCGGTGATGCTTCGGGCTCAGGTCCAGAAAGAGCCGTTCCAGTTCGCCAGCCAGCGGCACCACTCGAACAGCCAGCGCTTCGGCCTCCTCACATGGAATCGCGGCGACCAGCGGCGGCCACTTGCTCGCAGCCTCCTCGGCCGTGTACTTGCCGGCCTTGTCGAGCACCGTCGTGTAGCCGCGCGAGTCGGGCTTCCACCACAGGACCGTGTCCCCGTGGCCGCGCTCGGACTTGCACATCAAGTAGAACAGCTGCGCCTGCCGGCTCGGGGCTGGCTGGGTGGGCTCTGGGGTGGGAGGGGCGGCGGCCTTGGGTCCCGGGCATGTCACGCCGGGGTCGATGACGTTGCACTCGCCGCACAGGCCATGCAGACACAGGTCGCACGGCCCCCGCTTGCAGCGCTTGCAGCGCTTGCAGCTCGGTCCGCTCTGATGCTTCTCCGCACAGGAACCAGCCGGGCAGATCGGCACCCCACAGTGGCAGCAATGGAACAGGAGCCGGCTCTCGCCGCCGTTGTAGCCGCACGAGACGCACAGCTCGGTCCCGCGCTCCACCTCTCCCGTCTGCCCGGGTGCCGCTGCCGGGGCCGGGCAGCGCGGGCACTTGGTGACGCCGGCCTCGTCGAGCAGGTACACGCCGCGACCGCCGCACACCGGACACGTCGTGCGCTCCCCAGGCCCGCCGGACGCTGCCTGGAGGTCAGCGTACGCGGGACGCTCGGGCGCGCCCGGGAACTCCCTCGCATCCCCCATAGCCGTTCCGCACGACTCGCAGAACGCGACTCCGGAGCGCACGTAGACGCGCGGCTTCTCCCCAGGCCCACCGGGTGCGGGGGCGGGGAGGGCATCGAGGACGCGATAGGCCGCGCGAAAGTTCGCCCCGAAACACGCCGTCGGCCACTCGTCGCAAATATCCGTCGCGCACCCGCACAGGGGACATACCGCCGTCCCATCTGGGTCCCGTTGTTGGGCAGCCAGGCGACCCGCCTCGGCTACCCCCTCCAGCGCCCGCACGCGCTCTACGGCAGAGGCGGCGGGGGTGCGGCGGCGCCAGGACCGGCCTTCGTCTCCCATGCGCCGGTAAACCAGGCCGGCGAGGCCAGCCGTGATGACCTCGAACCGCGCGTCAGTCTCGCGCGGCTTCGTGAGCACGAAACCCGTCTCCCACGTGTCGACGCTCGTCAGCACCTCGATCACGTCTTCGGGCTTAACCGGGTCGATCATCCCTCCCCCTTCCCGCCCCGCCCTCGGCGGGGATGTGCTGGCCGCGCTGGATTGCCTCTGACACCCACCCGCCGCCATGAAGCATCTGGTCGCGTCCGTCCCTCATCCACCGCACCACGTCCCGCCGCTCCTCCGCCCGGCCGACGAAATACTCGTCCGTCTGCCGCATGGGCATGCACTCCACGCACCGCACGCTGGCCGCCTGCGCCTGCGACAGGTCCACGACGTTCGCGCCGCACTTGCAGCGCCACACATTCGGCCCAGTCCCATCGGCTGACCGGGCCTCGCGGATGGTGGGGATGCCATCCCAGATGCCCGTGCGGGTTCGCAACTCGTCTCGCACGCGGCGCGCTCCCGTCCCGAATTCGTGCGACTTGCAGTGGCCGCACATCTGGCCCCCGTAGTTCATGACCTCGGTCGCGACCCGGATCGCGAAGTCGACGCCGTCCTGCCGGCCACGGGCGTACCCCATCGCTTCGTGCATGCCCCTCCTCGCCTCGAACGTCCCTTCCAGGAACGCCGCCAGCTTCTCTGCGATGTCGCCGGCCAGGGCCCCGCGCGCCGTCCCCTTCATCGAGTACTCGGCGCAGTGGCGCAGCAGCGGCAGGGCGTCCACGATCAGCAGCGCCACGTCCTCGGACATGCGCAGCGGGTCCGCGTCCCCCGGCGTCTCCCGTGCGCTGCGGATGGCTGCGATGGCGGCGCGGGCCCGACGGCGGTACATGTCGGCGACGGCCACCCAAGGTCGCGTCTCATCCTCGTCGGCGCCGTACAGCAGCCGCGCCACCCGCTCCACCTCATCGGGCCCCACGGGGTCGGGATGCTCCGTAAAGGCCGGCGGCACGGGGGTAGCGGCTGGCGTCGAATCCAGCACCACCGGAGCACCGACACCCTCGCGGGCCTCACCCGGTGACCTCGTTAGTCCACGCTCCCCCGTGCCGGTTTCCCGGCCAGAATCTGTAGTGCGAACAGCGGCGGCGCGGCCCCGCATCCAGCGCAGCGCCTCGTCGGCCATGTAGACGCAGAAGGCGCAGGCACGCGGCACCTTCGCCGTCGACTCGCCCTTGCACTCGGCCCGCACGTGCAGCAACTCGGCCAGCCCGAGCACCATCACCTCATCGGGCCCCACGGGGTCGGCTGGGGCGGTCATGGCGCGGACTCCACGACCTTGGCCGCCACCGCTCGCAGCAGCGCGGGCAGATGGTTGCGTGTGCTGATCCGCTCCGACGCCCGCACCTCGATCAGCGGCCTGCACTCGCCGGCCTTGCTGTAAACCAGCCGCCACGTGTGGGCTTGGTGGAAGTTCGACCAGCCCAGCACGGCGCCGTCTCCTATCGGCAGCATCACCTCGACCCGCACGCCGCTTTCACGCAGGTAGCCCTCAAGCGCCTTGATGTCTGCTGTCAGCTTGTCGAGCTGCTCCGTGAACGACTCGACCCACGGCGCTACCTCGCGACAGGCAGCGTTTAGCGCCGGGTCGTTGAACTTGCTCTCGCTCATCTCGTCTCCCCTCTCTGCGCGTAGTCGCGGGTCAGAACGGCGGCGCTCCAGCCGCTTCCAACGCCTCGTCGCTGAACGTCAGCTCCACGTCATCCGGCACGTCCAGATCGACGACCGACTCCGCGTAGGCCGGCCAGTAGCCGCTCTGCTCGCAGACCTGGAACCGTTCGAACCAGAGCCGCCACAGCCGCTCGCCCTGCTCCAGCGCCCGCGACGTCAGCCGCAGCACCGTCACCGGGTAGGGCGGCGACGACTCGACCGCGACGATGTACGCCTCTTTCGGCTGCCCCAGCCCAGCCGCCTTGATGGCGTTCAGTTGCCAGGACAGCTGCCCGTGGTAGCCGAGCCGCAGCGCATGGCTCTGGAACCGCACCGGGTCGGCGCTGAACGTCGTCTTTAGTTCGACCGCGCGCGAGTCGTACACCGCTACGTCAGGCGTGCAGCGGCAGTCGCGGCCGTTGATCTTGAAGTTGATCGTCTTCTCGCGCGTCCCCTCGAGCAGCCGCACGGCCTCCTTGTGGCGCCGTACCGCCTCGGCCATGGCGGCGGCTTTGTCGTGCTCGGCCTTGGTCAGGATGAGCGCACCGCCGTTCTCGGCCTGGAACGCATCCCACTCCTTGCCGCGACGTACAGCGCCTGGGTAGCTCGTCACCTTCGCCGTTTCGAACAGCAGAGCGTGAACGGCTGATCCGCGCTGCATGGCTGCCGTCTCGTCGGACAGCCCTTGCGCGTCCAGTTCCATCTTGAGCTTGGCGAACGCGGGGCAGCGGCCGACCGCGCGCAGGTAGTCGAAGCGCACCGGGAGCGCCGGGAGCGTCACTTGGCGCCTTTCTCGGGCGGCACCGTCGGCCGAACGCGCACGCAGTCGACCGTCTCTGGCCCCATGCTGGTCTTGGTCGGGTAGAGCGTCACCCGCTTGCCGACCCAGCCCGCCGTGTCGTTGCCGTACAGGGTGGCGATGATCTTCGAATTCGTCTTGTTCAGCGCCAGCCCCTTCTCCTTGCCTTCGAACCAGACGACGGGCTTACGGGTCTTGCGCCCGCCGGCCGAGATCAACTCGCGCCCCTCGACCTTGCTGATGGTGACCGTGACGTCGCCGGGAAGGTCCCAAGCGCCGATGTAGTCGCGGTCGAAAAACGTCCTGTAATCTGGCAACTCAGACCTCCTTGCTTTCGTTCGGCACCTCGCGCTCCCACAACTTCTCGGCCACCTCACGCGCCTGGGGCCAGGCGTCCTGCAACGACCCCGCGCGCCCCTGGTACACGGTCAGCACGCCGCGCACGGCAAGCTCGACGGTCCAGCGGTAGCCGTCGGGCTCCGGCGCGAACTTGTAGAGCAGCGAGACGATCACGACTTCGCCTGCCTCTCGCGCCAGATACGCGCAGCACAGTTCAGCGCGCCGCCAAGGGTCGTGTAGACGTGGCAGCCGGCCAGTTCAGCGCTCGGCATCTCGGCGTAGGCGGCCCAGGACAGCACGTGAACGCCGCCCGCCTGATCCACCACGTACGCCTCGCCCTTGCGGACACCGGCCGCGAAACGCTCCATGTTCGTCATCGCCAGCCCTCCTCTCGCCGCTCCTTGCACCGACGATCCCCCTCCTCCTCCGCGGCGCACTGCTCACACATCCGCATGGGGCGGTTGGTGCGGTGGTTCCACTCCACCGGGCGGCGCTCGCAGGAGCAGAGCGGGGGCGTGTCTTCGTCGAGGTTCACCGCCGCACCTCCGCGCACTCCGAGCACCACGCCCCGTCACGGTCCCGCACCGTCGCCGGCCGGTTGAAGTGACGATCGCAGCGCATCAGCCCCGTATGCGCGCAGACCTCGCAACCACGGCCAGCGCAGGGGCGGCCGAGAACGGTGGCGTTGCAGAGCATGAATGGCATCAGCGCACCAACTCCGTGCGCGGCCCGGTGAACAGCCGCTCCTCGCGGTCCGATCCGTCGACCGAGTCCGGCCAGCGCCAGCCCAGTTCGTCATCCTGCTGGGAGTAAAAGCAGAGCCACACGCCGTCACGCTCGGTCGTGACCGTGAAGCCTGTGTTGCCAGCCTCTTCGACGGTGCCCAGAACGCCGCGCGGGTTCAGCAACTCAACGACGTCACCGACCGCCGGCCGGCGCCCAACCTTGTTTGTCGTGTCCATGGTTAAGACTTTACCCACGCTCTTAACCAAGTCAAGCGCAATTCGACCAAGGCCCATCATCTCCGTCGCTGGCTAGTGCTGCGGGCGCAGCTTCGAGGCGGGGTAGCCGGTCAGCTTCTCGAACTTCTTAGCCTTCGCGTCTGACATGTGCTTTTTGCCAGACGCCACGAGGGACATGAACGCCGTAGAGACCTTGAGGGCGCCTGCGATCGCTCCCAGCGACGGCATACCGGCCCGGCGGGCGTATTCCATCCATTCGGGCTCGTCGGTGAGCATCTTCTGGCTGATGGCTTGGCGCTGCTGCGGCGTCACGCTCTTAACCTTGCCCGACTCTTTACCGCGCGTCAACCGCGCGCTGCCCTCGCTCGACCCCTCCGTCTTCCGCCTCGCCTCCACAAACGCCCGCACCGCTACCGCCTCCTCAGCCAGCCGCCGCGCCCGGTCCAGGTCCCCTGCAGCTACTAGCTTGGCCACCTCGCGCTCCATACGCGCGGCCTCGGCCTCGAGGAGGTCTAGCGGGAGCGGCACGCCCCCAACGCTACCACGGGCGCCGCGTCGGTATCAATTTGGGGGTTTTCTCGGAATCTTGGCCACGGGCGCGTTCCTGCGCCATGTCGGCCAGTAGCTCAAGCTTCGCGGCAAAGTTGGCGTTGCCCGCTTTCGCCTCCAGCGACGCGATCCAGCGGATCCAGGCTACGTCATCGGCGTTCATGCCGCCTGCCCGGCCTGGATGACGCCCGTTGCTGCTAGCGCTTCCTCGACCGAGCGGACGACTACGACCTTGGGGCCCTTCCAGGCGCGGTGCCACTCGACCTGATTGGCTGAGACGCGGTCCCGGCCGTCGGGATTCTTGATCTCCATCAGCAGCATCCGGCCGCTGAACGCGACGAGGATGTCTGGAGCTCCACCGCCGACGCTCGACAGGTCCAGGACCGTGCAGCCGCGGGCCTTGAGGGCCGCGACAATAGCCGCATGGTTGCCGTCCCGTTTGGCGCGGCGGAAGTGCCTCACGTCGTCTCTTCGCTACCCACGCCAGCCCCGGCCCACCTGGCGATGTGGCCGTCGGCCTTCTTCCGGCGAATGTCGACGTGGACCCAGGAGCGATACGCCCCGATGCCGCCCAGGTCGGGCAACTCGCCTTCACGCACCATGTCCTCGATGAGACCGCGCAGCGGGTCGACGCGCAGCACGTCCACCGGCCGGATGTCGGCCGCCTCACCGGTGACGTGATAGCTGCTCTTGGCGCCGCCTACGCGAGCGTTCCAGGTGCGGGACCGCCACCCGCTGACCACGATGATGGGACCGCCCCACGCCTTACGGATGGGCTCCAGGAGCAGTTCGCACAGGCGCCTGACGTCGGGCTGGCACTCGGGCGGGACCGGGGTGCCGTCATTGCAGCGGAACTCTTCCCACGCAAAATTCGTGGTGACGTGCGTGAGGCTCACCTACCGCCCCTCAGCGCAACTAGCAGCTTGCGCAGCTGCACCCAGCTCGTCGGCGTGGCTATCGTTGCCAACGCCAATAACCCCCATCCCCACTTCGGGACGCCAAGGGGGCCGGGCGTATTGTCCATGAGCAGGCCCGCTGCCTTCCACGCGCAGAACAGGCTCACCGCCCCCCCGGTAATCTGCGCGACCACTTCCGAGGCCACCGATCGCGGCGATACCGAGGCCGATGAGTGCGTAGACGACGAGGACGACGGCGTACCGGAATCGGGGCCAGTGTACCTGCGCGGCTCGTCGGAATCGAACTGCTCGTCGCTCATGCATGCCTCACTCCTCCCGCAGGACGAGGTACGACAGCGCCAGCAGCCATCGGTCCTGGTCCGTCCGCGATGCCGGGGCGATGGCTCGAACCCGCGCGACTTGATTCTTGACCACCGTCAGTGCTGCCGTGCGCTTGGTTTGCTCTGCCGATATGGCGGTGTTGAATGCCGCGTCGGCCGCCTCTTTCGCCGCACTCGCCACCCGCAGACACGCCCCGACGATCCTGCCGTCGGGCAGCCGATACGCATCGTATTCGCCCTCTGGCCCCGTCGCGCGGATGCGCTTCCCCCCCATCTCCTCGTAGCGCTCGCACACGGGAGCGAAGGTGCCGTGTTTGGCGACGTCGTGCATCTCCTTGAACGTGAACATCACGCCACCTCCGAGTACTCTTCGATCGTGACCTCGGAGCCGATGGCCAACGTGTCGGCGGCGCCGCCGTCGATTTCCACCGACGTCATAACATCGCTGCTCTCCCAGTTCACGACGCCGTAACCGGCGATCTCGATCGACTGCCCCGCCTGGTTGGCGACGTACTGTATGACGCCCATACGGCGCAGGCTGCTTGCCGTGTACTTCGTCGGCATGTCGAGGACCACCAGCGCATCCGCGCTCGCCCGCAGCAGGCCAATCAAACCAGACGAGCCGCCCACGGTGGAGCCGCTGACGTTGCCCTGCTGCATGGTCACGCCCGTGGTCGCGCCGTTGAACTTCAGCGTTAGGCTGCGCCCCGACGCGGTGGCGTTCTTGAGCCGCCACACCACCCGGATCCGCCGGTTGCTGTTGCCGTTGAGCACGGTGGCGGCAAGCGTCCGCGCTGTCGCGGCCAGTGCCGTCCGCACAGGAGGGCCGCTCACCAGGCGAGGGCCGTAGGTAGTGCCGGCGTAGGCCATGGCTAGGCTCCCGGCTCCGCGTCGTCGTAGGCCGTGACCGTGGTGATCATCGAGTCGGGGTTGTTGGCGCCGGCTAGCACGTAGATGCGCCAGTCAGGCGTCGGCACCTTCCAGTCGAGCGTCTTCGTGGTGCTCGCAGCCAGCGTGTACGTACCAGCCGTCGCGATGTCCGGGTCCGTTTCGAACGCCGACGACGTGGTCAGCGTCGGATTCGTCATCGCGCGAAAGACGATGCTGACCTGTTGATCGCCGTTCTTCACCGTGATGGAGACACGGCGAAAGCGCGCCCACTGGCCGCGGTGGTTTCCCGGCGCCGGCTCGCTCGCAGCTGATGCTGGCAGGCCGTTGATCCCGTACGTGCTGTCAGCAACGACGAGATATTCGCTGTTACCGGGAACGGTTGAGAGGGTGTACGAAATCGTGTCCATTCGGACTCCTCCTCGTCGCCGGCCCTCTCCTTCCCGCGACGTGGATATGGGTTGTTGGAACTATTCTACCTTGCGTTTTCCGGCCTGTTTTCTCTTTAGGCTGTTCTGCGCTGCAATCGACAGCGCTTCCATGATTGGCAGGTACGCTGGCCCGCCCTGCATCGGCGGAACCGCTCTTTGCGTCGCCCCGGCCGCGGGCAGGCCCATGCGGATGCCCGCGATCTGCTTGTTTCGTGGCGTTAGACCGACCAAACCGAGAAAACCGCCAGAGCCGCGCGCTTGCGACTGCTCGATCGCCATCTGGTTCGCGCCTTCTTCGCCATAGCGCAGGCTCTCTTGGGCCTTTTTGGCCCGAACCTGCGTCAGCATGCGCTTGTAGTACGGGTCGAGCGCGGCGAGCTCCTCGAGCTGGTCGGCGCGAATGGTACCCGCCTGCGACGGGTCGCCGGCCCGGCCAAAATTCGCAGCGGCCGTGCGCTCCGAAGCCGCCCGACTTGCCACGTCGGCCGTGTCCCGGCCGTACATGATGTCGTTTGCGCGTTCCAACTTGGACATTGTGGCCGAGAACTTCTCGTCGATGGCCCGCAGCCTGGGATCGATGTCCTTGCTCGCCTCGGAAAGCGTCTTGTAGATAACCCGATAGGGTGCGTTGTCCTTCGTGACTGGCTGGCCGAACTGCGCCAGATCCGCGACCGTCTCCTTGGCCTGCCTGAGGTCCTGTAGCGTGGCCTGTGCCCTGGCGGGCGCTCCGGTCTGGAGCGGTTCGCCCTTTGGTCCGAACAGTTGAGGCCCAGGCTCAGCGTCGACCGTGATCAGACGCTTGACGTTCTGGACGGCGGCGGCGATGTCTGGGTTTGCGATCTGCCCGTTCGACTGCCGCTTGATGAGACCGTCCAGGCGCGCGGCGACTGGCTCGAGGTCCACCGGATCCGGGTTGTCGCGCGCGATCTGCTCCAACTCCTTGGAGTACTCCTTGCGCGCCTTCTTCAGTACGACGCGGTTGAAGCGGGTGAACGTCCTGCCCGCCGCGCCGGCCGCCTTGTTGACGCCCTCGCGCCCCTCGGGGAGAGCCTGCATCGCCGGCTTGTCGAACTCACCGCCACGGACCGGCTCATCGCCGAAGGTGTTGATCTTGCCGCCCGCGTCCTTGACGTCCTGGATGATGCGGCCCGACTGCGTCTTGGGGTCAGTCGTACGCGCGATGTGCCGCTGAGCGGCCACGCCCAACATCCCCAGAAGGCCGCCAGCCGCCAGGCCGACGGGATTCGTCGCAGCGTCCTTGGCCGCCTGAACGGGCCCGACGTCCGCAGGGTCGCTGACAGCGGCCGTCGCTGGGGCGGTCATCTCGTACGCTGCGACGCCACGAGCCAGCCCCTTGCCGGCCATGCTCGGGATGCTCTTGGCGGGAGCCCCCAGCCTAGGGACCGCCCCGGTCGCCTTCCAGGCCCCCTTGCCCAGCATGCCGGGGATACCGACCGTTGCGCCGGCCATCCCGCTCGCCGCCGACGTCCACGGGTACGCACTCGTCGACTCGGCAAGCCGCTGCGTGCGCTCCTGGGCCTTGGGTCCGCCGAGCTGCACCGGGCCAGGGGCCATGGTGCCGTCGGCGTGCCTCTGCATCGGCGGCGGGGCTCCAGGCGAGACGGAGAAGAACTCGGCCAGGCGATGAGCGCCCGGCAGAAACCCTTCCGCGAAGTTACGCCCCGCAGCCTCGGCTCGTGACGGCGCGTTGACCTTCGCCGCAGCGGCCTGGCTCAGCGCTTCGGGCAGGGAAGGCTTTTGGATGACGCCGAGTTTGCGGAGCCACTCACGGGCTTCGTTGTGGTTGGGGCCGCCCAACTCGGCCTGCCAAGCCTGGATCTCCTCGTCTCGGCTAGACATATTGCCGACCCCCGTGTGCTGAACACCCGTTCCCGCTGTACAGGCGCGACGACTGGCGCGACCCTGTGGTCATGTTTACGGCGGTGCTGACGTGGTGGATGTTCATGGCGCCGTTCGCGGCGTGCGCGGCGGTCGTCAGGTACGGATTCAACGGAGAGCTTCTCGGCGCCCCGCCATGGGCGTGGGGGCTGATGGGCGGCATCGCGCTCGCAGCAACTTCACAAGAGGTGAGAGGAGGGTCGGCGTAAATGAAGCGGTCAATCGTGATTGGCGTTGCGTGCTTTTTGCTCGGGTCGATGTCGTCGCCGAAGGCGGCCGGCGATCGAAATGAAACGCTCGACATCTTGTGTGCCCGGTACCGGGCGACGAACGGCGACAAGCTCCTAGAGACCGCGCGGAAGCTCTCGGCCGCTGAGAGTGACAAGATCGGCCAGGCGTTTGTCACGCTCTCGCTGGCCGCGCAGTTGAAGGCCATCGCTTGCGGCGAGACTGGCCTAAAGACGCTGAGCAGGGGCCCGTAGTTCACCGCTTCCCCCGCTGCAGTTGGCGGCGACGAGCTGCCGACGCTTCCACCGTCGCCTGCTCTGCCGCTGGCCGCTGCGCTCTCAGCGTCTTCTCTGCCGCCGAGCCGGCGAGCGATAGAGTCTGATCGGCGAACGCCTCTAGTCTCTCAAGCTTCTGCTGTTTCAGTTCCGGCGAGTCTCCGGCGTGCCACGCCATCTGCACGGCCTCGCGCCGAGCTTCGCTCTCGGGCATCCCGGCGCCAGTCTTGACGCGCACGATGTATTGGACGGCATTGTCCATCGCGTTCGCGATCTTCTGCTCTTCTGGCGTAAGACCTTCGTATTTGGACGCCGGGACGAGTTCTGCTCGTCGCAGACCGCTCGTAACCAGCGCCGACACGTTGCCGCTCGCGGCGCTGTTGTCCGCCGCTTCGGCGCGTAGGGAATTCTCCTGAACTTTCCGTAGGGCATCGTCCGAGATGTCGATCCCGCGCTTCAGCACCTCCAACTCGCCCTTGATCTGGGCGCCGTAGAGAGCATGCTTGCCCTGCGCCTCAGTGGGCGGCTTCTCTCCCGCCCTCCGCTCTGCCGCCCGCGCTGCGATGTACGCCCGTTCCTTCGCTTCCTTCGCGCGCTTGTCCCCCTGCTTGTCCTGAAACTGCCGCCCGACTTCGGCCGAGTGGGCGCCCATGATCTGCTGCATGATCGTCGGGTCAACGTTGTTCCCGAACAGCATTCGGCGCAGGTTGATGTCGCGGCGCACGTTCTCGGGCAGATTCGTCATGTCCAGCGCGCCGAGTTCCTCGCCCTGGCGCCTGCGCTCCTCCGCGATGGCCTCGCGCTGCGCGTTCGGGTTGATTTGCATCGGCGGCTGCTCGGGTAGACGCAGGGTGTAGTTCTGCGCGTTCCGCGCCGCGTTCCCGTAGTCCTGGGCGTAGCGCTGCATGCCCTGCGACCACTCGTTCGCCCTCGCAGCATCCGGCGACGGCTCCAGCGCGCTCTGCAGCTTGGGCAATAGGCCCAGCTTGGCCAGTCCGCCCACCCATGGCTGCACCTGCATCGTAGGCTCACGCAACTGGAGGCGCTCAGGCGACGCGACGTCCTCCATCTGGTTCTGCTCGAGCGACCCGCCTACCGTCCCCGCCATCGCCTGTGCGTCCTGAACGCGGCCAGGCGTCCGCATCGACTCCAGGATCTTGGGCAGCACGTCCATCACCGTCTTGCGCGCCTTCTCCCTTCGCGCATCGTCCGCCTGGTCCTTCCGCAGTTCGCGGTCTCCTCTCTGCTGCTCAATCAGCCCCCGCTGGTACTCCGCAGCCGCCTTGTTGCGCTCTTCCTCCAGGTCAAGCTGGCGCTTGCGGTTCAGCCGGTCCGCGAGGCTGCGGAACGGCGTGGCCATGTCGATGCCCTGGTACTGGGGAACGTTGAAGAACGCCATCAGCCCGCCTTCTTGTACGACGCCGCGGTTTCAGCCATCGACGTGTACGTGTTGATGATGTTCTCGACGGTCTTCGCGTCGATGCCCGCCTTGGCGAGTTCGATCGCGAGCGCCTGCATCTGCGCCTGGAACCGCTGGCGGCCGCCCTCGCTTTCAAGATCAAGCGCCATGCCCTCGAAGCCCTTGAGCGTGCCTGCCTGACCAGAGCCAAGGTTCAAGCCGCCAGTGATGAGGTCGCGGAAGTACCCGCTCTGCTCGTCGCTGGCCCCGCCGGCCATCTGCGCCAACAGCCGGTCGCGGTCGAGTCCAAGACGGTCGGCCAGCTCAGACACCCGCGCGCGGAAGTCGGCCTGCTGGCGCTGTTCGCCCGACAGCCCCATAGTCACGTCGTACTCGTAGTCGCGGTCGCGCTCGGCCTCGTCCGAGGCGCGATACGCCGCATCGCCAGCCGTGCGGAAGCGGTCGAGCCCCGACCGCGTCGAGGCGTCCGCGAGCCTGTCCAGCCGCTCGCGGTTGCGCAGGTCCACGTCGTCAGTCGCCGACGCTGCGCCAAAGTACTGGTTCTCTCGACCCTGCGTGAGCGCGTCCAGCGCGCGCTGGTTCTCGAGCAGGAAGTTCGCCGACCGGTAGGCAGCCTCGTCAGCCTGGCCGAGCCGCTGCGTCTTGATGTTCTCCATGCCCAGGCGCCCATGCAGCGCCCTGTTGAGCTTGTCCATCTCGACCTCGTCGCCAGACCGCGCCGCGTCCCCGAAGTACCGCTCACGCTCCATCCGCGACGTGTCCGCCAGGCGCGCGAAGTCACCGCCTTGGCCCTGCCGCGCAAGTTGCATCTCCTGCGCAGACCGCGCAAGTCCGCCCATCTCGAGCCACTGCTTGGCCCGGAGTCCCTGCAACTGCTCGCCGTACTGGCGCTGAGCCAGGCCCGATGCGTAGCCGCCCGTGGCCGCCGCCCGACGGTCCAGGTCTTCCTGCATCTTCTTCGCAAAGTAGTCGTTGGCGCTGTTCAGGTTGCCCAACTGCTCGTCGTAGAACTTCTCGGCCGCGCCCTTCTCCTGGACCGCCGGCATCATCTTGCGGAAGTAGCCGCCGGCCTCCGATTGCTCGTTGGCCAGCGTCCGGGCCCGAGACGTCGCCTCGTCGGTTCGCTGGCGCATGCTGCGGAGTTGGTCGATCTCGGGCATGAAGATCGCCTGCCGCGCCTCCATCTTGCGCTGCTCGGCGTAATCCTTCAGCGGGTTGCCCATCGTCCCGCGCTCCCGCAAGCGATCGGACCAGCCGTCGCCGCCCGACTTGTACCGCTGCAGGTATTCGCTCATCCCCGACGGACCCGCCTGGTACTTCGTCTGCCCGTAGCGCGTCTCGACGTCGCTCGCCTGGTCCATCCGGCCGGCGTTCTGGCCGTACCAGTCGCGGTAGTTGGTGACGCTCTTTCTGTTGGCGGCGAGCCCCGCCATCGGCCCAGGCTTGTTGCCGTACGGGTCATCGAGCAGGCGCGTGCTGTTGAAGTTCGGGCCGGCGTTGCTGTACTTCCGGTACAGATCCGCCATGTACGTCGGCCGGTTCAGCTCATAGCTGCGCAGGTAGTTCTGCGCTGGGCCGTAGAAGCCCAAGGCGCGCTCACCGGCGGCGCGCCCCTTGTCGGCCAGGCCGCCGTAATAGCCCTGCTGCTCATTGCCCAGGCGCCGAGCGCCCTTCGCAGCGTCGCCGTAGCCTTCCTTGGCATTCTCGCCCGCCCAGATGTGCGGCACGGCGCCCCAGGTCATGGGACCACCTGCGATCCCAGCGCCGACCTTGCCCCATTTGCGCCAATTGAAGCGAGCCATTATGCCTCCTCCATCGTATCAAACGACTCGATCACTTTGGCGATTGAAACCAGCGCATTGGACGAGCCGTAAATCTCCCATTGCCTATGGAGGTACGGTTTCCCGATGCTCCATTTCTCGACCGTTGCAAACGGGCGGGTCGACGTCGTCCCAAGGCCCACTTGCAGCGGCCCCGAGAACGTCCCCAGGTCATCCCGCCAGCGCATCAGGAAGAACGGCTCAGCGGTGTCCGTAGACTCCCCCCGCCTGACGTGAAACTGCACCTTCTGTGTCGCCTTTGTGCTGGCGTTCTCGTGGTCGACGAACCCCGAACGGGCCAGCCAGTGAATGGCCGTCCCCGAGTCGGTGTACGTGCTCAGGTCCAGCTTGGCGATGGTCCCGTCGGACAGCCCGACGAGGTTGACGTTCTTCTCGGGCCAATACACATGACTCTGGATCGTCAACCCCGCCCAGTTGCCGGATGACCAGCCACGCCACTCCGACCAGACTTTGGTCGTCATGTCGTACGCGAATGCCCGACCGTCCGTCGGGAACACCCACAGCAGCAGATCGCGATCGTCGAGACGAACCCGCGAGCCCCAGCAGTCGGTGACGCTCGCGAGTTCAGCAACGAGGCGGTCCGTGGCTGGCGTGCCGATGGCCTCATAGGCCCGGCCATCCGACATGACGAACCGACGCCGGCTGTCGAGCCAGGCGAACTGCTCGTCGTGGCGGATGATGCTGTGCCGGGCCAGGCACCCAAGGTCCATATTGTTGATCGGCGCGAACACCTCGTTCGGGTCGGGTCCGTAGACCTGCAGAGTCTCGCTGCCCCAGACGAACAGTTCGCGCGCCGAGTCCCTGATGGCTACGATCTTGTCCGGGCGCGCCTCGGCCTCGCGGAAGTCCTCCGACGTCGTCCACGTCTCGTGGTTTCCGTCTCCCGGTGCCGACCAGTAGAAGAGCCCGCCCTCTCCCGCCTCCAGCGCCACCACTCGCTGGGTCATGACCAGTACATCGGTCACGAGCGCTGGAGGCGAGCCGCCCAGGAGCGCCGCCAAGCCGCTGCCGGTGTACTTCAGCATCGCCCCGCCGCCGGCCAGGATCACCTTGGTCCGAGTCGTCGTGATGCGCGGGCGCTCGGCGCCCTCGAGCTGCGTAGCCGTCGTGGAGTCGGACAGCGCCTCGACGTTCTGGTACGACGTCCAGGCGTACAGCTTCCGCGTGCCCGTCGAACTCTGCGTGACGTAGACCAGCTTGTTTTGCCAAACCGTCATGGCTACGACAGGGTTGGCGTCAGGCACGGTCGGCGGGAACTCGTCCCAGGCTGCAATGCCTGGACGTAGGCGCATCCCTCCCGCAGCGTCAACCAGCAGGTTGACGAGCGGCCCCCGCGACCCGGACAACTCGTCCAGGCCGGAATCGGGGCCGTTGAAAGGGATGGGCGCCGCGTCCATTACCAGATATCGTTGCTCCCGGCGTTGTTCGGATAGCTGAAGGTCGCGCCGCCGTCTTCCTTGCCGATCTGAGTAGACAACCACTTGGACGAACTAGCCCGCCACGTGAACCGGATGGCGACGTTCCCCGAAAAGTTCGAGGTCGGAAGATAGCCGAAGTACTGCGCATTCCATGTGAGCGCGACGCCCGCGCCGCTCTGGTTCGAGAGGACCAGTAGCATCGTCTGGCCGTCATGAAGCCCCGTCGTCGACGTGGCGCCGATGGTCAGAGCCGCAGTCGTCCGGCATACCTGCAGCTCGCCCAGCGATGGGTCGGGCGTGAAGGTGCCGCCGGCCTGTGCGGACCGGTTGCGCTTGAATACGTTACAGCGGGGCTGCGACTGCCACGCCCCGCCGTACTCGGCAAGCGTCCGCGTGCTGAAACTGTTCATCTCGTCGATGACGTCGGTCGCGCTGGCATTTGTCGTAAAGTCGGTCGTGTTCGTACCGACACGGCAGTTGATGCAACCCGACCGAGCGACGGCCCCGACGCTGAAACCGGTAGTGCAGGCTCCTGCGATCGAATCGCGGGCGATGGTGTCGTCCGCGGTGAAGCTGAATCCGGTGCCGGTCGACGCGACGACCATACAGTCACGCGCATGGGCATGCTGTCCGCCCAGGACGAAACCGGTGCCAGTAGCAGCCGCGGCGATGCAGTGGTCGGCTAGCCCGTGCTTGCCCAGCGTGAACCCGACGCCGGCCGAGTTGCCGTCCGTCGAGTCGACCCGGCAATGGTGTAGCTCGCCGCGCTGGACCGTGGATGTCCAGGTGAAGCCCTTGCGGTGAAGCGACGTCACCACACGCTGACACACGACTCCGTCCCCCGATGTAACCGAGATGGCTGATCCCGTTGACGTGGTCGAGTGGGTGAGCGCCAGGTCGGAAATGACCATGTTGGCTTCGCCAGTGATGTTCACGGTCAGCAGCGTAATGGCCGCGCCAGTGCCCTTGATCTTGCTGGCCGTGGCGCCAAGCCCCATCAGCCAGATTCCGGCCGTGCTAGTCGACAGCCCCGCCGAACACGCGAACGTGCCCTTAGGCAGCAGACCGACGCCGCCGCCCTTGGCCGCGAGCCGGTCGAGAAGCTTCTGGAGCGCAACGTAGTCGTCGGCCGTCCCGTCTCCCTTGGCCACCTCGCCGTTGGCACCCTTGACATCGAACACCGAGACGAACCGCTCGGCGAGGACGTCGCGCAGAAGACGCGCGTTACCGCCGGTTGCCTCAAGGTACTTGAAGTCAGTCCCCATGAACGACGACAGAGCGGAAGTGAGCGCCGCATTGAGCGTCGTGGTCCCGCCCGCGCCCTGGCTGCCGTTCGATAGGGTGCCGGTAAGAAAGTTGTTGGCGACCTCGACCAACTCAGCGCGGCCGCCCTCGATGAAGCGGTCAACCTCCACGCCCGCGGCCGTCTTGACCACCACTTCGACGACCTGCTTTACCCAGAACTTCGCGCGCCCCGACGAGTTGAGCACCTGCTGCGCGGTCGTCAGCGTCGACGTCGCGGCGTAGTTGCTGTAGGCAGTGACCCGGCTGGTCGAGTTCGGCTCGTACAGCTCGTACGTGCCGGACGGCGCCTCGGGGTAGTAGATCCGGACGGTATAGGCCATCAGTAATCCCCCACGCAGAAGCGGATGCGGCCACGTTCGGTCTCATCCAGCATGGCTTTGTCCTTGTCCGGGTTGACGACCTTCATCAGGTACGCCGCGTGATTCAGCATCCCGGCCTTGACGGCGAACTCGTGGGCAAGCAGGTACGTGATCGTCTTGAGCCACTTGGGCTCGAGGTCCAGCGTCACGTTGCCCGTATCGGTGTCCCGCAGCTTGCGGTACTTCTGGTAGATGAAGGTGTACGCAGCGTCGCTCTTAACCGGAAAATTGACCGTGACGGTCCCGGCCGACGTTTTCTCTACGTAGAACTCCAGCGGGCGCGCGATTGTGGTCTTTGACGACCGGCGAAAGTAGTCGTCTCGGCTGATGCGCGTCGCCTCGCTGTCCACGTTCGACGAATCGCGCAGGTTAGCCACCGGACCGACGTCAACGGTATCGGCGTCGGCCGTAAAGCCCGTGTCGTTCGCCGCGACGGCCTTGGACACGCGCTCGACGGCCCGAACGATCAACCCCTCTTTCTGCAGGTCCAGGATGATGAGTTGCAGCGCCCGGGCGCCAAAAGCGATCTGATCGGCGTCCGCCGTGTGCCCGTCGTGGAGCTGGCGCGCGAGGCTCGCCGCCTGCGAGATGATCTGATCTCGCTGCATGTCGAACGTGGCCGTAGTGGAGACAGCCATTATTCAAGCCTCCCCATGAACGCCTTTGGCTCTTGCCGGTAGAACGACCCGACCAACGCGGCATTTGTGACCGTCTCGACGCGCGTCAGATTCGTGTTCGTGTACGGCTGCAGCGACAGCCCCGACTGGCCGAGCGTATTCAGTCGCAGGAACCGCTGCGGCAACGGGTCCTTGGTCGTCGGCTGAATGCTGCTCACCGCCTCCTTGGCCGTGCGAAACGCGGCGTTGTTCCTCGCGGACTGGATCGGAGCCAGCAACCCCGCGGCCGCCCAGTCGTACAGGGTCGATCCGTTCTTCTTCGTCGCCGCCAGCGGCGCCCCCTCTCGCACCAAAAGAACCGTTGACGGCGCCAGGGTCGGGTCGTAGTCGCCCTTGAGCCCTCGCCACAGTTGCGTCTGCTCGGTGTCGAGCGGGCTCGTGGCCTCGTAGTCCAACTCGTAGTCACTGTTGCTGGAGAACGTCATCAGCCAATCCCAGATGGACGTCACCTGAGACGACAGGCCATCCACCTCGTAGAGAGCGCGCAGGGCGGTCGACCAGTTGCGAGCGCCGATCGTGGTACCCGTGGCCAGCGGCCCATTCAAGTACTCCCAGGACCCGCGGCCCGTCGGGTAGCTTTGAAAGAACGACCTCGGCGTCGTCGCCGAGAAGCCCTGGATGTTCGCGCCGTCGTCCGCCGAATATTGCGCGGTGGACCAAAACGCCTTCGCCTCGCCGATGGCCGTGGACACCAGGGTCGCGCGGCTCGCGTTGAAAGGGACCGTGATGGTCGACGATCCGATCGTCTCGTCACCAGCAATGTTCTTGAACAGCGTCAGGAACCAGACACCGATGAGGTCGCCAGGGAAGTACTTGTGGTCCCAGGTCCCGCCCGTCGTGATGCTGAAGGTCCACGCGCCCCAGTGCTTCGGCACCAGCCCAGCCGCATCGGCCGAGCTGAAACCAGAAGAGAGCAGGTCGCCGCATTGGGCGCTGCGCAGGAACCACGCGGTGGCACGCGCAGCCGCCAGGTGCTTCGCCTTGCCGTGGACCTGATAGGCGCGCAGCAGAGCAATGCCCGCCAGCGAGCTCGTGGACGTGAAGTACGACGATCCGATGGAGAACGCACCCCACTGCAGGGCGTCGTCCGTATACGTCGTCTTGCCTGGCCCGCCGACTTGGTTATCGTAGAGCCAGTCGGCCAGCTCGAGCAGCTTCGCCTTCGCGCGCGTGATCCAGTGCGGCGGCCGCTGGTTCTCCGCGATGAGGTCGTACAGGTACCAGCAGGCTAGCGCCGCGTCCTGGACGCTCGTCGTTCCCGTGCGGGCTCCGCTCACCGTCTGGTCTACAGACCCATACGGCGCAGTGTCGCAGATGAAGTTGAAGAGATACCCTTCCTCTGCCTCCCACGTATCGCGCCCGTCGCGCGGCTTCGGCGATGGTACTGGCCGATCGCTGCGTGGCGTCCGCCGGGCGTTGATGCGGTCGAGTTCGGGAATGGTCCGCATGCCCTTGTGGTCGCTGCAGATCCAAACGCCATCCACGCCCTTGACGTCGAACTGGACGGGCGCCGTCTTCCACGATCCGCAAATGTCGCAGACCCGCCGCCAGGTGCCTGGGCGGTACTCCTGGATGAGCACCGCCATCAGATGATCCTTGCGCTCCCGCTCTTGTTGCGAAGCAGGAAGGTAACCGGCGTGCTCGACCCCGTATCGATGTCTGAGTCATTCAGCAGGTCGATATTCAGCATCAATAGCCGCGTCACCGCTGCGCTGCACTTGATGACGTAGGGATTCGACCAGCCAGACGACCCGCCGTCGAACACCACTGCGTCGGCGTCGTTCGGGCCGCCGATCACTAGGTTGTTCATCGCGTTGCTGACCAAGATCCCGGTCGCCGGCTGACTCGACACGCTGCCGCTCGTGGACGAGAACGTCGTCCCCTTCACCAGCGCCTCACCAGCTCCCGTGATGTATTCAATGCACTCGGCGGTATCGTTCGTGCCGCACTCGAACAAGCAGTCTTCAACCCGCGTGCCTACCGAAGCGATGCGGATGCGACTGTTGGGCGCCGTGGTCGACGCTGGGAAGTACAGGTTGCAGAACCACACCCCCGCGGCCGTGACGTCGAACATATCGATAGCACCGCCGCAGATGAACTGCGGGCGGCTCGACCCGGTCCCCTCGCCGTACACGTGAATCCCGGCCTTGTTGAAGGTCTGCGCAGCGGTCAACGTTTCCGTATGACCTGACAGGCAGACGATGATGTCACCGGCCGAGGCGTTGGTATGCGCCTGGGCAAGCGAGGCGAGTGGCCGGATGCGCTCCTTACCGCGTGGCGAGGCAGCATCCGATCCGTCCTTGTGGACGTACCAGATCGCACCCGTCATGGCGAGCGGGCTGCGGGTCGTTACTCCGTAGCCCGATGTGCCGCCGATGCCGTTGAGGTATGCGGGTAGGGTGGCCATTCACTCTCCGATAGGCGCCCCTCGTTCCCTGAGAGCCGCCAAGGAGAGGTTGAACGGCCCCCAAGGCCCGAGAGGCAAACTTGCTTACGTCGCCGCTGCAGCCGGCGCGAGAACCGCCGACTTCTTCGCCTCGTCGATCGAGTAGTTCTCTCCGCACACGACGAGCGCCCCAGCGCCGAACGTGATGCCCTGGGCAGACGCCGTGCCGTCGTTCTTGGTGCCGAGGTAGTTCCGCACCACGATGCCGTCGCAGGCGACGTTGTCGAACACGATGCACGCCGTGGACGACGTGTGCGTGTTGTAGATGATGTTGTCGCGGATGACCATCTCGAGCGCCGCCACGGTGACGTGGATGAGCCCGTTGGCAGCCGTAGCCGACGCCACCATTTCGTTGTCGAAGATGCGGAGTCGTGACGGCACCGTCCCGCCGACCACCTTGATCCCGTCGGTCACGTTGTGCGTGGCCGTGCCGTAGACCCAGTTGCGGGAGATGGTGCAGTCGGTCGCCGCCGAACCCACCTCGATCGCGATAGTGGCCTTGTTGCTCGCCCCGCTCGCGACCTGGATGTGGTTGTCGTCCAGCGTGACGCCAGCGCCGGTGATGTCGATGGCCTTCGTGACGCCGTTGGCGCCCTCGAGACGGAGCCGAAGCCCCGCCACGATGGTGTTGGCGTTGTTGAGCGCCCACTGGCTGCCGGCCGCCGTCCAACGGAACGTCGGGCGGTTCGTGCCGTGGCCGATGCCGATGATGGCCACCCCGTCGTCCAGGTTGTCCAGCATCGTCGCGTCCGCGACGCTCTCCGAGTGGCCCGGCAGGCAGACGACCGCGTCACCTGGCCCTAGGTCCGCGTCGGCCAGAGCCGCTGCCAGCGTTGCGTACGGCGTGTCGAACTCGCCATAGCCCGCCAGCGTGCCAGAGGCATTGCCGACGAACTTGACGTCGCCGATGACGCCGTACTTCGCAAGCGCCTGCTCGACGATAGGCCGGAGCCCGATGTAGTTCGTGGTGGTTCCCATGGTCGCCCCCGGCTAGGCGTTGACGCCGATGAGCCCGCGCGGATCGAAGCAATCCATCGCGAACATCTCGTAGCCGTCGTAGACCTTGTTGCGCTGGCTCTCGACCGAGTACTCCTTGAACTCGGGCCGAGCGGTCCAGATGCAGTGCAGGCCGTGCTTGTGGTTCGTCACCACGAACCAGTTGGTGACCGACGCGAAGAACGGGTTGCCCTGTACCCGCACCTTGCCCTTGAGGGTGTTGTAGGTGTGATTGGCCGTGTCGTTCTGCAGCGGCGACATCGTGATCCGCTCGGCCGTCTCGATCTTGTCCGAGTGGACCAGCAGGATTTCCGGCTGGACGCCCATCGGGTAGCCGTTGCCACCGGGCATCGTCCGGCAGAGCTGCATGATCTGCTCGAGCGAGCTGTGAGACAGCGCCGCATCCGCGCTCGGGCGGTTCGCAAACGTACCGCCCTTGGCCAGCTTGTGAGCCGTCGAGCAGAGCGCCACGCCGTCCGTGGTCGCCACCGCCGCGTTCGCGTCGAACGCATCGGCGAAGACCTGGGCCGCCTTGATCTCCTGGGCCAGTCGCAGCGCTTCCGCGATGCTCTCCGACCCCATGATGGCCTCCCGGTACTTGTTGAACCGGATGGCCTCCTCGGAGACCGGCATCATGACGGCGTAAGCGGTCTGGTAAATCCGCTTGCCGTACCCCTGCTGGATGACGTCGACCGCCATTTGGGCGCCCTGCTTCTTCTCGGGCGCCGGTCCCAGCCCCGCATACTCCTGGATGTCCTCGAACAGGTCCTTGGAGTTGATCTCCTTGAACCCGCAGTCCTTCCAGATGGGCTTTTTCGCGGTCTCGTTGCGGAACGCGACGAGCAGCGTCTCCTTGAGAGCCGCGTTGATGTTGCCTGTGAGAACGACCGTGTTAGCCATGGTTCAGCTCCTCTAGACGCCAGTGGTGGAGAAGGTGCCAGGCCACGCATCCGTCTCGTTGGCGACAACGAGGTACTTGGCCCGAGTGACCGTCACGTTGTTCGGCGTCGCGTCCGAGATGCCGATGATTCGCCAGCCGGCCGCGCCCGTACCGTGGGTCGAGATGTCGAGCACCGCAGCGCTGCGGCCGCTCACCGTGTCACCGGTGCCGGTCGCATGGTCGCAGTTCTCCCAGATGAGCTCGCGCGCCGCCGCAACCGTCGTGATGGACGTGCCCTCGTCGGCGTCGACCTCGAAGATGGTGTAGGGCGTGGCGGCGATGCAGTGGGCCTGCGACCGCAGGTAGTCCTGCGTGTAGGTCGTAGACGCCGGGATGTGATTGCTCTCCTCGAGCTTCCCGCTCTTGTTGTACTGGCAGCGCGCAACGACACCCCAGATCGCCTGGCCAGCAGCCGCGACGTCTACCGAGCCATCGCTGACGCAGTTGACCGGGTCGCCGCAAAACACCGCCGTGCCATATGCACTCGCAACCTGGCGCTCGAGCAGTCGAGGGACGATGTTCTCGCCGAACACGCTCCCCCAGTAACGGAAGCCGCCGATTGTCTTGTTCGTGAATCCAGCCATTGGCTACGCTCCTCCCATTGGAACAACGACGTTCTTGAGGTAGCCGCCAGTGCTCTCCGCGCGGGCCTTCATCCCCGCCAAGGCAGCGTTGAAGGGAGCGCGCTTGCGGGATTCAACCGCCGCGCGCCGAGTCTTCAGAATCTTGCAGAGCCGAAGCTCCTTGAACGTGATCTGATCGCCAACCTTGAAGTCCTCGGGCTGCACCCAGTGGGGACGCGCGCAGGTCGGCTCGCCTTTCCCGTTGACCTGCCAAGTCTCCGCGACCCAGCCGTCAATGCGGTACTCCGGCCAGACGTCTGCCGTCAGCCAGCAATAGTCAAACCTCGCGTCCTGGCCCTTTAGGTCCAGGATTCGGTAAACGCCGTCGACGGGAGCATCAACGGGGTCGTTGCGCCGCTGCTTCTTAGGCGGGCGCCCCCGGCGCTTCCTTGGCTCGCTCCCGCTCTCCTCGGGTCCGGTCTCGACAGGCTCCATTCGCAGTATCCCTCAGCGCCGCGATGACCGCTTGCCGTACGGGTCAGCGGCCTGTGACCCAGGCGTATCGGTCTTCTGCTGTGCGCCGGTACTGCTGCCTGCCCGGACTTGATCGCAGGAGCGAAGCTACTCCCCAGCGTGGGGAGTTATTTGGAAATAGTCAATGGCTATTTGCCCATCTTGCTCCCGATTTCCTTCCACCATTTGGCGTGCGCCTGCTCGGGTGGGAGGTTGGAGAAGAGATTTTCCGCCAATGCCTGCATTGCTGGCGTCAACTGCGGCGTCGACAGCGAATTACCAGCACCAGAATCCTTTCCGCTTGTTCCGGCAATGCGCTGCTGCTGGATTTCCCGGTCCGGGTTGTCCTTGCCGCCGCCAAGTCCATGCTCCTTGGCCACGAGCGCCGCTGCCTCGCGCATGGAGGCGTAGAGCACCTGCTTGTTGGAGAAGTCGCGCCCGTCGCGCTTCTTGAGGCTGCGCAGCTTGCCGTCCGCAATGGCTGCGTAGTCCGGATCGGACAGCCACGGGAAGTCCACCAGCATCTGCTGTTCGAACGGGTCGCGCTGGCTGCCCTTGAGGGTTTCGATCTCCTGCTGCAGGGCTTCGATCCGCTTCTGCTGCGCGCCGGTCGCCCCGACCGCGAGCTCCTCGAGCGCCTCGGCGAAGTCGTCGTAGCCAGCGTCGGGGTTTGCCTGGAGCCCGGCCAGTACACGCGCGAGCTTCTCGCGGTACGGCTTGCTCTGGGGCTGTTCGCCCGGCTGCTGCCGGTTCGCAAGCACCGTCTGCAAGAGCCCCATCATCTGCTGATTCATCTGCTGCTGCGCTTCGAGGCGACGGCCGAGGTCGTCCACTGTCTCGCGCAGCCCGCGGCCACGCGCCTCGGAGCTCGATGGACGCGACTGGCGCCGCTGGTCTCCCTGCGCCTGCTGCTGCTCCTGCGGCTCTTCGCGTGCCTGCCCGTCATGGGGCGCGTCGTCCGTGACGGGCGCCTGTCCTTCGGTCGTCTCGGCCTGCTGCTGCGTCTCGGTCTGCGTTTCCATGGTCTCTCCTAGTAGACGGGAATGAACACGTACTGGCCCGGGTCGTCGATGTTGTCGCGCACGTAGATGCGCCGGAGTTTGCCCGCGCGAATGCGCTCCTTGAGGTCCTCGCCGCCGAATAGGCCGTTGTTGGTCAACTGCAACACCTTTTTCGGCGCGTCCGCCTTCTCGTCCATGGCGTACTCCTTCTCTTCTCCCTCGAAGGAGCCCCAGTAGACGATGTCGCCGACAAAGATACCCTGCGACCGCAACTCCTCACGAGCCGCCAGGCCAGCTGCGAGCAGAAGGCCGTGATTCTCGGGCCACACTTCCTCCTGGGCGATGTCCGGGATGTGAAGGCCGCTCGCCGTCATGGTCCGCTTGGCCTTTGGCCGGAAGCGGTAGACGGCGATCCGGTTGAACACCGGCTCATACGGCGGCTCGGGCGCGTCGTGCTCCTTCACCCGCTCTGCTAGGCGCTTTTCCGCCTCGCTCTCAAGCGCGCGCCACGCCGCCTCTTCCTTGGCGAGGTCACGGATGATCACTTGCCGTTGCCCTTCAGCGACTCTTTGATCTCTCGGATTCTGCTTTCCCATTCTTCTTTGCCCTCTCCCTTACGTGGAATCGTGTCGATGAGCCCCAGCATGTCGCGCCACGCGCGGCACGCCCCAGCCCGCCAGATGCGCTGCTTTTCGTCCGGCGCGAACTCTGAGTAGCGCTGGTTGCCGCCGATCTCAGCCTCGATGAACCTCCGCATCGCCTGCGTGACATCGGAGCACCACCAGGCGAGCAGCTTGTCCGCCGGCTGGTTCCAAAACTCGCCGCCGTCGCTCATCGGCCGAGCTCCTCGAGCATTTCCGCGATGCTTCGGATCCCAACTGCCATGCCGCGGTTGTGGACCGTGCTTTCTCGGCTACCTTCCGGCGAGCAGGAGATGAGCGCCGCCTGGTCGCAGGCATTCGCCATCTCATGAAGGTAGGCCGCCAGGCTCTGGCCCAGCGGGCTCGCCGCTAACAGCTTCTTCTGCTCCAGGTCCAGGTTCTGCCATTTCGCTCGGCGGTCCATTCGGGGTCTCTCCTTGTGGCGCTCCCGGCGGGAGCATGGGCGGCGGCGCAATGGGCGCCTTTTCGATGATGGCGGCTGCCTTGTCGGAGCCGATCGAACGCATGAGGTCCGCGGTCAGCGTCCGCCACAGCGCGGACATCGCCTCGGGCGGGAGCATCAACGCTTCGGGCGGAATCTGGCTCATCGACTGGATCGCGCGCATGGCGGCGCGTTCCTTCTGCGGCTGACTGGCCAGGTTCGGGTCAGCCGTGAACGTGACATCGAAGTCCTCGACGTAGTCCAGGCGCCCGACGGTATTGGGCTCGACCGTCCCCTCTTCCTGAACGTAGAAGTACTCGAGGTCGTCGAGCGTCTGGCTGTTGATGTACGCCAGCGTCTTCACCTCGTTCGACCGGGCCCGGTTGTACCGCTCGGCCATGGTCGAGAGGTTCTGCATGGCCATGGACGCTCGGATTTCGGTCGTCGTCGCGGTCTCTCGGTCGGACACCTCGCCCGAGAAGATTTCGGGAGCGCCAAGGCTCTCCGCGTTCTGCTGAAACAACTCCAGGAACTTGAATCCCTGCGGCGGCGGCGCTGGAAACTGGAACTGATGGAACGCCTTGGACAGCAACTCGGGCGGGAGCGGCGACTCCACGCCCTCGCCAAGGCGCAACTGGATGTCGCCTCGCTGCAGGGCCGCGTTGCGGCTGTACATGAACGTCGGTTTGATGTTCAGCGTCGCCAGGCTGATCATTGCCGACGCCCAAGCGTCCGCCGCGACGTTGTCCCCCTCGAGGAGGAAGCCCAGCCCCAGTCCGTAGATGCCCTCGGGGTTGGGAACGCAGATGTAGTGCGTGTAGCGGTTCCACGCGATCTTACGGACCGGCGCCGGCTCGGGTGGAGGCGTCGGGCGGGGCGGGGGAGGCGGCAAATCCTCTCCCGACAGGGGCGGGATGAGCACCACGTTGCCGAACTCGTCGACGTCCTCGCGCGGCTGCGACAGATACTCGACTGAAGCGCGCCAGGCTTGCTCATCCTGCGCGTACATGGCCTCCTGCGACTGGATCTGAGCCTCGCGGAGGTCGTTTTCGCGGTTGTAGCGGGCGCGATCGTCGGGATCGTCGCGCTCCCGAAGCGAAAGCCGCAAAAGCGTCTCCGTTTGCAGGTCGACCACCGCCGTGACCGGCCGGCGGCGCGGCTGACCGGGCAGTTTCAGCAAGAAATCCTGCTCGAGCAGCTCGCGCGGGGCGTCCGGGTCGTCTTCCTGCGGCTTGACCCCCTGAAACGACGTCACCAGGGCCGTCACCGGCTTGCCGGAGTGGCCGTTATCGGCCGTTCCGCCTCCCGCGGCCTTGCCCCAGTCGTTTCCGACGCGCGCCCGACCGTCCTCGCCAACGTCCTGGTACAGGTTCGTGACGTTGGCGTAGTAACCGTCGGCTTCGAGTTCCTCAAGTTCGGGCCGGTACTTGTACAGACGGCGAGTGATGCGCGGAACGTCGGCCAGATCGGGCCTGTCCGACTGGAACTTGTACGGCAGGATGATGTCGTCGGTGCGGCAGAACTCGAAACACGGCCGCTTGCCGAGCGGATCGTAGTACCAGACCGAAAACGCCGAGCCGTAGAGCAGCGTTTGCATCAACCCGCGGTCGTGGGCGGGTATGTACTCGGGAATCTTGCGCCGAACCTGGAAGTTGATGTGCCGGGAGAGGCGCTTGGTGCGCATCTCGTCGTTCGGCTCGGTCGGAAGGGCGCCGTAGATGTCACCCGTCGACGGGAAAAGCTGGCTATACAGCTTGGCGTGAAACAGCAGCGTCGATCGCGCGATGAGCGGCAGGTGAATCTGGGCTAGATTCTCGTGGCCGGCGGGCTTCTCGCCCATCAGTCCAACGAACATCTTGAGCCACGACGCGCGCCGCTCCCGAAACTCCTTGCTACCGTCCCAATCCAACTTGGCCGTGAAGACGACCTGGCGGGCGACCTTCTTCGCCTCTTCGGGCGGAAGGCTCGCTGCGATGTTCGCCGCGTTTTCGTAGTCCGGCGGGGGCGGCTGCGCAGACTGCTCGTCAGTCATGGCCGCGCCTGGCGGGGTGGTCGGATCGATCTGGGAGAGTTCTTCGGCCATTTGGGCTCCTACCAGGGCATTCCGGGAAACCCGGATGCAGTCTTGGGTCGGCCGAGCTCTCTCCGCGCTCGGATCTCATCGAGAATTCTTTGATTGGCGTCCTCGGTGTCCGCGTACGGCACCAGCATGCGATAGAGCGCGCCGTATCCGGCCGCGTCCATGTCGTGGTCGTCGCCCGTGGTGTCCCACAGGTCCGGGTTATCGGGGTCCGCCAGCAGACCTGGGATGCTCGTGATGGGGCCCGTCTCGTCCCAGTCGCCGCCCTTGAGCTTGTAGCGGGTCTTGCACGTCGAAAACCAGCGGATGCCCGGGATGACCATCTCCCCAGCCGCGTTGGGAGTGCGGCGCCGCAGCCGGTTCCGTATCTGCTCGGCCGCGGACTCACGGCTGCGGTCCGCCTTGAAAAAGCCGGTGCCGAGGTTCTGTAGAATCTCGCCTCGCGACGGCCCCGTCTCCCCCTGTCGCGACCAAAGCGACGAGTCCATCGGGCCGTAGACGGTGGAGCAGTCGCGCAGCTCGTCCCACTCGGGCGGCACGATCAAGATCGGCTTGCCGTCGACCACCGCCGTACAGGGGCGCTTTTCGATCTCCCTGATGCGGTAGCCGAGCTCCTCGGCCGTGTGCCCCGTGACGGTCAGCGACCGGTAGCAAGTCATGTTGCCTTCGGGGTCCACCGCCCACCACTGCACGCTGGACTTGCTCGAGAACCCGTAGTCGCCGCTCTTGAACCGGAACCAGCCGTTGGGGATCGTGAACGGCTTGCAGATGTGGATCGTGGGATCCCAGTCGTCGCTGACCCACGTCCCCTCTTGCACGTCCCAGTCGTTGTCCAGGAGCGCGCGCCTGACCTCCGACCGCTTGGTCAGCAGGTTGCCTTCGTAGTTCCCGTCGCGCATGAGGGACGGGTTGTCGTAGAGGTTCCCCGGCAGGTAGACCTGGGTGAACTCTTTCCACTTGCCGCTGCGGAGCTTGACCCGCATCTGGACCGTCTCGCGCGGGTCCGCCACCTTCACGAAACGGCGTTTCAGGTACTGCTTGGTCGCGCCGCCGACGGGGTTTGTCAGCAGCACGGTCTGGAGCTGCCGTGACAGCACCGGGTCTGGGCACCGGACGCGGGTGTCGAGCTCCTCGATCATCTTCTCGGTGAACGGCGCCGCCTCGTCGATGACCAGAAGCGTCCACTCCGGGCCGTAGAACTTCAGGTAGTCGTCGTCGTGCTCGATGCCGGCGAACTGGACGCGGTAGCCGCACGTGAACGTGCATAGCTTCTTTTGCTCGTTCCACTCGGCCGCCGGGTCAATGCGCCGGTAGTAGCGCTTGAAATCCTCGACCACCTGCAGGAGCTCGTGGCCGAGGCGGCGGAAGAAGATCGCCCAGCCCTTGCTGTGTTCGATCTCCCCCTTGGCGTGCCGGTCCATCTCCCCGAACAACTGCCGGAAGTACAGCCGCGAACCGACCGTCGTCTTTCCGGGACCAGCGCCACCGCCCGCCAGGATGTACCGCTCGGTGCGGCTCATCAGGTCTTCCTGAAAACCCAGGAACGGCGCGAACAGAACGTCCTTCGGCAGGCACGACTGACAAACCAGCCCATCGCCGTACCGATGCACGGCCGGATCTCGGTCGCACCGGCCGCAGTAGCCGTACGGCGCCCCGTCGCGCTCGAGATAGCTGCGAACGGCCGGCGCCGTCACTTGCGCTCCTTGGCCGTGACCTTGACGTGAAAGGTCATCGCCTCGCCCGCGTTGTCGTCGCGCACCTGGACCGAAACGGCATTCGTCGACGCCTGGGTCCGCACGTCGATGCCCACGTGAGACTCGATGGCCGTGAAGACCGCCTGGTCAGCCCCCTCCTGCGTCGCTCCTGCGCCGGCCCGATACCAAAGCGCCGCCACCTCGTGATACGACCGCCGGCCCGACCCGAACCCGACCGCCTCGACCCGAATCCGCCAGGCACAGTCATCGGGCATGTCGGGCAGCGTGACGACGGTGGTCCACGTACCCGCGCCGTCGGTCGTCGCCGTCCCCTCGCGCACCAGTTCCAGGTTCACCTGGCCCAGCAGGTCGTTGACCGTGCCGATGATGTCGCGTTCGGTGGACCGCTCCTCACGGAGCGCCCCGCGCCGGATCGTCGACTCCACTACTTCTCCTTCACCTCGACGATGCGCTTGGGGTCAGGTTGCTGTGCCGTCGGCATGACAACCTGGGGCCGCGTCGGCTGCTCCAGCCGCTCCGGCGCCTTGCGAATCCGCATCCCCATCCGCTCATGCGCCATACGCACCGCGTACGACGCCTGCGACATCGGGTTGCGTGCCTCGAGCATCACCTCCACTTCCTCCCGCTCGTACCCCCGGGCCCGCAACTCCTCATCCGGCAGAGCCGCCAGCGCCTCCAACTGCGCCTTGGTCATCCGAAACGACCGGTTCGCCAGCTCGCAAATCCTCTGGTCGTCCTCAGCCAGCGAAAGCACCCGGTCCCGTAGAGCGTCGATCCGCTCCTTGCGGGCCTCACTTGCCACGCTTCACCGCCTTGGCCTTGTCCGCCAGCTTGGCAAACGGACCCTTCGGCTCCGGCCTGGGCGGCGGCTTCACCGGCTTCACGCAGCCTCCTCGGCCGTCGCCTCAGCCCGCGCCTGCCGCATCCGCTCACGGTGCAGCCGCCTGTGCTCGTCGCAGTAGTACGTCTCGCTCTTCGCCGTGCAGCCCTCGTAGCCGCACAGCCCCTCCGCACGGCGATTACGCCGATACCGGTACTTCACGAGCCGCTCGTTCTCACCCACCACCGTCCACCTTGAAGAACTGTGCTGGCAATGCAATGACCAGCACGCACGCCTATTAGGCGATTTTCTATTTACCGGGCTGGATGGGACCCACGAGGACGGGTGCGATTTGGACGGGTCTTGGAGCGTGAGGGGGTATCGCCGGGCGCGTCGCCTCTCGTTGGGGGCCTCCCCCGGGTGCCCGGGTCAAACCGCACCCCACCCCCGTTGTCGCACACCCACCGACCCGCCTCGCCCCCTCCCGATGCTTCCCCTTGTAGGGTAAGTAACCTGCACTCGCGTGATTACGCGCGGTTAGCTGCTCACCTCAATGGACTATCAATCCACTGACCCGTAATTGGCCAATATTCGTGGGTGCAGTGGCCAAACGGCGTCGGGGTATTCGGCGGCGTCGTTGGGGGATTTGAGCGCCATAAGGAGAGGGAGAGCGGCTATCTCCTCTCTTCCCCTCCATCCCGCCCAATCGCCTCAGCGAAATTCGTCACTGCCGCTGCCGTCGCGTTCTCGCTCCTCAAGAACGCCGTCAAATCGCGCTGCTGTATGCGCCAGTGTGGATGCCCTTTGCCGCCGTCTGGCTTGGCGTGTATCGCCGTCGCTTTGAGCCAGCCTCGATGAATCCAGCGGCGTACCGTCTCGACATGCACACCCAGCGCTGTTGCCACCTCCGAGACGCAGAACCATCGCGTTGGGCCGCGTCCTCCTCGCTGGGCCTTGTAGTAACGTGGCTCACCGTTCCACGTGTACCTATTGGGGTTGGCGTCTATAGTTGCAGCCACGTCCCCAGTATAGCCGTCGCTCCTCGTGGCCTGACAGCCGAAGGCTAAACCGCGCGTTGGCGTTTTGGCCTCCTAACCCGGCTATCACGTTTGGCGAAATATCTCAATCAGCCCCGTTACAATCAGCGCATGTATCCCGCAAAACTGGCGTGGTTGTACGGGCGGCGAACCGGTAGTTGGTACAGGGCCAAGCGCCGCAAACTCGACCAGGCCATCGCAAACGGCGCCGTACGCCGCCTGGACGCTTCCGCTGTGCTGGCAACCCCGCCGCGTGCCATCTCAGCGCCGGCCGTGAGAGAGAGCCCCAAGCCGCTCAAGCGGGTGCAGCGTGGCTAGCCGGTCGTTCTGGGAACGCCTGGAGGCGCGCAAATCGGGCGGCAAGCCCGTGGCACCATCCGAGCCGAATAAACGCCGCCAGCGCGCTCCTGATGCGTCCACGGTGGCTGGTATCGAGCGGGCGCGGTCCAGTCATGGGCCCGCATCGCCCACGGGGCTCACGGCACGTGAGCGCCGGCTCTTGGCTACGCTCGACGGCGGCTCGGCCGACGACGCTCTACGCGAGGCGATGCGGCTCGAGCAGGAGCTACGGCGCCGCTAGTTCTACCGCGTCCGCCCCTTGCGCTTGGAGGGCTGCTGCTGGGGCCGTGGCAGCGGGTCATCCACGCTCACCGCCAGCATTGCCGGCGCGTCCTTGGGCAGCCGCACGTTCCAGGGCCACTCGTTCAGCTTGGCGCGTATCCGCTTCATCTCGCTCTCTGGCATGTAGGGCGCCAGCGATACCGCCTCCCGCCCCTTCGCCTTGCCCTTGCGCTTCACGGTACGAGCTCCCAGTCGGTGGCGAGGATGTCATCGGCCATGGCGCCCCAAAATCCCACAGGCACCGTGTCGCCGGGTCGCAGCGACTCGATCAGTTGCCCACGCACGACGCGCACTGCCTTGTGTTCGGCCCATTCGCGCCGCCTGAAGTATTGCCCCGTCGTGCGCGCCTCCCTCACCACCTCCACCAGCGTCACGGCTGGTCCTTGGCTGGCAGTTGGTCGGCCGTTACGTGGCCCGTGCCGCCGCACGTCGGACACGTCTGCGCCCCGCCCAGGTAGTCGTAATCTGACTCCAGCCGCACGACGGAAATGGACCCGCGGCCGGTAGCGCCCTCGATGTAGGCGCCGCCGTTGTGAAGGTCGAGACGCATTAGCCTGAACTTGCTCCCGTCAGACTTGCGCCGGAACCACTCACCCACGTTTTGGTATCCGACTGACATCACCCCCCCTTCGCCCGCCGCTTTCGCATGAACGCCTCGGTCATGACGATGCAGTTAGGGGCGTTCCACGGCTTGAACGCGTCCGCCTGCGCCTGCGTGGCGCACTGAATCCTGCAGTTCATGAACCGCACGACCACGCCGAGCTTCTTGGGCGGGAACAGGATTCGACAGCCACGGGCCACGATGACGGCGCAGTCATAGAACGTCCCGTAGCTTAGTTTGCGCATGTCCACCGTACCTGTCAGCCGAACAACGGCCCGGGTGATGTCGTCGTGATGTCGCAGTTCGATCACGGCTCCCCCTTCGCCATCTCGCGGATGCGCTCGCCTAGTACAGCGCATGCGTAGTCCCATGTACCGTACTTGCCCGCCGCCTCCTCGCACACCTTCGCCGCCGCCTCCAGGACCAGCGGCGCGATGACGTCCCAGGCTGCGCGTCCCTGCGCACGGGGCGCGACGTGGCCGTCGGGCGTTGAGGCGCGAGCGATGGCGACTGCGATGGCCTCCAGCTGTTCCCGCGTCGGCTCTAGCTTCACGTCCTCGGCTCCACGATGAAGAACTCCTCGGCGGGGATGGTCCGCACGTCGCCGTCGTTGGTCATCTCGTAATGCCCCGGCATGATGAACACGGTGCAGCCGGGGCCCGCCACGTCGAGGGCCGCTTTCAGCGTCATGAACTCGCCTCCCTCACCGACGCTGATCCATGCGTTCTGCCGCAAGATGAGCGGCTGTGCAGGTGCGGTCTTGAGCACCGACGTGCCCGCCAGCACCGCTGCCATGCCGCTCAGGAACGCTCTGCGTGACGTGCTCATCGCTTTACCCGTGCCAGTAGTTCGCGGGCCGCTTCCGTTACACAGTCGTGCGGCCCTGTACGCGTGCCCTTCTGGCATTCGACGCAGTTACGCCCCTCGGCGATGCGAGACACGAGCGCGACCAGTTCGTCATACGTCGGCTTGGGCGCCACGAAGACTGGGCCGCCGTTCGCTGCTTCCATGAGCCTGGTAAGGTGCGCGCCGATATCCACGCAGTCCTGCATCGCCCGGCTGTCGTCGTCCTCGCCCGGTTCGCGCTCGCGAGGAGACACGGACAGCAGTGCTTCGCCGTTCCCGAGTCCACTCAGCCTAACCGTTGCCCGCTTCGTGCTCATCGCCTACGGACCCCATGCTCCACGTTCACCATCCCGCACGCAAGCCCGCCCAGGCCGGTACGCATCGGGGCGGGTGGGCCGGCTCCAAGCTCGTGCAGGGCGACCGAGCGGCGCAGATACGGCGGCAGTACGGCACCGCGCCGGCCGAACTGCGACACCTGGTCCAGCCAGATGGCCTCCTCCCTGAACACCGGACACACCCCCTCAGTCCTGCACGGCTCCTTCGGCGTACACCCAGGAGCGCAGCGGGGCGTGGCGGGCGCGGGCTTGCCGGCCGCAGCCCTGGCCTTGTCGTAATCCTGCATGGCCTTTTGCAGCGCCTCGGCCTTCCCCTCATCAGGGCCGGGGACGGGGCCGCCCACGCAATCCGCAACAGGCAGGCCGCCAATGGCGTAGCGAACGAAGTGCATCGAGTCGCTCTTCCAGGCGTCAAGCTCGACCTCGCCGCCACCTGTCAGAACGCCCGTGGCGCGGCCTACGTAGTGAATGCCGTTGTGGTTGAACTCGTACCACTCGCCCTTCTCGAACGTCACCGACCCCTTCACC
>Ga0196964_10000303_pt1 | contig 36026 bp, 40 predicted proteins | sample S1_10metaG_FD_148615 | JGI IMG/M metagenome (GOLD analysis project Ga0196964, IMG submission 148615) | Soil microbial communities from Anza Borrego desert, Southern California, United States - S1_10 | ecosystem: Environmental > Terrestrial > Soil > Desert | place: USA: California | collected...
TCGAACCGGGCAGAGGCGTACCGAGGGACGGCAAAACGCTGTGGCCCCCTCGGCCCCGGCAAGGAGAACCCGCCCAGGAGCCGCTTGCGGATAACGACTTCGCGGAGCGCGGGCGTGCCCGCCGAAAATTCATAGCGCCCTCGCAAGAGGGCTACGGTTCCGGGCGGTCCGCCCGCGCTCCGCGCCTCCCTACGAACTTCGGAGCGATCCGCCCGATGCCGAGAACCCGCGCCCGCCTGTCATCCCCGAAAGCGCGCGAGCGCTTATCCGGGTCCAACGCGCCATGCGAACGTGCGAGCTTGACGGAAACGGCAGACTACTTTACATCGCAAAGCATATATGAAGGGGGATCACCGCCATGTCGTTTCGCACCGCCGTAGTCGCCGCCGCGTTCGTGCTCGCCGCCGGGGCCGCTTGCGCCCAGCATCGGGGGCCGCAGCCCGCCGGGTCGCCCGAGCAGCGCGCCGCGATCGACGCCTTGTCCATGATGGACGGGCGCTGGGTCGGGCCGGCGGTCACCACCGGGCCGGGGGGTCAGAAGATCGAGATGACCCAGACCGAGCGCGTCGGCTCGCTGCTCGGCGGGTCGGTGAAGGTGGTGGAGGGGCGCGGCTACGACGCCTCGGGCGCCACGGTGTTCAACGCCTTCGCCGTGATCAGCTACGATCCGGCCGCCGGGGCCTACACCATGCGGGCCTACTCGGAGGGGCGCAAAGGCGACTATCCGCTGACCGCCCGCGCCGACGGCTTCTCGTGGGAGATGCCGGCCGGGCCGAACACCATCCGCTACACCGCCACGGTGAAGGACGGTACCTGGCGGGAGATCGGCGAGTTCGTCGCCCCGGGCCAGCCGCCCCGGCAGTTCTTCGAAATGAACCTGAAGCGCGTCGGCGACAGCGACTGGCCGACGGGCGGCGCGGTCGATCCCAAGGCCCGCTGAGCGGGCTCGACGGGACGGGGGCGCCTCGCTACTGTCCGGGCCTTTTCCAAGGTCCGGACAGGGTTTCCGCTCACATGATCCGCTTCGTCTCCACCGGGCTCGCCGCCCTGCTGCTCGCCTCCTGCTCCGCCCTGCCGTTCGGCGGCGGTGAGACCGAGGCGCCGGCGACCATCGACCCGGCGCGCCTGTCGGCCCACGTGCAGACGCTGTCCTCGGACGCGTTCGAGGGGCGCGGCCCCGCCACGGCGGGCGAGGTGAAGACGGTGGAGTACATCGCCGCCCAATTCGCCGCCGTCGGCCTGCAGCCCGGCGGGCCGAACGGCTCCTGGTATCAGGACGTCGTGCTGCAGCGCTTCGAGAAAGTCGGCACGCCCGCGATCAGCTTCCAGGTCGGCGGCCAGACCGTGCCGGTCGCCTACGGGACCCAGGCGGTGGTGGGCTCGCAGCAGCCGGTCTCGCGCGTGACCCTGGACAACGCGCCGCTGGTGTTCGTCGGCTACGGCATCGTGGCGCCGGAGCGGAACTGGAACGACTACGCAGGCGTGGACATGCGCGGCAAGGTGGCCGTGGTGCTGGTCAACGACGCCGATTTCGAAGAGCCGGCGCTGAGCACCTTCGGCGGCAAGGCCATGACCTACTACGGTCGCTGGACCTACAAGTTCGAGGAGGCCGCACGCCAGGGGGCGGCCGGCATCCTGATCGTGCACGAGACCAAGCCCGCCTCCTACGGCTGGGCCACGGTGCAGGGCTCCTGGTCGGCGCCGCAGTTCGACATCGTCCGCGCCGACCCGATGAAGGAGCGCGTCCCCGCGCAGGGCTGGATCCAGCGCGACGTGGCCGTCGACCTGTTCCGCCGGGCGGGGCTGGATTTCGAGCAGGCCAAGGCCTCGGCCCGGCGCCAGGGCTTCAGGCCGGTGACGCTGAACGCCAGCTTCTCGACCGACTTCGGGGTGAAGAGCGAGCGGATCGCCACCCGCAACGTGGTCGGCCGCCTGCCCGGCAAGGCTCGGCCGGACGAGACCATCCTGTACACCGCCCACTGGGACCACTTGGGCCGCGGCGTGCCGGCCGCGGACGGCGACGACATCTATAACGGGGCGGTGGACAACGCGACCGGCATCGCCGGCCTGATCGAGGTGGCGCGCCTGTTCGCCTCGGGCCCGCGCCCGGATCGCTCGGTGGTGTTCCTGGCCTTCACCGCCGAGGAGAAGGGCCTGCTGGGCTCGGAGTACTACGCCTCCAATCCGGTCTATCCGCTGGCCACCACGGTGGCGGGCTTCAACATGGACGGCCTGCCGGTGATCGGCGCGTCGAAGGACGTCGAGGTGGTCGGCTACGGCCAGTCGGAGCTGGAGGACGATCTGCAACGGGTCGCGACCGCTCAGGGTCGGGTCGTCGTGCCGGAAGCCACCCCCGAGGCCGGCAGCTTCTACCGCTCCGACCACTTCCCCCTGGCCAAGCGCGGCGTGCCGATGCTGTACGCGGGCTCGGGCGAGGACCTGGTGAACGGCGGCAAGGAGGCGGGCCGCGCGGCGGCGCAGGACTACATCACCAAGCGCTACCACCAGCCGGACGACGAATGGCGCGCCGACTGGAACTGGGACGGGGCGATCCAGGACCTGATGGTCAACTACGAGATCGGCCGGGGCCTGGCGAACTCGCGCCGGTGGCCGCAGTGGCGGCCGAGCTCAGAGTTCGGGCCGGTGAGGGCGCAGACGGCGTCGGCGCGGCGCTAAGGCGAAGGGCTCAGGCGACCTGGCGGACGCCCAGGTCGCGGGTCTTGGGCGCGGTCACGTCGGCGACCGCGCGGGCCACGCCGGCGACGGTGACCGGCTTGCGGATCACCGCGTCGGCGCCGGCCTCGGTCAGAGCCTGGGCCTCCTCGGCGTCGCCACCGATCACGGCCACGACCGGCACCCGACCGGCCGCCCCCTCGAGCGCGCGCAGGGCCCGGGTGGTCTCGACCCCGTCCATCACCGGCATGCGGCCGTCCATCATCACCAGGTCGATCTCGCTGACCCGCAGCAGCTCCAGCGCCCGCGCACCGTCCTGGGCGTGCAGCACCTTGTGACCCAGCTGCTCCAGCACCGCGCGCAGCATGGCGGCGTTCAGCTGATCGTCCTCGGCGATCAGCACCTTCAGGATCCGTGACGGCTCCGGCGCGGGCTGGGCGGCGGGCGCGTCGGCGGCGTGGTCGAACGGCAGGTCGAGCCAGAAGCGGCTGCCGACGCCCGGCGCGCTCTCGGCCGCCACCTCGCCGCCCATCAGCGTGGCCAGCCGGCGCGACAGAGACAGGCCGAGCCCCGCGCCGGGCACGCCGGCGCCGGTCCTGACCACGCGGGTGAACGGCTGGAACGCCTGGGCGAGTTCGTCCGACGACAGGCCGGGGCCGGTGTCGACCACCTCGAACCGGACGGTGCGCGCGTCGAGCTTGCGCAGGCGCAGCTCGACGACCCCGCGCGTGGTGTACTTCACCGCGTTACCGACCAAATTGTTCAGGATCTGGCGCACCCGCGCGCTGTCGCCGATCACCGCGCCCCGGCCGCCGGACAGGGCCTCGTCGATGCGGGCCACCAGGTCCAGCGCCTTGGCCGAGGCGGTCGGCTTGTGCAGCAGCACCAAGTCGTGGACCAGCGCCGGGCCGTCCAGCGGCCGCGGGCTCACCACCAGGCGGCCGGCCTCGGCGGTCTCGGAGTCCAGGGTCGCGTCCAGTACGTCGACGAGATCGCGCGCGGCGTTCAGTCCGGCCTTCAGCTGCTCGCGCGACGGCGCCCCGCGCGAGCCGGCGCCGAGCGCGCCAGCCAGCACGTGCGCCACGCCCGACAGGCCGTTGCGGATCTCGTGCGACAGGGTGGAGACTAGGTCCGACTTGGACTTGGCCAGCTTGCGCGCCTGCTCCAGCGCCGCCTCGCGCTCGCCGATCAGCCGCTCGCGCTCGACAGCCAGGGCGAAGTGCTCGCGCAGGTGCCGGTTCAGGATCAGGCTGAGCGCCAGCGCCAGGGCCGATCCGGCCAGCACCAGGTTGCCGACGTAGTCGGTAGCGGGGTTGCTCTTCAGCGCCAGCACCGGGCCGGCGGCGGCGATAGGGCCGACCAGCAGCAGGCTCGGCAGCGAGGGGGAGGAGAAGAAGATTACGGCCACGGCGGCGCCGGCGCACAGCACCAGCAGGGTGTCCGACAGGGCGCCGGCGCCCAGCGCGAACCAGGAGGTCTGGACGATCGCCAGCGCCCACAAGAGCGCGCCGAACAGCTGCACCCGGGTGCGCAGGCGCACGTTGTCGGCGGCCTCGGGCTTGCGCTTGATCCAATCGTAGATCGCGTAGAAGGCGGCCCAGTTGAACGCGTACACGCCCAGGCACAAAGCCAGCCATAGGGCGTTCGGCGCGAAGGCGGAGACCCGCAGGAAGATCGGCAGGGCGATGGCGAAGAAGGCCAGGGCGTAGGGCAGCAGCTTGACCTGGGCGTCCAGCGCCTGCCGCGCGATGGCGCGCTCGACGTAGACCTTACCTTCGGCGTTCGACGGCTCGGCGTGCAACGGCGACCTCCTGCCCCTGAGCGCAGGCTACGCGCCGACCCTTGCCGGGGGTTTAAGAGCGCCGCGAGCGACAGGGTAAACCTTCGTTAGGGTTGACGGCTCATTGTCCGGGACAAGTCTTCCGCGATCAGAAGGACCGCCATGACCACCGCGCGCGTGCGCCTGTCCGACGCCGAGATCCGCCGCCTGGTGAAGGGCGAGGACGCCGACGAGCGCGCCGCCGCCGTGCACAAGTTCTGCCGCAGCGTCGATCGCGCCGAGCTGTCGGACGGCGACCGAGCCGCCGCTCAGGCGATCCTGCGGCTGCTGGCCCAGGATACGGCCGAGCTGGTGCGCCGGGCGCTGGCGGTGACGCTGCGGACCTCCGACCTGCTGCCGCGCGACGCCGCGCTGAAGCTTACGCGCGACGTGGACGCGATCGCCGTGCCGGTGATCGAGGGTTCGCCGGTCTTCACCGACGAGGACCTGATCGAGATCGTGCGCGCCGGCTCGGCCGCGCGCCAGGTCGCGGTCGCACGCCGCCCGGCCCTGTCGGTGCGGGTGACCGGTGCGGTCGCCGTGCACGGGGTGGAGGAGGCGGTGCGCGCCGCCTGCGCCAACGACGACGCGGCGTTCGACGCCGAGGGCCTGGGCGCCGCGCTCGACCGCTTCGCCGGATCCGCCGCGGTGACCTCGGCGATCGCCTGGCGTGCGGTTCTGCCGGCGGCGATCGCCGAGCGGCTGGTGTCGGTGGTTTCCGACAGCCTGCGGGCGCAGCTGATCGAGCGGCACGGGGTCAGGCCCGCCGCCGCCCACGCCCTGTCCGCCGGCGCGCGCGAGCGGGCGACCATCGACGTGCTGGACCACGACTCCTCGGCCGCCGACCTGCCAGGGCTGGTCGCGCAACTGAATCGGGCCGGAAGGCTGACGCCGTCGCTGCTGCTGCGCGCCTTGGCGCGCGGTCACATGGGCTTGTTCGAGCACGCTCTGGCCGAGCTGGCGGGCGTGCCGCACCAGCGCACCTGGCTGATGGTCCACGACGCGGGCCCGCTGGGCCTGAAGGCGATCTACGAGCGCGCCGGCCTGCCTGCGCGCCTGTTCAACGCCTTCCGCGCGGGGGTGGACACCTGGAAGTCGCTGGACGGCGTCACGATGGACCGCCCGCGGTTCCAGGAGCGGATGCTGCAGCGGTTCCTGACGCAACAGCCGTTCGCGCCGCGCGAGGACCTGACTTACCTGCTGGAGAAGCTGGACCGTACGGCGGAGTCGCTGAACCCGCCGCTTCACGCCAACGCGGCGTGATCCTCAGAGGCTGGCGACGTACTTCTCGACCCCGGCTTCCAGCTCGGTGACCAGCACCCGGCCGACCGGGTGGTCGTCGGTCTGAATCTTGTCGCGCACGGCCGCCTTGATCGCGTCGATGTGGCCGTCGATGAGCGCCATGGGTGCCTTCAGCCGACGCTCGGGATCGTCGATCAGCCGGCACAGGGATGCGCCGATGCGGGTGACGATCGGATATTCGTAGGTGGTGCCCAGGCCCTTCAGATCGTGGGCCCGCAGGTAGAGGGCCTCGGCCGTGCGGGCGTTCCATCCCTCGGCGTGAATGGCGGCGCGCGCGGCGTCCAGCTTGACCAGCTCGTCGTCGAGCCACTGGGCGAACTGGTCGGACAAGCCCTTTAAGGCGGCTTCCGCCTTGGCGATCGCGGCGGGATCGATGCCGCCGAAACGTCCGCCGACCTTCAGGCGCAGGGTGTTGGGCGTCTGGATGATCTGAGCTTGCGCAGGCTTGTTCACGGGCGTGTCTCCACGAAACTCCGCCGATCATGCGCGAAAGCCGCTTAAGAACTCCTAACGTCAGGCGCTGAACTGTTCAGTCAGCACCCGTTCCTCGAAGGGGCGTCCGGCGTCGAACAGCATGACTAGGGAGCGGGAGCGGACCTCCTCCACCTCCACGCAGGCGACCTCTCGCACCTCGCAGTTGTCGGCCACGGCGCTGACCGGCCGCTTGTCCGGCTCCAGCACCTCGAAGCCCACCTTGGTGTCGTGCGGAAGCAGGGCGCCGCGCCAGCGCCGGGGACGGAAGGCGCTGATCGGCGTCAGGGCCAGCACCTGGGAGCCCAGCGGGATGATCGGGCCGTGGGCGGAGAAGTTGTAGGCGGTGGAGCCGGCGGGGGTGGAGACCAGGGCGCCGTCGCAGAACAGCTCCTCCATCCGCACCTTGCCGTCGACGGTGATGCGCAGCTTGGCCGCCTGGCGGGTCTCGCGCAGCAGCGACACCTCGTTGATCGCCAGCGCACGGGTGGTCTCGCCGGACACGGTGCGCGCGGTCATCGCCAGGGGATGGATCACCGCCTGGTGGGCGCTGTTGATCCGTTCGATCAGGTCGTCCTCGGCGTAGTCGTTCAGCAGGAACCCGACCGACCCCCGGTTCATGCCGTAGATCGGTTTGCCCGTGTCCATGTGCCGGTGCAGCGTCTCCAGCATGAAGCCGTCGCCGCCCAGCGCCACCACGACCTGGGCCTCGTGCTCGGGCACGCCGCCGTAGCGCGCGGACAGACGCGAGCAGGAGTCCTGGGCCTCGGGACGCTCGCTGGCGACGAAGGCGATGCGGGTGATCAAGGGCGCGCCGGACATGGGAGGCGCAACTTCGACCGCGAGCGGGCCGAGGTCAAACGGCGGGCGCCAGGGCCTCGCGGAAGGCCCTACCGGCGGCGGCCCCATCGACCCGGAACGCCGCCCCGGCGCCGCGCAGCGCCTCCGGCTCGGCCGACGGCTTGCCGCCGTTCAGCTCGCGCACCATGGCCAGAACGGAACCGAACACGACGCGGTCGATGCCGACCGCGGCGCAGGCCAGCGCCAGGGGCAGGGGATCGTAGGCGGCCGCGGCCCGGCGAACGTCCTCCACCGCGAAGCCGCCCAGCGCGGCCACCGCGGTCTCGAACAGGCTGAGCTTTCGCTCCTTCAACGCGCGCACGAGGTAGCCCGGACGCAACTGCCCCGCCGACTTGAGCTTGGCGATCAGTCGCCGCTCCATCTCCTCGCGCTGGTCGTCGCGGCTGACCGGCGCTCCGAACGTGCGCGGCGCCTGGGCGTCGCGGACGGCTTCGGCGACGGCGCGGTCGAGCTCGGCGGGATCGACCCGGAAACGGTCGGCGATGGCGCCTTTCAGCGTCTGGCCGACCCATCCGTACAACTGCTCGGCCATCATCCGGGTCAGCTGCGGGTGGCGCACCAGGGGCGAGCGCAGGGCCGCGATCCGGCGCGAATGGTCGACCAGACGGCGCATGCCCGCCTCGCCCAGGTCGGCGGTGGTGTTGGTCGCGAGCGCGGTCAGCACCGCGGGTTCGGCCCGGTCCAGAGCGGCCTCGACCACCGCCGTGCCGATGTTGGGGCGGCGGGCGACTTCGATCTGGTGCTCGACCGTAGCCTCCACCATCAGCCGCACCAAGTCGGCGTCGGCCAGCAGGGGGCTGGAGGCGATGATCGGGCGAGCGATCTCGATCTCGTCCAGCGCCAGCACGTCGATCAGCGCCTTGGGGGCCCAGTCGGCGCGGGCCAGCTTCTCGGCCAGGGAGCGGCGGATATCGCGCTCGGCCTCGACCACCAAAGCCATGAACACGTCGTCGAGCAGCCGCCGGTTCTCCGGCGCGCGCGAAGCCTGGGAGGCGTCGCACAGGTCCGCCACGCCGAGCAGCAGGCGCTCGCGGTCGGAGGTGCGCCGGCTGCGGGCCAGCCGGATAAGCTCTTCGGATTTGGCGGCGGCCGACATCGAGGGGGAGCTCCGTCCCGGCGCAGTTCTTGCCCGAACCTGACGCCGGTCGGTGAAAACAAGCTTAACGAAGCCTCAACCTTGACGACGCCCGGCCGGGGCGCGACGGTCCGGGCCGTCTTGGATCACGGAGGACAGCCTCATGGCCGACGGTTCGCTGGCGCCCTCGCTGAAGGGCGCGGTCTCGGAAGGCGAGTGGAAGGCGCGCGTCGAGCTGGCCGCCCTCTACCGGCTGGTGGCCATGCAAGGGTGGGACGACGCCATCTTCACCCACATCTCCGCCCGCGTGCCGGGGCCCGAGCACCACTTCCTGATCAACCCCTACGGCTTCTTCTTCGAGGAGATGTCCGCATCCTGCCTGGTCAAGGTCGATCTGGAGGGGCGGGTGGTCCAGGAGACGCCCTACTACATCAACCCGGCGGGGTTCACGATCCACTCGGCGGTCCACGCCGCGCGGGAGGACGCGCACTACGTCCTGCATCTGCACACCGACCAGGGGACCGCCGTATCCGCCCAGACCGACGGCCTGCTGCCCCTGACCCAGCACGCGCTGCTGGTGCTGCCGCAGCTGGCGTACCACGACTACGAGGGCATCGCCCTGAACCTGGACGAACGGCAGCGGATCGTCGCCGACCTGGGCGACAAGAAGCTGATGCTGCTCCGGAACCACGGCACCCTGGCGGTGGGCGCTACGGCGGCGGAGGCGTGGCTGGGAATGTTCTTCCTGGAGCGCGCCTGCCTGCAGCAGGTGATGGCGATGGCGCCCGGCCGCGACCACGTCGCCCTCGCGCCCGAAGCCGCGCAGGCGGAGGTGAGGGGCCAGGGCGCGGCGGCCATGCCGGTGGTCTCCACCCTGGCCTGGCCCGGCTGGCTGAGACGGCTGGACCGGGAACTCCCGGGCTACGACGCTTGAGGCCGTTCGGGGGAACGGTTCTGCTGGCGGCGGTCCTGATCGCGGGACCGGCGGCGGCGGGCGCCTGGCCTATGCCCAAGGGCGAAACCCAGGTGATCCTGAAGTACGACCGCCAGTCGGCGGACGACGGCTTCGACCTGGACGGCACGATCCAGCCCCTGCCCGTGCGGCGCACGGACGAGGCGGCGTCGGTGTTCGCCGAGCACGGCCTGACCGACCGCTTCACCCTGCAGATGAAGGCCGAGGCCCAGCGCGGTCAGGACCAGTTCGTCGACTACGAAGGCTCCGGCCCGCTGGAGATCGGCCTGCGCGCCAAGCTGTTCGAGAACGCGCGCACAGCTCTCAGCCTGTACGGCGGCTACGTACACGCCGGCGAGGGCCGCAACGCCGGCTACGCGGCGCCGGGCGCGGGCGACGGCGACTGGGAGGTGCGGCTGCTGGCCGGGCGCTCCGGCACCACCAAGGGACGCTGGGTCGGCGGGAGGGCGACCTTCGCCGAGGTTCAGCTGGCGCACGTCTTCCGCGACGGCCTGCCCGACGAGACTCGGATGGACACGACCGTCGGGCTCGACTTCGGCCCGAACTGGTCGGTGATGCTGCAGAGCTACGCCGGCCGGGCCGAGGAGGAGGGCCAGGCGGTGTGGCTGAACGGCGAGGCCTCGATCCTGCGCCGGCTCGGCGACTGGCGCGTGCAGGCGGGCTGGCGCCAGGCCCTGGCCGGGCGCGAGACGCCGGTGTCGAGCGGGCCCGTCGTCGCGCTCTGGCGAAAATTCTGACCGGCGGCGCGACGGAAGGTTTCGCCGCCGCCGTTAAACCCCGTCCGGCTCCCCGTTCCGGACGCCTGGACCTGTCGACAGTTCGTCATAGTTCTGTGATTGGAGCCGGTGCGGCGGAACGCCTCGTGTCCGCGTGTCTTCGTGAGATCCCGCCTTGATCCGACGTCACTTCTTCCTGATCGGCGCCGTCGCCCTGGTCCTGCTGATGGGGATCGCGGGCGGGCTGAAGCTCGCCTTCGGCAAGGAGCAGGGCGAGGGCGGGCAAGGCGGCGGTCGCGGAGGCCCGGGCGGCGGCGGCGGCCGCGGCGCGGTGGTGACGCCCTATACCGTCGCAGTGCGTCCGTTCACCGACACGATCGAGGTGCTGGGCCAGGCCAAGGCCAACCAGTCGGTGGTCCTGACCTCCAATTCGACCGAGATGATCCGCGCCGTCCACTTCGCCAGCGGCCAGGCGGTGCGGGCGGGCGCGGTGCTGGTGACGCTGGACGCGCGCGAGCAGGAGGCGGGCGTGCTGCAGGCGCGCACCAACCTGGACATCGCCAAGCGCGACTGGGACCGCTGGCGCACCCTGGCGCAGAAGGGCGTTGCGCCGCGCGCCCAGGCCGATCAGTACGAGGCCGCCTACAAGCGCGCCGCCGCCGCGCTCCAGGCCGAGCAGGCGCGTCGCGGCGACCGGGTGATCCGCGCGCCCTTCTCCGGCGTGATCGGCCTGTCGGACGCCGCGCCCGGCATGCTGGTCAACCCCGGCGCGCCGATCGCGACGCTGAACGACCTGTCGGTGATCAAGGTCGATTTCCAGGTGCCCGAACGCTACGTCTCGCTGCTGCGCGCGGGCGCGGCGCTGGAGGCGCGCGCCGACTCCTATCCCGACACGGTGTTCCAGGGACGCGTCGCGGTGATCGACGCACAGCTGGACCCGAACACCCGGGCGCTCACGGCACGGGCGGAGTTCTCCAACCCCGGCGGGCGCATCAAGCCCGGCATGATGCTGCGCGTGGGCTTGTCGCAGGGCACGCGCGCCGGTCCGGCGATCCCGGAATCGGCGGTGATCTTCGAGGGCGACAGCGCGGCGGTCTACGCCGTCAAGTCCGACCCCAAGCGCGGCATGGTCGCCGAGCGGCGCGAAATCACCGTGGGCGCGCGCGAAGGGGGCCAGATCGAGGTGGTCGAGGGCCTCAAGCCCGGCGAGCGCATCGTCGCCGACGGCGTCAACCGGGTGCAGCCGAACCAGCCGCTGCGCTTCGCCGGTGAGGGCGGCGGGCGCGGGCGCGGCGGCGGCGCGACCAAGGGCGGCGGCTCGTGACCCTCTCCGATCTTTCCGTCCGGCGTCCGGTCTTCGCCGCGGTCGCGGCGATCATCCTGTGCGTGGTGGGCGCCGCGGCCTTCTTCGGCCTGCCGGTGCGCGAACTGCCCAACGTGGATCCGCCGATCGTGTCGGTGTCGACCACCTACACCGGTGCGTCGGCCGAGGTGGTGGAGAACCGCATCACCGAAGTGATCGAGCGCCAGATCGCCGGCATCCAGGGGGTGGACCGCATCACCTCCTCCAGCCGCGACGGGCGGTCGAACATCACCATCGAGTTCGCGCTCGACCGCGATATCGACGACGCCGCCAACGACGTGCGCGACCGGGTCTCGCGCGTGCTGGGCGCCCTGCCCGAACAGGCGAACCCGCCGGAGGTCGCCAAGGCCGACGCCGACGCCTCACCGGTGATGATCCTGAGCTTCGCCTCCTCGAACATGAGCCGGCTGGAGCTGACCGACTACGCCGAGCGCTACCTGGTCGAGCGGTTCTCCACCGTGCCCGGCGTGGGCCAGGTGCGGGTCTTCGGCGACCAGACCTACGCCATGCGCATCTGGCTGGACGCCGACGCGCTGGCCTCGCGCGGCCTGACCGTCCAGGACGTGGAGCAGGCGCTGCAAAGCCAGAACGCCGAGCTGCCGGCGGGCTATCTGGAAGGCCGAGACAAGGACTTCACCATCCGCGTGGCGCGGGGCTACGAGCGGGCCGAGGACTTCGCCGCCCTGCCGATCGGCAGGGCCGCCACCGGCTACGTCACGCGCCTGGGCGACGTGGCGCGCGTGGAAGAGGCCGCGGCCGAGCGCCGGCGTTTCTTCCGCAGCAACGGCCGCGACCAGGTCGGCATCGGCATCACCCGCCAGTCCCAGGCCAACGACCTCGACATCTCCAACGGCGTGCGCGAGACGATCGAGCAGCTGCGCGGCGGCCTGCCCAAGGGGGCGGTGCTGGAGGTGATCTCCGACAATTCGCTGTTCACCTCCGAGGCCATCAAGGAGGTGTGGATCACCATCGGCATCGCGCTGGCGCTGGTGGGGCTGGTCAACTTCCTGTTCCTGGGCACCCTGCGCGCGGCGATCATTCCGACGGTGGTGGCCCCGATCTGTCTGCTGGCGACCTTCATCGTGCTGGCGCCGCTGGGCTTCTCGCTGAACCTGCTGACCCTGCTGGCGCTTGTGCTTGCGGTGGGCCTGGTGGTCGACGACGCCATCGTGGTCACCGAGAACATCCAGCGCCGGGTGGATGCGGGCGAGCCGCCGCCGGTGGCCGCCCAGCGCGGAGCCAAGCAGGTGTTCTTCGCCGTGGTGGCGACCACCGTCGTGCTGATCTCGGTGTTCGCGCCGCTGCTGTTCCTGCCGGGCTACGTCGGACGGCTGTTCGTTGAACTGGCGGCGGCGATCGCGGCGGCGGTGGCGTTCTCCGCCTTCCTGGCGCTCAGCCTGTCGCCGATGCTGGCGTCGAAGCTGCTGCGCCCGGCCCACGGCGGCGGCTTCGTCGCCAAGCGGGTCGACGCGGCGATGGACGCGCTGAAGGACTCCTACCGCGCCTCGCTGGACGGACTGCTCGGCCGCCGCTCGGCCGCGATCGGCGCCGGCGTCGTCACCGTGGCCTGCGCCGCGGCGGCGCTGGGGCTGTTCTTCGCCCTGCCGCAGGAGCTGGTGCCGCCGGAAGACCGCGGTCGGGTGGACGTCCGCATGCAGGGACCGGAGGGCGCCGGCTACGACTACATGCTGCGCCAGGCCCGACAGCTCGAGCCGCGCCTGGCGGCCATGGTCGGCGAGGGCGAGGACAAGGTCGCCGAGCGCTACCTGGTCAGCGTGCCGGGCTTCGGCGGCGGCAGCTTCAACAACGGCAACGGCGTGCTGACGCTGAAGGAGATCGGCGAGCGGGACAAGTCGGCCGACGAGATCGCCGGCGAGCTGAACCGCAGCCTGTCCGACATCACCGGCGCGCGGGTGATCGCCAGCGTGCGCGGCCCGTTCCAGCGCGGCGGGGGCGGGGGCGGGGGCGGCGGCGGCACCAGCGTGGACCTGATCGCCACCGGGACCGAGTATGAGGCGCTGAACCGCTGGCTGCAGCCGATCCTGAGCGCCGCCCGCGACAACCCCGGCTTCGTGCGCCCGCGCCTGGACTACGAGCCGAACGCGCCGCGGCTGCTGGTCAACATCGACCGGGAGAAGGCCGCGGCCCTCGGCGTCTCCTCCACCGAGATCGGCCGGGCGCTGGAGACCATGTTCGGTTCGCGGCGCGTCACCACCTACGTCAAGGGCGGCCAGGAGTACGACGTGCGCCTGCAGACCGGCCTGGAGCAGCGCCGGGGCGTCGAGGACCTGAACACCCTGTACGTGAAGGGCGGCTCGGGCGAGCTGGTGCCGCTGTCGGCGGTGGTGACCACCGAACAGCGCGGCGACACGCCGGACCGCCGCCGGCTCGACCGGCTGCGTTCGATCACCCTGACGGCCGATCTGGCGCCCGGCTACACGGTCAAGGACGCGGTCGCCTTCTTCCAGCAGCAGGTTCAGCAACAGCCCGCGGGCCCCGCGATCCGCTGGGGCGGTCAGGCGCGCGATCTGATGGAGGCCGGCAACGCGGTCGGCATCGCCTTCGGCCTGGCGCTGTTGCTGGTGTTCCTGGTGCTGGCGGCCCAGTTCGAGAGCTGGATCAACCCGGCGATCATCATGCTGACCGTGCCGCTGGCGGCGCTGGGCGGGCTGTTCGGCCTGCTGATGGCGGGCTCCAGCCTGAACATCTACAGCCAGATCGGCCTGATCATCCTGATCGGCGTGGCGGCCAAGAACGGCATCCTGATCGTGGAGTTCTCAAACCAGCTTCGCGACCAGGGCCGCTCGGTGCGCGACGCGGTGATCGAGGCCAGCGCGCTGCGGCTGCGGCCGATCATCATGACCTCGATCGCGACCGCCTTCGGCGCCCTGCCGCTGATCCTGTGGCAAGGCGCGGGGGCGGAGAGCCGCCAGACCATCGGGGTGGTGATCTTCGCAGGCGCGATCTTCGCCACCCTGCTGACCCTGTTCGTAGTGCCGATGTTCTACAATCTGTTGGCCAAGCACACCCGCTCGCCCGAACACACCGCGCGCCAGATCGACGAGTGGGAAGCCTCCCACGATACGGCGAACGACCGGCCGGCGGCGGCGGAGTAGGACGGCGGACCGAGCAGGCCGTGCGGCTGCGCCCGGAGCGTGATCAGGATCAGGCCGCGACCGTCACCGCGGCGACGCCGGTGGAGACGCCGGCGAACAGCACGCCCAGCTGGCGCTCGGTCAGGGCAGAGAGGGCCTCGGGCGAGAGCTTCTCGTAGAAGGCCTTGCGGTAGTTGCGCAGATAGACCGCGAACAGCATGTCGACGAACAGGTCCAGGTCCGCGTCGGCGCGGATCTCTCCGGTCTCCACGCCCTGCTCCAGCGCGGTGCGGAACAGGCCCAGCAGGCGGGCGTGGCGCTTGTTGCTCTCGTTCTCGATGCGGGCGGGCCAGCCGTGGCTGGCGCCCAGGTGCGAGATCATCAGCTCGAGCTGGCGGCATTCGACGCCGTAGGCGATCGACATCAACGAGGCGATACGGTCGAGGACGGAGCCCCGCAGGTACTGGGAGATGCGTTGCAGCTCGCCGAACAGGGCCTCGAACTTCTCGAACAGGATGTGGTTGAAGATGTCCACCTTGCTTTCAAAGGTGGTGAAGACGCTGCCCACCGACACGCCCGCCTTGTCGGCGATCATGCGGATGGTCGTCTCCTCGTAGCCGACGCTCTCGAACAGCTCGCGTGCGGCTTCGACCACCTTGTCCCGCGTGGCCTGCTTCTGAAGTTCCCTGACGCCCACCGATGCCCCCGTCATAGAATAAATGCGACCGCCGCCGCGCCGGGCGCGACTCGCGCGCTGCGTGCGCGGCGGCGGTCGCCCCCTTTACCTCGTGCGGAGCCCGCCCAGCAGGACCGTGATCTGGTCCGCCAGCCGCGCCCGAAGCGTCTCAAGACTCCAACCATCGTATACAGCGCGGCGGTAATTCGCCAGATAGACGTCCCACAGCATCTCGGAGACGAGACGCACGTCGAAGTCCTGGCGAATCTCGCCGGAGCGGGCGCCGTCTCTCAGCGCGTCTCCGACGATGCCGAGCAGGCCCTTCACCGCCGCGCGGGCGCGCAGTTCGGCGGTCAGCGGCCGGACCCAGGAGTGGGCCACGGTGGCTTGCAGCAGCGGCAGGTTGTTCAGGTAGTAGCCGTAGCCGGCGGCGAACAGCTCCAGCAGCTTCTCTTCGACCGGAAGCGTTTTCTGGGCGGCGGCGCGCATGGCCTCGGCGACGCGCTCGAAGTCTTCCATCAGGATGGCCTCGAACAGGTCGGACTTGTCCTGGAAGCTGGCGAACACCGCACCGGTGGACATGCCGGCGGCGCGGGCGATGTCGCGGATGGTGGCGGCCTCGTAGCCGCGCTCGGTGAAAAGCCCGCGGGCGGCCTCCAGCACCTTCTGGCGGGTGCGGATCTTGGACAGCACGCGGCGGTTCGTCGGGGCGACGGGCGCCTCGACCGGTTCGTAGGGCAGGCGGACGGGGGACTGTTTCATTGTTCTTGTTCCACGCCGACGGCGGGCGGTGGGGCCCGTCGCCGAAAGTCTCGATGAGGCGGAAAATCCGACCGCGTTCGCCGGACAAGTTCGGCGGCGGCGGGGGAGGCGTTCCGTTCGCCGCGGATAATCGCAAATTCTTGAAAAGATGCGCTGTGGCGGGCCGTCGCATACGTATAACACCGGAATACAGAGCGCTCCGGCGTGTCCCGGCAGGCGTTTGGGCGAGCTAGATCGACGGCGAAGCTGGCGCGAGGACCCGCGCGGTTCTAGGTAGAGCCCATGAGCGGTTTTCTCGACGTCCTGTTTCTGCTGGTCCTGCTGGCGGTCACCGTCACCCTGGGTTTCGGCATCTACTCGCTGTTCCGCGGCGGCGACTTCGCCCGGTCTCACTCCAACAAGTTGATGCGCCTGCGCGTGGTGCTCCAGGCGGTGGCGATCGTGGTGCTGGTCGCAGCCCTGTGGTGGCGCCGGCAGGCGGGCAGCTGAGCCCTTGGTCACCCTGAACCGCATCTACACGCGCACCGGCGACGGCGGCGCCACGCGGCTGGCGACGGGCGAGCCGGTTCCCAAGCACCACCCTCGGGTCGAGGCCTACGGCACGGTGGACGAGACCAACGCCTGCCTGGGGTTGGCCCGGCTGCACGCGGCGACGGACCCGTTCCTCGACGAGGGGCTGGCGCGCATCCAGAACGAGCTGTTCGACCTGGGGGCCGATTTGGCCACGCCCGAGCGGGAGCAGCCGCTCGGCTGGGAGCCGCTGCGCGTGGTCGCCTCCCAGGTCGAGCGGCTGGAGCGGGAGATCGACGCCATGAACGAGGCGATGGCGCCTCTGGAGTCGTTCGTGCTGCCGGCGGGCTCGGCGCTCGCCGCGCACCTGCACCTGGCCCGCACCGTCTGCCGCCGAGCGGAACGCGACGCGACCCGCTTGGCCGAGGCGCCCGGCGAGAAGGTGAGCGGCGAGGCGATCAAATACCTGAACCGCCTGTCCGACTGGCTGTTCGTCGCCGCCCGGCGGGCCAACGCGAACGGCGCGGACGACGTGCTGTGGAAGCCCGGCGGGACGCGGTAGTCGCCTGCGGCTTACTTGCTCGGCGCCGCCGCCGGCTGCGCTCTCAGCTTCGCCCGGGCGGCGGCGACCTCTTCCGGGGTGCGCTTGTCGCCCGCGGGGCGACCGGTGAGGTCGGCCAGGAAAACCGGGCGGGCGCAGATGCGCGTCGCCGGATCCCACCAGCCGCGGCGCTCGACGCAGCGCTCCTCGGGCACCTCCCAGACGAAGTGGTAGACGGCGATCGCCGCCACCCCGATCGCGAACAGGGCGAGGAACACGGTTCTGAGGCGGCCGAAGGTGCGGTCCATGATCCGCTCTATCTCCGGGGAGCGCGGCGAAGGCAAGGCGAACCGGAACTGCCCCTGCGTCACGTTGACACCGCAAGGGTCCGGTGGTGTTTTGCGCCGCCTCGCGGGAGGCCGCTTCGGCCTTCAGTCCCGCGCCTCCCCTGAACGCCTGCCCCGAAAGGCTCGAACGAAGACCATGAAGGTTCTGGTCCCGGTCAAACGGGTGATCGACTACAACGTGAAGGTCCGGGTGAAGCCCGACCAGTCCGGCGTCGACCTCGCTAACGTCAAGATGAGCATGAACCCCTTCGACGAGATCGCCGTCGAGGAGGCCGTGCGCCTGAAGGAGAAGGGCTCGGCGACCGAGATCGTGGTCGTCTCCATCGGTCCGTCCCAGGCGCAGGAGACGATCCGCACCGCCCTGGCCATGGGCGCCGACCGCGGGATCCTGATCCAGCACGACGCCGTGGTCGAGCCGCTGGCCGTGGCCAAGCTGCTGAAGGGCGTGGTCGCCGAGGAGCAGCCCGGACTGGTGGTCATGGGCAAGCAGGCGATCGACGACGACAACAACGCCACCGGTCAGATGCTGGCGGCGCTGCTGGACTGGCCGCAGGCGACCTTCGCCTCGAAGGTGGAGCTGACCGGCGAGGGCGCGAACGTCACCCGCGAGGTGGACGGGGGCCTGCAGACGCTCTCGGTCAAGCTGCCGGCGATCGTCACCACCGACCTGCGCCTGAACGAGCCGCGCTACGCCTCGTTGCCGAACATTATGAAGGCCAAGAAGAAGCCGATCGACGTCAAGTCGCCGGCCGACTACGGCGTCGATCCCACGCCCCGCCACACGGTGCTGAAAGTGACCGAGCCGGCCAAGCGCCAGGCCGGGATCAAGGTGGAGTCCGCGGCCGACCTGGTGATGAAGCTGCGTAACGAAGCGGGGGTGCTCTGATGGCCGTTCTCGTCGTCGCCGACCACGACAATCAGGCGCTGCGCGACACCACGCTGAAGACCGTGGCCGCCGCACAGAGCCTGTCGAACGAGATCGACGTGCTGGTGCTGGGCCACGGCGCCGAAAGCGCCGCCCAGGCGGCGGCCAAGATCGCGGGCGTGCGCAAGGTGCTGCTGGCCGAAGGCGAGCCGCTGGGGCGCATGATCGCCGAGGCGGTGGAGGCGGTGATCGTGCCGCTGATGGCCGGCTACGACGCCCTGCTGGTGCCTTCCACCTCGGCCGGCAAGAACTTCGCCCCGCGCGTGGCCGCCAAGCTGGACGTGATGCAGTTGTCGGACGTGGTGCAGGTGGTGGACGCCGAAACCTTCGTGCGCCCGATCTACGCCGGCAACGCGCTGGAGACGGTCCGCTCGTCCGACGCCAAGAAGGTGATCACCGTGCGCCCGACCGCCTTCAAGGCGGTGGCCGGCGAGGGCGGCTCCGCCCCGGTCGAGCGCCTGTCGGCGTCGGCCGAGGCGCCGGGGACCCGGTTCGTGAACGAGGAGATGGTGGTCTCCGACCGGCCGGAGCTCGGTGCGGCCAAGATCGTGGTCTCCGGCGGCCGGGCGCTGGGCTCGGCCGAGGAGTTCAGGGCGGTGATCGAGCCGCTTGCCGACAAGATCGGCGCCGCGGTCGGCGCCTCGCGCGCGGCGGTGGACGCGGGCTACGCGCCCAACGACTACCAGGTCGGCCAGACCGGCAAGGTCGTGGCGCCGGACTTGTACATCGCTGTCGGCATCTCGGGCGCGATTCAGCACTTGGCCGGGATGAAGGACTCCAAGGTGATCGTGGCGATCAACAAGGACGCCGACGCGCCGATTTTCCAGGTCGCCGACTACGGCTGGGTTGCGGACTACAAGACCGCGATCCCCGCGCTGATGGAAGAACTGGGCAAGAGCGGGAAATGATCTGAGGCCGGCCCCGGGCTTAAAGCGGGGTCGGCGATCACCTGGCCCATTGAAGCTATTGCAGGCCGCGTCCCGCCGCGCGATGTTGCGCCGCAATATGGCCAGCGCCCGGCGCTGTGCTAGGTTCGACGAGGGACGGCGCTGACCGTCTCCAAGTCTCTCTGGGGCTGTGCGTCTTCATGGCGGAAATCAAGACGGTCGGCGTGGTCGGCGCCGGTCAGATGGGATCGGGCATCGCGCACGTCTGCGCGCTCGGCGGATACGACGTGCTGCTGCACGACGTGGCGCCCGAGCGGATCGGCGTCGGGATCGAGGCGATCTCCAAGAACATGGCCCGCCAGGTCGCAAAGGGCGTGATCGACCAGGCGTCGATGGACGCCGGCCTGAAGCGCGTCCGGCCGGCGGAGAGCAAGCAGACCCTGGGCGAAGCCGACCTGGTGATCGAGGCGGCGACGGAGAACGAAGAGGTCAAGAAGGCGGTCTTCCGCGACCTGCAGCCCTACCTGAAGGACACGGCGCTGCTGGCGTCCAACACCTCGTCGATCTCGATCACGCGGCTGGCGTCATCCACCGACCGGCCCGGCAAGTTCATCGGCCTGCACTTCATGAACCCGGCCCCGCTGATGAAGCTGGTCGAGATCATCCGCGGCATCGCCACCGACGCCGACACCTACGAGACCGCGGTCCGGTTCGCCCAGTCCCTGGGCAAGACCACGGCCAACGCCGAGGACTTCCCCGCCTTCATCGTCAATCGGGTGCTGATCCCGATGATCAACGAGGCGATCTACACGCTTTACGAGGGCGTCGGGACGGTCGAAGCTATCGATACGGCCATGCGGCTGGGGGCCAACCATCCGATGGGGCCTCTGGAGCTGGCCGACTTCATCGGCCTGGATACGGTGCTGGCCATCATGAACGTGCTGTACGACGGCCTGGCCGACACCAAGTACCGGCCCTGTCCGCTGCTGGTGAAGTACGTCGAGGCCGGGTGGCTGGGCCGCAAGGCGGGCCGGGGCTTCTACGACTACCGCGGCGAAACCCCGGTTCCCACGCGGTAGGCCGATGAGCGTTCCGGGCACCTTGCGCGTCGACTGGCGGGAGTCGCCCACCCTGTGGGGGCCCCTGGCGTGGCTGGCGGCGGTGCTGTGGCCGGGCTTCGCCCTGACCCTGATCTTCTTTCCGCCGAGCTCCTTCGCCCACGCCCTGGAGCAGGACTGGCGCATCCCCGCCCTGCTGGCCGCTGCGGTCGGCACCGCGCTGGCCATGTGGCTGGTCGCCCGCGAGCGGCGGCTGGAGCGCACGGCCATGACCCGGCTGGGAGTGATCGCGCGGTTCATCGTCTACGGGGCGGTGTTCTCGGTGATCACGCCGGTGGTCTGGGCCCTGATCAGCGCCGGGACCGGCGCCTGGGGCGAACCGGGGGTGCTGGACAAGCTGGGCTCGGCCTCGGCCGCCCTGTTCATGGGCGGGGCGATGATCTTCCCGTCGTTCGTGATCGGGGTCAGCTACGCGGTCTGGGCCGGCTTCATGATCGCCCTGATCGCCTTCCGTCCGCGCGACCGCTCGATGCGCCCGCGGGTGGACTTCAGCGCCTATCCGGACCGCGCCCCCGAACCGAAGGCGCCGCCGGAGCCGAAAGGCCCGATGCCGGAAACCGCTCTGGAGGCCGCGCTCAGGCCGGATATGGTCTAGGGCTCTCCCCACATCCGCACCAGATTGCCGATCGACTTGTCGATCAGCAGCTTCGCCTCGCCCTCCGGCAGCGACCACTTCACCCGCAGCAGGTCGAAGGCGATCTCGCGCTCGTCGGCGCGGCGCAGGACGCTCTGGATCCACCCCACCGCCGCCAAGCGCACGCCGCGGGTGACGGGCGTGACGCGATGCAGCGCCCCGGTGGGATAGAGCACGACCGAGCCGGCCGCAGGGCGATGCTCGCGCTCCCCCTCCAGCCCGTCCAGCAGCAGGGCGCCGCCCTCGTAGGTGTCGGGATCAGACAGGAACAGGGTGAAGGACAGGTCGGTGCGCAGCCGCCCGCCCTCGGCCGCGGCCATGGTCGGGTCGTCGGTGTGCAGGCCGTACTGCTGGCCCGGGCCGTAGCGCGAGAACAGCAGCCGCGACCACCGCGCCGGGCGGGCGTAGCCCATGAACACCGGGTGGCGGGTCAGGGCCTGGCGCACGAACCGGGCCAGCGCCTGCACCGCGGGATCGTCCTGGACCGCCTGTTCGTTCGCCTTGACCTTGCGCGCCGAGGCGCCGGCGGTGGCCTTGCCGTCGCGGAAGGGCGCGGCGGCGAGCCCCTCGCGCAGGCGGGCCACGTCTTCGGCGGAGAGGGCGTCGGCGATGATCAGCATGGGCCGACCCTGCACGATCCCGCCCGGCCGGTGCAACCGTTCGGTCCAGCTTCGCGTTTAGCGGCCTGGGACAGAGGACCAAAACCCATGAACACCAAGACCTGGCTTTCCGCCGCCGCCGCGCTCGTCCTGAGCACGGGCGCTCTCGCCGCCTGCCAGCAGCAGGAAACCGCCGACACCGCCGCGGAAAACTCCGCCGAGAACGCCGCCGACGCCGCCGCCCAGAGCGCGGCCAACGCCGCGGACGCGGCCCAGAACGCCGCCGCGGCCACCGCCGACGCGGCCCGCGACGGCGCCGCCACGGTCTCCACCGAAGTCCGCGAGGGCGTCGAGGGCGCGCGCGACAGCACCTCGGTCACCGTCGGGCCGGACGGCACGACCGTCAGCAGCCAGACCACCACAACCACCCCGCCGCGCCCGTAAGCCGGACCTGAAGGACAGGAGACCTCACCCATGATCGAACGGAAAACCTGGTTGTCGCTGGGCGCCGCCGCCCTGCTGACGCTCGGCGTCGCCGCCTGCGGCGACCGCGAAGCCGAAGTGAAGACCGAAACCTCCGAAGCCGAAGTGTCGACCGACGCCTCCGAGGCCCAGGTCAGCGACCAGCAGCTGGAAGCCGCCGCCGCTCAGGCCGCGACCGCCGCCAGTGAGGCCGCCGGCTCCTCGGCCATGCCGTCCACGGGCTCCATGCCCGCGGCTCCGGCCGGCTCGACGACGACGACGACCACCGCCACCCCGCCGGTGCAATGATGCGGACCCGGCCCTGGCTGGCGGTCGGCGCGGTCCTGCTGCTGGGCGGGGCCGGTCTCGCCGCGTGCGAACAGAAGACCACCACCGAGACCACCGCGTCCGGCGAGACCGTCTCCGACACCGACGTGGCGGTGGACGAGGATCGGGTGAAGGACGTGGCGCAGGAGGCGGCGGCCGAAGTCGCCGCCGCCGGCACCGCGGTGGTGGCCGGCGTCAAGGAAGGCGTGGCCGAAGGCCGTCAGGAAGCCAAGAAGGAGCTGAACGACGGCGACGCCGCGGCGCAGACCACGACGACGACAACGACGAAGCAGTGACCTGAGAGCAGGAGCGCGACCGATGACCGTTTTCCGACCCAAGCTGTGGACCTCGGTCGGGGCCGCGCTCCTGATTTCCGGCGCCGGGCTCTCCGCCTGCTCCCAGGGCGAGGCCGAGAAGACCCAGGACGAAGCCTCGGCCCCCGAGGCCGGGACCGACGACTCCGCGCCGCAGACCGCGGTCGCCGACACCGCCGCGGCTCCGGAAGGCGCGTCGGCTCCCGCCACCGGCGAGTCGGGCGGTGAAAGCGGCGGGGAATCCGGCGCCTCCGGGGAGAGCGGCGGCGAATCCGGCGGGAACAGCGGCCGCCATTGATCTTGCGAACGACTTGCAACTAGGCCGCCCGGCCCTATGCTCCGGCGACAGCTCAGCCGGAGACCGCCCATGACCGCCTTCCGCCCGAAACTCTGGACCGTGGCCGGTCTGGCCCTGACCCTGGCCGCTTGCGGAGGCGAGCAGGGCGGCGAGGCCGGCAAGGCGGGCGAAGCCGGAGCGCCGACCGCCGCGTCCGGCGAAGGCGAGGGCGGGGAGGGCGAAGGCGGCGAGGCGTCGGGGACAGGCGCCGGCGAGGCCGGGGCGACCCAGGCCTATGCGAACGTTCCCGCCGACAGCCGCACCGCGCTTCGCCTCGCGCACCTGAAGGGCTTCTTCCTGACCGCCCAGGCGGTCTCGGCTGCCGAAGGCGCCGAAGCCGCCGCCGCGCTGGCCGGCCAAGGCGTGCTGGAGGTCTACGAACCTGAGGCGGCGGCGCTCAAGGCTGCGGGCGTCGACGAGGCGGCGCTGCGGGCCGCGGCGCAGTCCGGCGACCCGGCCGCGCTGAAGTCCGCCGTCGCGACCCTGGACGCCGCGTCGCGCAAGGCGGGCGGAAACAACGCCGCGGTGGTCAAGCATCTCGCCTCCATGTCCGCCGGCATGTACGCCGAGGCGACCAAGGGCGGCGCGCTCAATCCCATCGAGTATCAGCACGCCTACGGCGCAGCGCTGGCGGCCAAAGCCCTGGCCGACGCCGATCCGAAGCTCGCGGCGGTTCGCCCCGACCTGCAGAAGCTGGTAGCCCTTTGGCCCTCGCCGACCGCGCCCGCCGACGCGGCCAAGGCCGCCAAGCCCGGCCAGGTGCTGGCCCAGGCTTCGCGGGTGGAACTGGCGCTGTCCGGCGCGTGAGCCGCTGGCGCCCCGGCGCGACGCGGCTTAAGTAGCGCGCCATGAAAGCAGCCGTCGTCGTCTTCCCGGGGTCCAACTGCGATCGCGACTGCAAGGTCGCGGTGGAGCGCTCCACCGGCGCGCCGGTCGCCATGGTCTGGCACCAGGACACCGCCTTGCCCGACGGGCTGGACCTGATCGTGCTGCCGGGCGGCTTCTCCTACGGCGATTACCTGCGCTGCGGGGCCATCGCCGCCCAGTCGCCGGTGATGCGCGAGGTCAAGGCCGCCGCCGACCGCGGCGTGGCGGTGCTGGGGATTTGCAACGGGTTCCAGATCCTCTGCGAGGCGGGGATGCTGCCCGGCGGGCTGCTGAAGAACGCCGGGCTGAAGTACGTCTGCAAGCCCATCGAGCTGGAGGTGACCAACGGCCAGACCCGTTTCACCGCCGGCTATCGCGGCAAGCGCACCGTGACCATGACCCAGGGCAACGGCGACGGAAACTACTTCGCGGACGAGGACACGCTGGACCGCCTCGAAGGGGAGGGGCGGGTCGCCTTCCGCTACGTGGACAATCCCAACGGCTCACGCCGCAACATCGCCGGCCTGCTGAACGACCGCGGCAACGTGCTGGGCATGATGCCCCACCCCGACCGCGCCTTCGAGCAAGACCTGGGCTCGGCCGACGGCGCGACCCTGTTCCAGAGCGTGTTGGCCAGCGCCTGACCGGACCGGCACCGCGGCGTCCGGACTCATGAATTTTCGAAAGTCCGGACGACCGGACGAACGCCCGGCGGCAGGGTTGCGAGGTGTCCTTCACCGGAGCTTGCAAGTGCCCTCGTTTCCTCGCCGCGTCCTTCTCCTGTCCGCTCTTTTCGTTCTGTCCGCCTGCGCCGTCGCGCCCCGGCCGTTGGCGATCACCGACGTCTCAGTCGTCGATGTCGAGGGCGGCGAGATACTCCCGTCCGCCACGGTGCTGATAAGGAACGACCGCATCGTCGCCATGGGGACCGACATCCGCGTTCCCGCGAGCGCGCGACGGGTGAACGGGGCCGGTCGGTTCCTCATCCCCGGCCTGTGGGACATGCACACCCATCACCAGGCGACGGGCGAGGAGTCGCTGCCGATATTCGTCGCTCTCGGCGTCACAGGCACGCGCGATATGGGCTCGGATGCGAGCTTCATCCTTCCGCTTCGCGGACGCGTTGATCGCGGGGAGGTGCTGGGCCCGCGGATCACGGCCGCCGGACCGATGCTCGACGCGGCGCCTGCCGACTGGCCGTGGCGCCGGCAAGTGACGACGGCCGAGGAGGGCGCGCAAGCGGTCGAGGAGCTCCGGCGTGAAGGCGTCGACTTCATCAAGGTTCACGACACGACGCCGCGGGAAGCGTATTTCGCCATCGCCGATGCCGCGCGCCAGCACGGCCTGCCGCTCGTCGGCCACGTGCCGGCCACGGTGACTGTCTCCGAAGCCGTGGCGGCGGGCCAGCGCAGCATCGAGCACTACGCGAACTTCCGGATTTTCTCGGAGTGCCCGAAAAGCGGGTGCGCGGCGCTGTACGACAGTTTCGCAGAGAACCAGGTATGGCAGGCGCCTACGCTCGCCTTCTGGAGCACCGTTCCGTCGCTCCTGGCTGGAGAACAGGCGTCTCCGTCGTCCTACGCGAGCCCAGGCCTACGAAAGGTCTGGCGCGAGAACAGGGCGGACGGAGCGACCGCGAACGCCATCGCCGAGATGGGCGAGCGCGCGGCGACTAAGATCCCCGAGATGAACCGACACAAGGTCGGCTTCCTGGCGGGCTGCGACGGGCTCGTCCCCGGGTTCTGCCTGCACGACGAATTGGAACGGTTCACCGCCGCCGGCCTCAGTCCCGTCGAGGCGTTGCGTACGGCGACCATCAATCCAGCCAGGTACTTCGGCCGTGAGGCGAGCGAAGGAAGCGTCGCGACGGGCCGTCGAGCCGACCTGGTGATCCTGGATGCGAACCCGCTGGCCGATATCCGCCACACCCGGCGCATCCACGCGGTCGTGCTGGGAGGACGCCTCTACGATCGGAGAGCGCTGGACCAGATGCTTTCGACCGCTCGGGAAACCTTCGCCCGCAGCAGAGAGTAGAGGCTCGAAAGTCCAGATCGCCCGACGCCGGCCAGCGTCGCGCGATCTGGACGGCGGACCGTGTATATCCGGCGCGTGCCCTGGGCCTTCGTCGCGGCGCCCGACGGCGAGCCTCAGAACTCGACCGCGCGGCTTCGATGGTATCGCTTCTGTGACCGCGCCGCGGCGGCGGGCTGGGCGTACGTACCGAGTTAGAGAACAACAGCCTCGGATTGCCGGCGATGTACCAAAGCTTGGCCGCTGTTACGGCCGGACTGAGTTCGTTTCTGATCCTGGTGCTGGCCAGCAAACGCCCGCGTCGCGGCGCGGACGTTTGGCTGGCGGTCTGGTTCGCCGCGCAGCTCGTTTTCTGCGCGAACCTGCTGCTGAGCCTCTCGGCGCCCCCCGCATTCGCGCTGCCGCTGCTGCTCCTGGGACAGGCGGCGCTGCTGCTGCTGGCCCCGACGCAGTATCTGTACGCAGCCTCCGTCCTCTCCGTGCCTGATCGCCGACGGGTGCACTTTAGCCTGGTGGGGGTTGTCTCAGCCGCGTTCGTGATCTTCGGAATCGTCGGTCCCGTACGGACCGAGGGAGGCGCCATCGTGGTGGATGTCGCGAACCGGTGGTTCGTCTTCGTCCCGCCGCTCCTCCTTCTGGGATCGACCGCCTACCCCCTGGCCATTCTTAACGTCGTGGCGCGGCGGCGAGCCGATCTCATGGACGATCGCTCCAACCTCGAAGGCGCCGACCCCGGTTGGCTCCGAGCCTGGGCCTATGCGTGCATCGTCCTGCTGATCAGCTTCGCGGCGCTGTTCCTGGCCGGGGCCGTTGAGGGATGGCCCGCCGAACTTCACATGAACCTGACGCTCGCCTTCCTAGCCGGCCACCTCGCCTACGTCGGTCAGCGGGGGCTGACTCGCCCCGAGGTGTTCTACTCCGCAGCCGCCGCGCAGCTCCCGGCGGAGCCGGAACCGCCGGTGGACCTGGATGCGGCCAGGGCCGACTACGCTTCGGTCGAAGATCTTCTGGCCCGCGAGAAACCCTATCGCGACCCGGACCTGACCGCGCAGGCGCTCGCGGATCGAATGGGATGGGGAGGTTCACGCCTCACGCAGGCCTTGAAGCACGGCGGCGGGACCACCTTCTTCGACGCGATCAACGCGGCTCGCGTGCGCGAACTTCAGGCGCTTGCGGCGCAACCGGACAACGCCGACGCCTCGCTCCTCGTGCTCGCTTACGAGGCCGGCTTCGGCTCGAAGAGCTGTCTCTACGAAGCCTTCCGCCGGCATGCAGGGGCCACGCCGGCGGCCTGGCGGCGCTCCATGGGGCGCGACAGCTCAGAAAAAGCGGTCGCGACGCGGAGAACCTAGTGCCTGAGGTCGCCCCGGTCCTGATGGGACTTCACCTCTTGCTCGCTCTCCGCCTCCGACGAGGTGTCGGTGCGTTCGCGGAACTCGCGCTCGGTGCGGGCGCCGGTGGGGTCCGCCTGCGCGTCGAGGTCGCTCTGGCCCATCCCCAGGCCCTGCATGCGGCCGCGGGAGGCTTCTGGGCCTGAGGGCTGGTACAGCGGGCCGGCGTCGGCGCCTTGGTCGAGCTGCGCGTCGGGATCGGCGCCGCCTTCGCCGTTCCATTCGGGCTGGGCGCTGGCGCGTACGGCGTCGTCTTCAGGTCGTCCGGTCATCATAGGCTGTCCTGGTTGTTCATGCCGTTGAAGTCCGCCTGGGCGCGGGTCTGGTCCGGCGCACCCTCGCCCACGTCGCCGCTGGATTGCGCCTTGGCGTGCTCGCGAAGCTGGTCCTGCTGTTCATTCAGGTTCCCGGTCGCGTCCAGATCGCCCTCAGGACCGGCGGGCTGGACGTGAACGCCTTTCTCACGCGCCTGGGCGCCGCCCGCGCCCGCGCCGCCGGACCACGGGCCGGTCGCGCCGGGCCCGCTGGTGCGCAGGTCCGGATCAAGGCCGGCCGAGGCGATGTCGGCGTTCTCCGCGCCGGCGCCGCCCAGCGAACTCACGCCCGGCTGGTCGGGGCTGAGCGAGCCCGCGCCGTCGCCCGCATCGCGGTCGCCGACTTCGGCTTCGGTCCTGAACTCCTCGCGGGTCTCCAGCGGTCCGGGGGCCACGTCTGCGTTGAAGGCGCGCGGTTCGGAGCCCGCGCCGACGTCGAAGGCGCCCGGATCGTCGAAGGCTATGCTGCCGACGCCCTGGGCGGACCCGGCGTCAACGTGGTTGCGCGGCTCCATCGCCTTGCGGGCGGCGTCCTGGTCCATGGCGGCGTCGCGCTCGGGGTCGTTCGAGCGGTTCAGCTGCTGGCTCTCAGGCGAGTGGGGGTTCTGGGAGGGCACGGGTCAGGCCTCCTCGTCCGTGTCGCCCTTTGCCGCACGTTCGGCGAAGGCGCTGGCGCCCGCGTCGTCGGCGGCGATCTCGTTGGCGTCGGTCGCGACCGCCTCGCGCGGCATGCGGTCGGCGAACCCGGCGCCGGCGGTGTGGCGGTCGGTTCCGCCGCCGCGCTCGACGTTCTGCAGCGCCTGGCCGTAGTCGTCGAACAGATCGGGCGTGTTGGGGTCCGAGGCCTCGGCCGAGGCGGGATCGCCGCCGTCGCCCATGCCGCCCATGGCGCTGTGCTCTGCCGGGTCGCCGTCGGCGCCCACCTCGCGCATCACCGTGTCGGTGCGATGACCGCGATCGCGGACGCTCTGGCCTTCGTTCGGGGCGTGGGCGGCTTGCGTGTCGGACGGCCGGTCCCAGGAGCCGAGTTCCTTTGGCTCCTCACGGATTCGCGGGCCGCCTTGCGGGTTGTCGAGGCCGCGGTCGCGCGGCCGGCTCTGGGTTTCGCGGTTCTCGGGCATGGACGCGCCTCCTTGTTCGTCAAGAAGGACAAGCGCCGGGGCCGCGCCCCTGTTCCCGCTATTCGCGCACGTCTTCCCAGCGCGCCCCGCCGGCCATGTCGGCGGCGACGGCGGGATCCACGCGCGGGGTCGAGGCGTGGGTGAAGACCGGCTGTTCAGGCGGGCGCGCCTGTTCGGTCCCGTCGGTCGGAACCGGTTCGGCGAGCACGTCGGCGGGCAGGCCGGAGGCGGGCGCGTGGGCGGCTTGGGTCATGGGGTCCCCCGAGGTTGACGAGGGAAAATGCCCGAGGCCGGACCGGGTTCCCGGCGGTCCGCGTCAAACCTGTGGAAGAGCGGAGCGGACGTCGGTCAGCGCGAAGTCGTCGCCCTTGAACAGCAGAGGTGAGCCTAGGGTTCTGGCCAGACCGTAGGCGAAGCAGTCGCCGAAGTTCAGGTCCGCTTTGTGGCGACGTTTGCCGTATAGAACGAACCCGTCGATCGCGCTGGACGCCTGCTCGCGCGTCACGGCCGAGATCGCGATTCCAAGCCGCTCCAGTTCACCGTCCAGGCGGAAGCGCCCCTCGGCCGGTCCGAAGCGGGACACCATGACCATTCCGCATTCCAGATAGCCGGCCGCCGACATTACCGCGGGTCCGCCTGTGACGATCACCCGTGTGAACAGTTCGCGTTCCGGCTCGTCCAGCAGGATCGCCACCAAAGCCGACGAGTCGATCACCATCACCGCGGCAGTCCGCTCTCGTCGTACATGTCCGCCTCGAACTCCTCACGCGTTCGGGGGTCCAGCACGGGCAAGCGGTCGATCTCCGCATGCCAGGCCCGCAGGTCCTCCAGCTTCTGCTCGACGGTGCGGGCGTCCTGGCCCAGGACCTTCAGCCGCAGGGCGATCGCCTCGTGGATCGCGTCGGTCAGGCTCTGCCCGGTCGCCTGGGCCAGGCGCCGGGCCAGCATCTCCGTGTCCGCCCGCTTGATGCTCAATCCCATCGGCAGCTGCTTTCTAGAAATCGGCTGTTTTCTAGAAGTAGCACGCGTCCCCGCCCCGCGCTAGAAGCGCGCCCATGACCGCCTCCTCCGCCTGCGCCAAATCGTCCGCCGACCTCGCCGCCGAGTTCGGGCTGAAGCCTGACGAGTACGCCCTGATCCTGGACCGGCTCGGCCGTGAGCCGACGCTGGTGGAGCTCGGCGTGTTCAGCGTGATGTGGAGCGAGCACTGCTCCTACAAGTCCTCGCGCATCCACCTGCGCAAGTTCCCCACCACCGGGCCGCGGGTGATCTGCGGGCCCGGCGAGAACGCGGGCGTGGTCGACATCGGCGACGGCCAGGCGGCGGTGTTCAAGATGGAGAGCCACAACCACCCCTCGTTCATCGAGCCCTACCAGGGCGCGGCGACCGGGGTCGGCGGCATCATGCGCGACGTGTTCACCATGGGCGCGCGGCCGGTGGCGCTGCTGAACGCCTTACGGTTCGGCGATCCGGAGCACCCCAAGACCCGGCGGCTGGTGTCGGGCGTGGTGGCGGGGATCGGCGGCTACGGCAACTGCGTGGGCGTGCCCACCGTCGGCGGCGAGACCAACTTCCACCCGGGCTGGAACGGCAACATCCTGGTCAACGCCATGTGCGTGGGCGTGGCCGAGGCCGACAAGATCTTCTACTCCGCCGCGCCCGCGCCCGGCTTGCCGGTGGTCTACTTCGGCTCCAAGACCGGCCGCGACGGCATCCACGGCGCGACCATGTCCTCGGCCGAGTTCAGCGAAGACACCGAGGAGAAACGCCCGACCGTGCAGGTGGGCGACCCGTTCGCCGAGAAGCTGCTGATCGAAGCGACGCTGGAGCTGATGGCGTCGGGCGCTGTGGCCGCGATCCAGGACATGGGCGCCGCGGGCCTGACCTCCTCGTCGGTGGAGATGGCCGGCAAGGGGGGGGTGGGCATCGAGCTCGACCTCGACGCCGTGCCCCAGCGCGAGGAGGGCATGAGCGCCTACGAGATGATGCTGTCGGAAAGCCAGGAACGGATGCTGGCGATCCTGAAGCCCGGCCGCGAGGCCGACGGGCGGCGCATCTTCGAAAAGTGGGGGCTGGACGCGGCGACCATCGGCTGGACCACCGACACCGGCCGCATCGTGCTGCGCCATAAGGGCGAGGTGGTCTGCAACCTGCCGCTGGCGCCGCTGTCCGACGACGCGCCGCTGTACGACCGCCCATGGGTCAAGCCGCAGCCGCGGCCGCGCCTCGACCCAGGCCAGGTGCCGCCCCCGGCCGACTGGAACGCCGCGGTGCTGAAGCTGATCAGCTGCCCCGACATGGCGTCCAAGCGCTGGATCTGGGAGCAGTACGACCGCCATGTGATGGCCGACTCCGTGGCCGAGAGCTCGACCGGCCATGACGCGGGCATCGTGCGGGTTCACGGCACGCGCAAGGGGCTGGCGGTGGTCTCCGACTGCGCGCCCCGCTACGTCCAGGCAGACCCCTACGAGGGCGGCAAGCAGGCGGTGGCGGAGGCCTGGCGCAACCTGACCGCGGTCGGCGCCGATCCGGTGGCGGTGACCGACAACCTGAACTTCGGCAATCCCGAACGGCCCGAGATCATGGGCCAGATTGTCATGGCGATCGAGGGCATGGCCGAGGCCTGCCGCGCGCTCGACTTCCCGGTCGTGAGCGGGAACGTGTCGCTCTACAACGAGACCGACGGGCGGGCCATTCCGCCGACGCCGACGGTGGGGGCGCTGGGCCTGCTGCCGGACTACGGCGTGCGCGCCGGCTTTTCGGGCCTGAAGGACGGCGACACCCTGATCCTGGTCGGCGACACCCACGGCGAACTGGGCGCGTCCCTGTACCTGCGCGAGATCCTGGGACGCGAGGACGGCGCGCCGCCGCCGGTCGATCTGGCCGCCGAGCGCAGGAACGGCGACTTCGTGCGCGGGCTGATCCGTTCAGGCCGGATCACCGTCTGCCACGACCTGTCCGACGGCGGGCTGATCGGGGCGGCGGCCGAAACGGCGCTGGCCTCCAACGTCGGAGTCACCCTGAACGCCACCTCCGTGACCCACGCCCACGTCTATTTGTTCGGCGAGGACCAGGGCCGCTATCTGATCGCCACGAACGACCCCGACACGATCTTGGCCGAGGCCAAGGCCGCCGGCGTCCACGCCATCGTCGCGGGCGCAGCGGGCGGCGACGCCTTCGCCAGCCGGGAACTGTTCAGCGTGCCGCTAAGCGAGCTGCGCGCCGCGCACGAGGGCTGGATGCCGAACTGGATCGAACGGCGCGCCTGAGGGTTCGCACGGTGATGGGCGAGCACGTTTCCGACGAGCCCCCGCCCGGCGCGGCGGCCGACTGGACCATTCCGCAGCGGTGGTCCGACTACTCGGCCGAGGAGCACCGGACCTGGGTCACGCTGTACGAGCGGCAGATGCGGGTGCTGCCCGGTCGCGCCTGCGACGCCTTCATGCGCGGCTGCGAGGCGCTGGACCTGCACGCGGGCGGCGTGCCGGATTTCGAGCGGCTGAACGAGCGTTTGCAGGCCCTGACCGGCTGGCGGGTGGTCGCCGTGCCGGGGCTGGTGCCGGACGCGGTGTTCTTCGAGCACCTGGCCAATCGGCGCTTTCCCGCGGGACGGTTCGTACGCCGGCCCGACCAGCTGGACTACCTGCAGGAGCCGGACGTCTTCCACGACGTGTTCGGCCACGTGCCGATGCTGACCGACCCGACCTTCGCCGACTACATGGTCGCCTACGGACAGGGCGGCCTGCGGGCGCAGGGGCTCGGGCAGCTGCACAACCTGGCGCGGCTCTACTGGTACACGGTGGAGTTCGGCCTGATCGACACGCCGCAGGGCCTGCGCATCTACGGCGCGGGGATCGTTTCCTCGAAGGCCGAGAGCGTGTTCAGCCTGGAGGACCCCTCGCCCAATCGGTTGGGGTTCGAGCTGGCGCGGGTGATGCGCACCCCCTACCGGATAGATGACTTCCAGCAGGCCTATTTCGTGATCCCGTCGCTGGCGGCCCTGCTTGAAGAGACCCAGGCCGACTTCGCCGCCCTCTACGAGCGGCTGAAGGGCCTGCCGGATCTGGAGATCGAGGCGGTGCTGCCGTCGGACCGGGTGTACACGCGCGGAACCCAAGCCTACGCCCGGGGGGCGGCTCAGCCGGGTTTGTAGCCGGTCTGGGTCTTCAGATAGGCGATCAGATCGACCCGATCCTTGGCTTCCTTGACACCGACGAACGACATCTTGTTGCCCGGCAGGAAGCCGCGCGGGTCGGCCAGCCAGCCGTCCAGCTTCTGGGCGTCCCAGGCGAAGCCGGCGGTCTTCAGCGCCTCGGAATAGCGATAGTCGGGCTTGGACCCCGCCTGGCGGCCGAACACGCCGTACAGGTTGGGCCCGGTCATGTTGGGACCGCCTTCGGGCAGGGTGTGGCAGGAGCGGCACTTGGCGAACTGGCGCTTGCCGTTGGCGAGGTCCGCGCCGTTGTAGGGGGCGGGCAGGGAGGCCAGCAGGGCCTGGGCTTCCGCGTCGCTCGGCGCCGGGGCCGCCGGGGCGGCGGCGCCCGGTGAGGCTGTGGTGTCCGAACCGCCCTGTGGTCCGCAACCGGCCAGGACAGCGGCGAAGACGGTCAGGCTGAGAGCGGCGGCGCGGGTCATGGGCGGGTCTCCGGTTCGGACGCGCCGAACCTAGTCCGCCCGGAGCGGCACGCAAGAGCGCCGCTTGTGATCGGGCGCGGCCGGGCCGATGTTCGCCCGGCATGGAAAAGCACCCGACCGTCGATACGCCCCAAACGCTGCCCTACGCCGCCCAGGTCGCCTCGCCCTCCTATCGGCTGGCGGCGCTGGATCACGACTTCCTGCTGGGCGACTCGATGCGGGGCGTCCGCTTCCTGCTCGAGTATGAGAAGGCGGACGAGGCGCTGCGGGCTTGGGGCGTGCGCTCCACCATCGTGGTGTTCGGCAGCGCCCGGATCGCCGAGAACGGACCGGGGCGTCAGGGCTTCTGGTACGAGCAGGCGCGCCGGTTCGGCCGGATCGCCTCCGAACGCGGCGGCGCCATCCGCGACGGCGCCGCCAAGCCGCGCGACAACGTCGTGGCCACCGGCGGCGGGCCTGGGATCATGGAAGCGGCCAACCGCGGCGCGTCGGAGGCCGGCGCCCCGTCGGTCGGCTTCAACATCACCCTTCCGCACGAGCAGTTCCCCAACGCCTATTCGACGCCGGAGCTGACCTTCCGCTTCCACTACTTCGCCATCCGCAAGATGCACCTGGCGATGCGGGCCAATGCGCTGGTGGTGTTCCCCGGCGGGTTCGGGACGCTGGATGAGCTGTTCGAGCTGTTGACGCTGCGCCAGACCGGCAAGGCGCCGGCCATTCCGATCCTGCTGTTCGACAAGGCCTACTGGACCTCGGTGATCCGTTTCGAGCGGCTGGCGGAGGAGGGGATGATCCGGCCCGAGGACCTGGAGCTGTTCGCCTACGCCGACGAGGCGGAGGAGGCGTGGGAGCGGCTGCTGGCCTGCGGACTGAAGCCGCACCAGGACATCAGCCTGAGCGACTAGGCCGCTTCCAGCCGCGCGGCGACGTGGTGCATCTGGGCCGCGGTCTCCAGCACGCGTTCGCGCAGCGGCGTCAGCTCCTGAGAGGCGCGCACAGTCAGGCGCAGCGCCCCGCCGACGCGCTCGACCCAGCCGGCTTCCGTCAGCTCCGCCACCTTGCGGCGCACGGACTCGCGGGGGATGCCGGTGGATTCGGCGATCGAGGTCGTGTTCGTGCCGAGGCTCGGATAGGTCTCGACCGCGCCCTCCAGCACCTGATCCAATGACAGACGGCGGGTTTCAGGGCTGCGGGCGGTGCGCACGGCCACGGTCAGGAACACGGCGAACTTGTCGAGGTCGCCCCGAAACGCCGCACGCGCGGCGATCAGCAGGTCCAGCAAGGGTTCCAGCAGCTCGCCCGCCGCTTCGGCGTAGTTGTCCCGAAGGAGATCGACCGTGGCCATGGGGGTACGCGGGTCACTCATTTGCGAAGCCGCCTACTAGCGTGCGGGCGGGCGCCGGATGAACCGGGCGCCCGCCCGAAATGGGGACGGTAGATCGGATCAGCTTCCGCGACGGGCGTCGCGGCCGCCGACCACCGGGGCCTTTTCACCGAAGCGCTTGGGCGCATTGCCGGGGAAGCGGCGGCGCTTGGGGGCGCCGGACTTCTTCGGCTCCTCGCCGCCGCGCTCGACCGCCAGCGGGTCGTACTTGGCCCGCGGCGCCTGGGCGTGGTGGGTGCGGTCGCGACGCGGCTTGTTGCGCCCGCCGCCGTTGTCTCCGCCCGCCCGCTCGGGCGTGGAGGCCTTGCGGCCGGGATTGGCCGCCAGGATCGCCGCGTCCAGCGCCCCCAGCGCCTTGTCGTTGCGGCGGTCCCAGGCGGGGATCCGCTGACGGGTCACCTTCTCGATGTCTTTCAGCAGGTTGCGCTCGTCGTCGCCGACCAGGCTGATCGCCGTGCCCGAGGCGCCGGCGCGCGCGGTGCGGCCGATGCGGTGGACGTAGGCTTCCGGCACGTAGGGCAGGTCGAAGTTCACCACGTGGGTGACCCCGTCCACGTCGATGCCGCGCGCGGCGATGTCGGTGGCGACCAGCGCACGCACGCGCCCGTCCTTGAACGCCTGCAGCGCCCGCTCGCGCTGGCCCTGGCTCTTGTTGCCGTGGATGGCGGCGGCTTCGATGCCGCCGGCCTCCAGATAGGCCGCGACCTTGTCGGCGCCGTGCTTGGTGCGGGTGAACACCAGGGAGCGGCTGAACTTCGGGTCGGCGAACATCTCCGACAGCAGGGCGCGCTTGCGCACCTGCTCGACGAACAGCACCTGCTGGCTGATCTTCTCCACGGTGGTGGCCTGCGGCGTCACCTCGACCCGCACCGGATCGGTCAGCAGCTCGCCCGCCAGCTTGGCGATGTCGGAGGGCATGGTGGCCGAGAAGAACAGGTTCTGGCGCTGCTTGGGCAGGCGCGAGGCGACCTGGCGGATCGGCTTGACGAAGCCCAGGTCCAGCATCTGGTCGGCCTCGTCCAGCACGAATACCTCGGTGGCCGACACGTCGAGCACCTTCTGGGCCATGTGGTCGAGCAGCCGGCCGGGAGTGGCCACCAGCACGTCGACGCCGGGGGCCAGCGCGCGCTCCTGCGGGCCGTACTTCACGCCGCCGAACACCACCGCGACGGTGACGCCGAGGTGGCGGCCGTAGGTGCGGAAGCTGTCGGCGATCTGGCTGGCCAGTTCGCGCGTCGGCGACAGCACCAGCACGCGGCAGGTGCGCCGCACCGGCGGCTTCTTGTCGGCCGCCAGGCGGTGCAGGATCGGCAGGGCGAAGGCGGCGGTCTTGCCGGTGCCGGTCTGGGCGATGCCCAGCAGGTCGCGGCCGGTCAGCAGGGTCGGGATGGCCTTGGCCTGGATCGGGGTCGGGGTCTCGTAGCCTTCGCTGGCGAGGGCTTTCAGCAGGGCCGGATTGAGGCCCAGGTCTTGGAATTTCGTGGTCACGTAAGCGG
>Ga0196964_10000305_pt1 | contig 35924 bp, 34 predicted proteins | sample S1_10metaG_FD_148615 | JGI IMG/M metagenome (GOLD analysis project Ga0196964, IMG submission 148615) | Soil microbial communities from Anza Borrego desert, Southern California, United States - S1_10 | ecosystem: Environmental > Terrestrial > Soil > Desert | place: USA: California | collected...
GGGCTGAAGACGACCATTGTCGAGCGCGAGAACCTGGGCGGCATCTGCCTGAACTGGGGCTGCATCCCGACCAAGGCGCTGCTCAAGTCCGGCGAGAAGTACGAGAGCCTGTCGCACCTGAAGGACTATGGCCTTTCCGCCGGGCAGGTGGGCTTCGACTTCGACGCCATTATCCAGCGCTCGCGGGGCGTGGCCAAGCAGCTGAACTCGGGCGTCGGCTTCCTGATGAAGAAGCATAAGATCGAGGTGATCGAGGGCTCCGCCAGGCTGGAGAAGGGCGCGCCGGCCCCGAAGGTCGTCGTCGCGCTGAGCAAGGGCGGCGAGCGGACGGTGCAGGCCGACTCGGTCGTATTGGCCGTCGGCGCCCGCGCCCGAGCCCTGCCTCAGATCGGGCTCGAGGCCGACGGCGAGCGGATCTGGGCCTACCGCGAGGCCATGACCCCGAAAACGCTCCCGAAGAGCCTGATCGTGATCGGCTCGGGCGCGATCGGCATCGAGTTCGGCAGCTTCTATCGCGCGCTCGGCTCGGCGGTCACCGTGGTCGAGGCCATGGACCGCATCCTTCCGGTGGAGGACGAGGAAGTCTCCAAGGCGGCTCAGAAGTCGTTCGAGAAGCGCGGCATGAAGTTCCGCACCGGCGCCAAGGTCACCAAGGTCGCCAAGGGGGGGCAGGGGGTGCAGGTCTCGCTGGAAACGGGCGGCAAGGCCGAGACCCTGGAGGCCGAGGTTTGCATCTCGGCCGTGGGCATCACCGCCAACACGGACGGCATCGGGCTGGAGGGTCTGGGCGTCGAGCTGGACCGCGGCCACATCAAGACCGGCCCGCACGGCGAGACCAATGTGAAGGGGCTCTATGCGATCGGCGACTGCGCCGGCGCGCCCTGGCTGGCGCACAAGGCGAGCCACGAGGGCATTCACACGGTCGAGCACATCGCCGGCTTCAAGACGCCCCAGGTGGTCAGCCCCATCGCCGGCTGCACCTATTCCCAGCCCCAGATCGCCTCCGTCGGCGTGACGGAGGCGGGCGCCAAGGCCGCGGGTCGCGAGATCAAGGTCGGCCGCTTTCCGTTCCGCGTGAATGGCAAGGCGATCGCCTCGGGCGACACCGACGGCTTCGTGAAGACCATCTTCGACGCCAAGACCGGCGCGCTGATCGGCGCCCACATGATCGGCTCGGAAGTCACCGAGATGATCCAGGGCTATGTCACCGCCATCACCCTGGAGGCGACGGAGGAGGACCTGCACGGGATGGTCTATCCGCATCCGACCATGAGCGAGGCCATGCACGAGGCCGCGCTGGACGCTTACGCGCGGGTGCTGCACATCTGACGGCCGGGACACGATGGGATGAAGCTCGACCGAGAACTCGTCAGGCTCATACTGTTAGAGGTCGAGACGCGCCCTCCGACCCAATATAACGGCGCGCCCGTAGAGATATCGGGGTACGATGAGGATACCATTGGGTATCATTTGATGCTCCTCGGCGAAGCAGGATTTCTCGTCGTAGAAGATGTGGGTTACCTCGGCAAAGAACTGGCGTTTGAGGCTAGCCGGCTGACCTATTCGGGGCACGAGTTCCTCGACACGATCCGTGACGACGAAGTGTGGCGGCGGACCAAGGAAGTGGCGGGCAAGGCTGGCTCAGTCAGCCTCCAAGGCCTTCTAGAAATCGGTAAGGCGGTAGCGAAGCAGCAGATTGCCGAGCGCTTCGGGCTGGTTCTCTAGGGACCTAGCGCTTCTTGCCGAGCTCCGCGGCGATGTCCTTGGTCAGGCGGCCGACCTTGCGGTGGGCGGAGATGATCTGCTGTTCGCTGACGCCCCAGCGCTTCATCCAGAACTCGACCGCCTTGCGCTCGGAGAGGTCGAGTCGGTCCTTGTCGATGAAGCCGCGCTTGTCCTTGAGTCCGGCCATGAGGGCCTCTCCTGTTATCGCCTAAGATATATTATGCGAAATTGTTGAGCCGGTCAGGCCTTGATGCGGAAATGGTAGCCCAGCCGCTCGAAGCCCTCGCGATCATAGAAGCGATGCGCGTCGTGGCGGAACAGGCCGGAGTCCAGATGCACTTCCGAGCGGTCCTCGCTCCGCGCCTCCGCCTTCACATGATCGATCAGCGCCTTGCCGACGCCGGTGGACCGCTCGCTTTCGCTGACCACCAGATCGTCGATCTGCAGGATCCGGCCGCAGTACAGCAGCTCCATCGGCCGAACGCCCGCGACGCCGACCACGACCTCTGCGCGTATGGCCGCGAAGACGCGGAAGCCATCCGTCCGCCGCATGCGCGCGACCATCGCAAGGTAAGCCGCTTCGTCCAGGTGCGGCCGCAGCTGGCTCATGACCGGCCAGGTCACCGCCAGACGCGCATCGTCGATCTCCTCGATCCGCAGGGTCGTCACGAGACCTCCAGCGCCAGTTCGGCCCGCCAGCCGTCGTAGGCCACTTCCACGCCAGCGGGAACCAGCGCCCGCAAAGCATTGAAATCCAGATCGAGATGTAGGTTTGTTAGGACCGCCCGGCTCACCCCCGCCGCCGCGATCCAGCTGAGCGTCTGGTCCACGTGGGCGTGGGTCGGGTGCCGTGTCCATCGCAGCGCATCGACGATCCAGAGTTCGCAGCCGCGGACCGCATCCAGCGCCGCCTGATCCAGGGCGTCGATGTCCGGCGAATAGGCCACGGGACCGAAACGGTAGCCGACGGAGCGGATCGGCCCGTGCCCCTGGTCGAAGGTGACGACCGGCACGGCGCCGCCGGGCCCGTCCACGCGCCAGGCTCGACCGTGCGGCGGCAGGTCCCGCGCCTCCAGGATCGCAGGATAGTTCTGCACGCTCTCGAAGATGTAGCCGAACCGCGTGGTCAGCGCCTCGCGCGTGGCTGCGTCCATCCAGGTGGGGATGCGCCGCCGGGCCTGCATGGCGAAGACGCGCAGGTCGTCGATGCCGTGCGCCTGATCGGCGTGATCATGGGTGTAGAGCACCGCGTCCACGGCCTTCACGTCCGCCATCAGCATCTGCCGGCGCAGGTCCGGGGACGTGTCGACCAGCACCGTCGTGACGCCGTCCGGCCCTCGCCTTCGCACCAGAGCCGAACAGCGCATGCGGTGATTCTTCGGCTCGGCCGGGTCGCAGGCGCCCCAGTCGCCGTCGCCCCGCGGCACCCCGCCGGACGAGCCGCAGCCGAGGATGACGACCTCGAGCGTCACGGCCTCGTCGCCCGGTCGAACAGGCCGAAGAAGGCCTCCGTCGTGCGCGCCTCGGCCTCCTCCAGCGACCAGCCTCGCACATCGGCCAGCGTCTCCAGCACCCGGCCGATGTAGGCCGGCTCGTTGCGGCGGCCCCGATGCGGCGTCGGCGCCAGATAGGGGCAGTCCGTCTCCACGATAATGCGATCGGCCGGCATGCGCCGGATCCGCTCGCGCACATCCTCCGCCGCCTTGAAGCTGGCGATGCCGGAGACCGAGAACCAGCCGCCCAGTTCCGCCGCCAGATCAGCCAGTTCCTGTCCTGAGGTGTAGCAATGCATGAGAAAGCGGAAGGGCCCCCTCGCCTGCTCTTCGCGCAAGATGCCGGCCATGACGGCGTCCGCCTCGCGGGTGTGCACCACCAGCGGCAGGCCGGTCTCCCGCGCCGCCGCGATGTGGGTGCGGAACACCTCGGCCTGAACCTCGCGCGGACTGAGGTCGTAGTGGAAATCCAGTCCGCACTCCCCGATCCCGACGACGCGGGGGCGACCGGCGAGCTCGACCAGGGTCTCGATCCTCAGGTCCTGGTGGTCCTTGGCTTCGTGCGGATGGACGCCGACCGTGCACCAGATATCGGGGTGGGTCATGGCCAGGCCGTGCGTCGCCTCGAAGGTGGAGAGCTTGTCTGAGATCTCGACCATCAGGCCGACGCCGGCTTCGCGGGCGCGGGCGATCACGGCGTCGCGATCCTCGTCGAACTGGGGCGCGTGCAGGTTGACGTGGCTGTCGATCAGCATCAGGCGGCGGCCTTCACACGCTGAAGGTCGGCCAGGGCCCCCGCCAAGGCGTCCCCGCGATCGAGGTTCAGCCCCGCGACCCGGTCGGGCAGCTCCGACAACCGCGCCCACAGCTCGGCCCACCGCGCGCCCTGACGTTCCGACAGCGCCCGGCGCTTCACCGCGGCGATCAGACGGTCCATCAGCATGTCGAACCGGGCTTGACCCTCGGCGCCACGGAACCGGTCGGCGACGGCCAGAGCCTCCGCCCGGTCGACCTCCGCGCCCGTCACCCAGGCTTCCGCCAACTGGTCCATCTCCAGCATGGCGCCGGACGCCAGCGACAGGGCCGCGCCGGGCGAGCCGCCCGCCATGTCCGCCACCCGCTGCGCCTCCGCCTCGGTTAGCCCTGTGCGGTTCGCCACAAGCTCGGCCAGGGGCCGGGGACGCCAGACGGGAAAGGTCAGCCGCCGGCATCGAGAGCGGATGGTCGGCAGCAGCCGCCCCGGCGCATGGGTCACGAGGAACAGGACGCCTTGCTCGGGCGGCTCCTCAAGGACCTTCAGCAAGGCGTTGGCCGCGTTGAGATTCAGGTCGTCGGCGGCGTCGATGATCGCGACCCGGTGCCTGGCCTGCGACGGGCTTTTGGCGAAGAACTCCGGCAGGTCCCGCGCCTGGTCGACGGAGATGGACTTCTTGGTCTTGCCGCCCTCGACCAGCCGCTCCAGCACGAGCAGGTCCGGGTGCGACTGGGCCGAAACCAGACGGCTGACGGGGTCGGACGGCGAGGCGCCGAGCGGCCCCCTCCCCGGCTCGGCCGCCGCGCCGAGCAGCCGCCGCGCGGCGCGATAGGCGAAGCTGGCCTTCCCCGAACCTTCGACTCCGCACAGCAGCCAGGCGTGGTGCAGCCGCCCGCGCGCCTGGGCGTCCAGAAAGGCCTCCTCCGCCTTGCGGTCGGGGATCAGTTCGAAGCGGTCCCTCGGGTGGTCGGTCACGTGAGCCGGTCCTCCACCACCCGCCAGACCCGCTGCTCCACCTCGTCCTCGTCGCCCGTGGCGTCGATCACCGCGCAGCGTTCGGGGCGCTCCGCGGCGATGCGGAGGAAGCCGTCGCGCAGCCGCTGGTGAAAGGCCAGCCCCTTGGATTCGAAGCGGGTCTCGAACAGGCCGCGTCCAAAGGCGCGCTTCAGCCCCTCCTCCACCGGCAGGTCGAAAATGAGCGTCAGGTCCGGCTGATCCGCGCCAACCACGGCGGCGTCCAGTTGTTCGATGAAGGCCGGGTCCGCGCCGCCGCCCGCGCCCTGATAGGCCCGGCTGGAATCGGCGAAGCGGTCGCACACCACCCAGGCGCCGCGCTCCAGCGCCGGGCGAATGGTCTGTTCCAGATGGTCCGAACGCGCCGCGAACATGAGCAGGAGCTCCGTCCGCGCGGACCAACGGCCGGCCTCGCCTGTCACCACCAGCTGGCGGATGTCCTCGGCGCCGCGAGAGCCGCCGGGCTCGCGCGTCCGCACGACCTCCAGCCCGCGGGCCTGCAAGCGCGCGACGAGGCGCGACACCTGGGTCGACTTGCCCGCGCCTTCGCCGCCTTCGAGCGTGATGAACCTGCCCCGCATGGCGGCGCACAATGGCGGGCGTCGCGCCCGGGCGGAAGCCTTCAGCCGCCGGAAATCAACAGGGCGTCGGCGAATCCGCGCGCGATCACCGCCTGGCGGGATCGTTCCGCGGCGTTGGCGTCTGGCCAGGGGCCCACCACGACCCGGAACAGGGTCTGGCCGTCTCGTTCGACCGGCTGGATTTCCGCGCGGTCACCGAGCCGACGGGCGGTCGACTGGGCCGTGCTCCGGTCGGCGAAGGCGCCCGCCTGAACCCAGAAGCCGTCGCCGGTCTCCACCCGAGGCGGCGCCTCCACGCGTTCCACGCGTCCGCCGCCCAGCCTCGGCGCGCGGCCCAGATAGCGCACGCGCACTTCGCCGACTCCCTGACCTCTCAGCCCCAGCGCATCGGCCGCCCCGCGCGACAGGTCGATGATCCGCCCGTCCACGAAGGGCCCGCGATCGTTGACCCGCAGCACCGCGCGACGGCCGTTCGCGAGATTGGTCACCTCCACCAGGCCGGGAAGCGGCAGCGTCTTGTGCGCGGCGGTCAGGGCGTTCATGTCGAACCGCTCGCCAGAGGCGGTGGGGCGCCCATGGAAGGCGTCGCCGTACCAGGAGGCCAGCCCGCGCTCGTCGTAACCCGGCTGCTCCGCCGGGCGATACCAGCGGCCCTTGATCTGATAGGGCCGCATCGTGCCGGACACGATCGGCGCGGGGTCGGTCACCGCCGGCGCCCGCGTTCCGCCGCCCAGGGTGCCGCACGCCGCCAGCCCGAGAAGGGCGACAGCCGAAAGCGTCAGCCGGAGCGAGCGGACGAACATCCGCCCATCATGCCGCGCCCGCATTTCCGCTTTGGTTAACGCCGCCCTCCCCTGCTAGAAGCGGCCTCCGCTCAAGCCGGACAGGTGGCCGAGCGGTTTAAGGCAGCGGTCTTGAAAACCGCCGTGGGTTCACGCCCACCGTGGGTTCGAATCCCACCCTGTCCGCCACCGACCTGCGAGATCAGGTCTCTGCCCGTTGAGCCCCGGCGCAATCGCCCGAACACGGGCCGCCTGTCCCTCCAGAACCTCTCTGCCGCGAGCCCTCGTTCGGCTCATCCAGGGGCCCTTCCGGCCATTCCCTCCCGCCGGTCTCCGCCCGAACCGCCACTAGTGAGGTTTCCCTGTTTTTCCCTGCTAACAGGGAAATCAGCAGTGTTTTCGAACTGGCCTAAGCCCCCCGGCAGGAGCTTCACCCGCCTGCAAACCCCCGCACCATCGGGCTTTCAGCGCGCTCAGGACCGGTGGAGCCGGCCCCCAGAAACAGGGAAATGTTTTCCAGCGGAACAGGGAAGGACTGCGCCGCAGAACAGGGAAGCGGCTCCTGCGGAACAGGGACCGTTTTCTGCCGATCAAGGATGGGCGGCTTCGAAGCCGAGCTCGCGCCGCTGCGCCTGCCAGCAGGGTGAGATCCTGGCGTTCAAGAGCTCGCTCAGCATGAGCGACGGCGGCTGGCGTCCTTCCAATACGGCCTTCTGGATGTCAGGCGCGAGGAAGGCCAGCCGCACCAGCTTGCATCCGTAGGAGCTCTCCGGCCCTTTCAGGCGGGCGCCTTCTTCCACGCCGGTCGCGGGGCTCCAGCCGATGGCGCGGGCGATGCGGTGCGCTTCGCGTAGCCCCTTCACCAAGGTGGGATCAGCCTTGCGCGGTCGCGGACCCACGGGCGCGGAGGACCAAACCCTGCCGCCCCGGCTCTGGCAGCGCACCGGCGCAACGATGATTGAGGTTCCGGCCTGATCTGGATGCGGCAGAGCCGAGGCGCGCGCCTGCACTGTCAGCAGGGCGGTGGGAACCTGCGCACGGACGCAGTCGCCGTAGACCTCGATCCGGCTGACCCGCGGGAGCAGCGACGGCAGGCTCTCGTCCGGACGCCCGAAGGCGCCGGCGAGGAGCTCATGCACCAGGTCATGGATGGCCTCGGCCTTCAGTCGACGGAGGTGCGGGTCGCCGGCCTTGCGCTTCCGCCCCTGCTGCAGGGGCGCGGACACATAGTAGCGGTAGACGCGACCGCCCCGGCCGTAGCCGAAGGACGGGCTCATGGGCGCGCCGTCGGCGTCGAACAGTCGGCCCTTGAGCGGCAGGTCCGCGGACCGCAGCGGCCGGTCCTTGCGGTCCGAGGCGTTGGCCGCGAGCTGGGCCTGCACCTGGTCGAACACCTCGCTCTCCACGATCGGCGGGTGAGCGTCGGGGACGCTGGTGGAGCCATGGACGATCTCACCCACGAAGACGCGGTTCTTCAGGAGGTGGAACAGGGCGCCCCGAGAAAACGGCAAGCCCCCCTTGGGCTCGCCCCGGCTGTTGGTCCAGGCCTTGGAGCGGGCGCCCTCCGCCTCCAGCTGATCCATCAGCCGCGAGACCGTCCCCAGCTTCAGGTAGAGGCCGAAGATCCGCCGGACCTGTTCGGCCTCGGCTGGATTGATCACCAGCTTGCGGGTCGTCTTGTCGGTCGGAAGATCGTAGCCGAGCGGCGGCACGCCTCCCATCCACATGCCCTTCTTCTTGGAGGCGGCGATCTTGTCGCGGATGCGCTCGCCGGTGACCTCCCGCTCGAACTGGGCGAAGGACAAGAGCACGTTCAGGGTCAGCCGGCCCATGGAGGTGGTGGTGTTGAACGATTGGGTGACCGAGACGAAGGAGGCCCTGGCCTCATCCAGCCGCTCCACGATACGCGCGAAGTCCGACAGCGCCCGCGTCAGGCGGTCGATCTTGTAGACGACGATGGTGTCCACAAGCCCCGCGTCCACATCGGCCAACAGGCGCTGGAGCGCGGGGCGGTCCATGTTGCCGCCTGAGCAGCCGCCGTCGTCATAGGCGGTCGGAATGACCACCCAGCCTTCGCCCGACTGGCTGCGGATGTAGGCCTCGCAGGCTTCGCGCTGGGCGTGCAGGCTGTTGAAGGCCTGATCCAGTCCCTCCTCGGAGCTCTTCCGGGTGTAGATCGCGCAGCGGGTTCGGGGTGGCTTGATCATCGGCCCCTCTCCCCTGCCCTCAGGCCGAAGAAGCGGGGTCCGTTCCAGCGCACCCCGGTGATGCGCCGGGCCACCTCCGAGAGGCTCGCGAACACCTCGCTGCGGTAGAGGAAGCGGTTGGGGTCCTCGACCACCACCTCGTGGGGCGCCCCTTTCCATTCCCGGGTGAGCTTCGTCCCCGGCGTCAGCTGGCCCGGCGTCTTCAGCCCGCTCTTCCTGCGGATAGCGCGGTGCATTTCCGGCTCCAGCCCGCCTTCAGCGGTTGCCTGCAGCCGCCAGGCCAGCATGAGCGCCATCAGCGAGCGAGAGCGAAGTCTTGGCGGCGTGCCCAGCCGCTCGGACCAGAGGGCGCGCAGCTGTTCGAGATCGTGGCTGTCGAAGGCGTCGAAGTTCAGGTCGGTCATGGTCAGGCTCTGCGTCCGTGAGGCGTCTCCCCCGCCCCACTGAGCCAAGCCCGAACTGGCCGGGCGCGCAGTCACTGATGCTCACATTCGGGGCCTTGGGAAGCTCTCAATCCCGTCCACAGCCATCGGTCGTCCAACGCTGTGACGCTTCTTGATGTTCTGGTAGTGTTCTCCCATGGAAACGATCGCTGCGAATCGCCTCGAAGCCCGCTCCATCTCGGAGCTCCGCCCCTATGTGGGCAACGCCCGCACCCATTCTAAAAAGCAGATCCGGCAGATCGCCGACAGCATCCGCCGCTTCGGCTTCACCAACCCGGTGCTGGTCAGCGACGCCGGCGAGATCATCGCCGGCCACGGCCGGGTGGAAGCCGCCAGGCTCCTGGGGCTGGCGACTGTCCCCACAATCCCCTTGTCGCACCTGACGCCTGAGGAGCGCCGGGCCTATGTGTTGGCCGACAACAAGCTGGCGCTGAACGCGGGCTGGGACCAGGAGGTGCTGGCGATCGAGCTCCAGGCGCTGATCGACGTGGACTTCGATGTCACCCTGACCGGCTTCTCCTTGGCCGAGGTCGACCTGACGCTGGACCTGGTGCGCCAGAGCCAGCCAGACGCCCCCGCCCCCGAAGCCGCCGACGCGATCCCGCAGCTGGCGGCCGAGGCTGTCACCCGCCCGGGCGACCTGTGGATCCTGGGCCGCCACCGGCTGATCTGCGGCGATGCACGTGACCCGGGCGCCTACAAGCGGCTGCTGCAGGGCCGCAAGGTCGACCTGGTGTTCACCGACCCGCCCTACAATGTGCCGATCGACGGCCATGTCTGCGGCTCGGGCCGCATCCGCCACCGCGAGTTCGCCATGGGCGTCGGCGAAATGAGCCAGGACGCCTTCACCGGCTTCCTGCGCGAGACCCTGAAGCCTATGGCGGACAGCTGCCGGGACGGCGCCATCGCCTTCGTGTGCATGGACTGGCGTCACATGGGCGAGCTGATGGCCGCGGGCTCGGAGGTCTTCTCCGAGCTCAAGAACCTCTGCGTCTGGAACAAGACCAACGGGGGCATGGGGACCTTCTACCGGTCCAAGCACGAGCTGGTGTTCGTCTACAAGGTGGGCTCGGCGCCCCACACCAACACCTTCGGCCTCGGCGACACCGGCCGCTACCGCACCAATGTGTGGGACTACGCCGGCATCAGCAGCATGACGAAGGATCGCTCCGAGCAGCTTGCCATGCACCCGACGGTGAAGCCGACCGCCATGGTGGCGGACGCCATCCGCGACTGCTCGCGCCGGGGCGAGCTGGTGCTGGACGGCTTCGGGGGCTCCGGCACCACCCTGATCGCGGCCGAGACCTGCGGTCGCTCCGCACGCCTGATCGAATATGACCCGCTCTACTGCGACGTGATCATCCGCCGGTACCAGGCCCTGACCGGTAAAAGAGCCGTGCTGCAGGACGACGGCCGATCCTTCGAGGAGGTGGTGAGCGGCCGCGCCCTGGAGGCGGCCGCATGAGCCAGCCGGCGCAGAAGCCGGGCGCCGCCCTGGTCGGCTACGGCCGCCCGCCGGTGGAGCACCAGTTCCGCAAAGGCCGGTCCGGCAATCCCAAGGGTCGGCCGCGCAAGGCCGAAGAGAAGCGGGCCTCCCCGGCCGATCCGGTGCTTGGCAACTTCGTGGCCGACCTGGTGCTGGCGGAAGCCATGCGCCCGATCCAGATCCGCGAGAACGACCAGGTGGTGGAGCTGCCGCTGATCCAGGCGGTGATCCGCAGCCTCGGGGTGGCGGCGCTCAAGGGCAGCCATCGCGCGCAGATCGCCATCACCACCATGGTCAAGGCGGTGCAGGAGAAGAACCTCGACGAGCGCGCCAACGTCTATAACGCCGTCCTGGAGTACAAGCGCGGGTGGGAAGAGGTGTTCGAGCGCTGCGACGCCCGCGGCCAGCCGCGGCCAGAGCCGGTCCCCCATCCCCACGAGGTCGTGGTCGATCCGCATACCCTGACCGTGACCTACAACGGCCCCGAGACCGACGACCAGAAGCGCCACTGGGACAAGCTGCTGGAGCGCCGCGCCGGCGCGCTGGAGGAGGTCGCCGAGTACCGCAGGCGAGCGAAGCGGCCTTCCAGGCTCCAGTCCTACTACCTCGATGAGATTGATCGCGAACAGGACCTGGCCGACCTGATCGCCTCGATCATCCCGGATGCGAACACCCGCCGCGAGCCAGGGTTCGACGTGCGCGAGTGGCGCTCGATGCAGAAAGAGCTGCTCGAGATGAAGCGGGACTGGCGCAGACGCGAGAAGGCCGCGCGCTCAGCGGCGAACGATAGCTGAGGCCAAGGTCTGCTTCCGACCCATAGCAGACTTCCGAGATGCGGTCGGTTGAACTAGCGTCGGTGGAACGGCAGCACAGGGCGACCCATGTCCGAAGAGGTATCTTTTGGCGACCATGTTCGGGTGCGCGTTGCGCCGGAGACAGTGCGGTTGGGGATCGCGGAGAAGCAGGGGACGGTCTTCGGCATCACTACTCCCTCAGTGACCGGGGTCGAAGTGGTCGGCGGACTTAGCAAGGACCGCGCTATTGATGTCTTCTTCGATGACCTTGATCGCGGCTACTGGCTCGCGGAGGAGCTCGTCTACTTCGTTGATCACGGTTCAGGCGCGACCATCACCTTGGAAGGCGTTGCGAAGCAGTGGGTGCGTGGAGACGACGGAAGCTGGCTTGAGCGCGGTCTACCCCCGCGAAAGCCTTGGTGGCGTTTCTGGAGTTGAGGTCTGCTACCCACCCTTAGCTGACCGTCGGCATGTCCGCTCAGGACCCCTTAGCCAAAGGTCCGCTTCAGGCTCAAGTCCCCAGGTCCGCGTCCGACCCATTGCGGACGTCCGACGCTCAGTGCGAGGACAAGCTTGGCAGTAATCTTATCCGTGATATGTTTTGGTCAGGTCTCGCGCGTTGCGAGGCTTTGGGAGGGGCAAAACCCATGAACCCTTAAGTCCGTGACGGCTGTCGCCGTCGCATTGAGCCTTGCTGCTTGCGCTACGCATCCGAACGACATTTCGGCCGCTTACGTGTCGCCGATGCAGTACCAAGGTCTGACCTGCGACCAAATCCGCGAGGAAAACATGCGGCTGGTCAGCAAGGTCGATGAGGTCACCGGCAACCAGCGTCGCCGCGCCAACAACGATGCGGCCGCGTTTGCCGTCGGGATGATCCTGTTCTGGCCAGCGCTATTCTTCATGGCTAACGGCGATCAGCGAGAAGAGCTCGCGCGCCTGAAGGGCGAGCACGACGCTCTCCAGCAGTCGGCTGTCCAGAAGAACTGCATTGTGGCTCAGCCCGCCCAACAGGCTGCAGCCTAATCCAGTCGCCAAAGGCGGCGCCTCATAAGTCTCCCCGACTAGCGAGGTGACCGCTTAGAGCCCTGCTGGCGGCGCTAGCAGGGCTCTTCTTCTATGCGTGATTTGTCTCGCCGGCAGTCCCGGCAAGAGCAGGTCGGGATACGGCGCCTCGCTTTCGGAGCTTCCGCAGCTGCAATCCCTGAGCGCGCGCGGTTCGCTCCACCGTCTGCCGCGTGGTCCCGTGCAGGTCTGCCAGTTCCTGAGCTGTCAGGCTACCCGCCGCTTCGCCTATGGCGCTGGCGAGCTGGCTGGGCGGGCGCGGAGCACGCGGCGCATTGGGTGCTTTCACCTTCGCCAAGCCGATACCCAACGACGCCGCGTGGCGCAGAACCTCGAAGCGCGTCACGCCCAGCCGCTTGGCCATCTGAGCCGCCGTCTCATTGCGAGCTCCGGCCAGCCTGAGCTCAGTTGTCCAATCTACAGGCGGCGCGGCCACCCTAGGCCGCCTGCTGCGCGAGATGGAAACGGTCGGCCCGAACAGCGCTGAAGAGGTGCGCTGGGTCTTGAGCGGGGTCGAGCCAAAGGCTCCATTCCTGCGGCTCCAGGATCACCGGCGCCCGGTCGTGATAGTCGCCCAGCCATCCCTCGGAAGGAGCCGTCAGGATCGTGAAGCTGCTGATCTCGCCGGCGTCCAGCGAGGTGCAGCGGTCCCACATGCCGGCGAACCAGATCAGCCCGCCATCTTGGCGCGCGAAGGTGTGCTTGACCTTCGAACCCGGCGCTCCAGTCCATTCGTACCAGGCGCTCGCCGGCACGATGCAACGGCGGCGCTTGTAGCTCTCCCGGAAAGTCGCGGCCGAAGTGCAGGACTCCACGCGGGCGTTGAAGGTGGTCAGCTTGAAGCCGTCGCCCTTGCCCTTCTCCGTATCCTTCAGCGGCTTGCCGTTGCGCCAGAAGGGCACCAGCCCCCAGCGCATTGGCTCCAGCACCCAGCCGCCGTCCTCCAGCCGCGCCGTGAGCTGCTTTGTTGTCGGCCGCACGTCTGGGTTCGGCTCCAGGTTTAGCGGGAGCGTGCTCACCGGCGCATAGGCCGAGAGCGCCTTGTGTATCTCTGCCCAGGTGAACCGGCCCGTGGTGTCGTAGCGCCCGCACATATCGCTTCCCCAGCCGAGGTGACGGCCCGACACTCGTTGAGACAGCGCGCTCAAGGAGGGCCGGGCCGCCCGCCGGCGAACGTGGAGGGTTTACCGGCTCAAGCAGCCTATCTCAGTGCAAGGAAAGGTCGAGTCGATGCTTCCTCAGACGGGAGGCGCAGCGCTTCCACGGCGCTGCGGGGTGGGCTAGTGGCTCCGTGCAATTTCGGGGGAGTAGAGCGTATGAGATGCATCGTCACGGGTCTGCTGGCCTGCCTTCTGGCGGCGACTGGCGCGCGAGCTCAGGAATGGGTTGCGGTGGACGGCGACGAAGACGTCATCCTGCTGGTGGATCAATCTTCAGCCAAGGGGGACAGGAACGCGGTCCAGTTTTCCACCCTCGCCGTTATGCGCGAGAGCGGACCTAACGATGATGGGATCAACTTCGACTATCTGGTGTCGAGCGGCGTCTTCGACTGCCAGCGGGTCGTGTATCGCTTCACGAGGTCCAGCTACTTCACCCTCGGTCGAGCTGACGCGGTGGCGTCGCATGGTCATCCGGACGGCTGGGAAACCGTGGAGGCGGACACCTTCGCCTCAAGTGCAGGTGAGCTGGTGTGTGGATTGTCCGAAGGCGAGACCATCAAGATGGCTCCGGAGGGGCTGACCCGAGCCTTTCGAGCCAACTGGCCCGGATGAGCCTCAACCACTACCGTCCCGGCTGACTTGCGCCTGTCGCGACTAGGGTTTCCCCACAGCGGGCGGCCAGATGACCGTCGAGTTGAACCGCCTGCCTCCGCATTGGCGGCAGGGACCGCGCACCCGCCCTCCGAGCTCGCGAACGCCAGTGCTGGCGTCGCCCCGCCCCGTGCTCATCAGCCGCTCGATCATGGCAGCGACCGACAGGCTTAAGGTCGCCTTGCAGCTCTCACAGGTGATCGCGACGAGAAGGCCTTGGCTCCCCAGGTGCGCGACCAGGGGCACGCCTCTGGGATAGGTCTCCGAGACAAGCTTGAGCCTGCACCCCAGCGGATGTCGGCAGCTTAAGGCCTCGATCAGGCTTCCCTTCAGGACATGGCCGAAGCCGCCCCGCACCACCGCCTCCAGGTCCGGCGCCACGCGGCGTCCGCAGTCCGGGCGTAGGCAGCGATAGGTCAGCACCTCGCCGCGCTGATAGCTGCCGAGGAGGGTCTTGATCGGGATGATCCGCTCAGGCTCGACCGCCAGCTCCCACCCGGGAACAACGAAGCGGGCGAGGCGGCCGAGCCGCTGATCCTGAGCGAGGGACTCCTGCCTCGGCCTGCTGACATTGTGGGCCAAGGCTCGTCAGCAGGAGGGACGCCGAGGGATGCCCAGCGCCTGCAACTCCATGCTTGCGGCCATTCGGGCGATCTCGCCTGGGTAGCGGCGCTCCACTTCCGCCAGCAGCGTGCTCACACCAGCGCGGCCCGCCGCTCCCTGTCCATGCAGGTAGCTGGCGAGCGCCAGCAGCCGGTCATCGGTTCGGTTTACGTCTTCCATGTCCTGTCTCCGCTTCGCCGACCCGCAGCGACCATGAGGCGCCGGGCGGGGATCGCGCAAGAACGGAACAGGAACATTCCTGTTGATGCAGGACGGCGGCCGGCGAGTTGGACAGGCCCAGTGGTTCGGCTAGCGTGAGCAGATGAAGCACGGCGACCGCACAGAGCAGATGCTGATCGCACTCTACGCCTTGTGCGTGGCGGGGATGATCGCCGGCTTCGTCTGGATGGTGGTTGACCTGCTGTAGGGCTCACCCGCCCTTCAGGAACCGCTCCACGTCGGCGGCGCGGTCGCCGACCCGCTCGACGGCCTGGCGAAGCTGCGGCTCGCTGACGCCGAACTTCTGGGACCAGTCCCTGACCTCGTAATCCTGACTCAGGCTGATGCGTTCGCGGTCCTGGCCGTGCCGCTGGTTCTTGTCGTCGCTCATGGTGTGATCCTCAGAACCGGCTCCTGACAGCCGGCGAAGGTTCAATGCGGCGCGGCTGATTCGCGTTGCGAGCAGGCGTCCTCGTGCTCCAGCACGTCCCCCAGGCGCCTCATGTCGAGCAGGGTCCCACAGGCGGGGCAGCGGATGTGATGTTCGGGCAGGCCGTCGCTCCCGCCGACCGGTCCCAGCACGCGGCGGCCGAGGATGCGCTCAGCCTTCACGGCGCACCTCATGGGGCGGCTTGTCGTCCCTCAGGCCCTTGAAGCTGGCCTGGCGCACCTTGCGGCTGGCGGTCCACTCCGCGATCTCCGCCTGAGCCACCAGGCGGGGCTCCACATAGTGCAGGCGATCACCGCCGGAGGCCTTGGGCTGGGCTCCCGCAAAGGGCGTCAGGCGCCGCTCCAAGGCCTTCAGGCGGGGCGTGAGCTGGCGCACCACGCGCTCGTCGAAGCCGGTCTTCACCGCCCCCGCATAGACCAGCTGCTCGCCTTCATAGACGCCGGTGAGCAGGCCCTTGAAGTGGCCTTGGGGCGAGGTCTTGTACCCTCCGACCACGAGCTCCTGCCCCAGACGGCACTTGGCCTTGAGCCACGCTTGCGTGCGGCCGGTTCGGTAGTTCTCGTCCAGACGCTTGGAGACGATCCCCTCCAGTCGCATCTGGCAGGCGGCGCGGTGCAAAGCGGCGGCCGGCGCATCCGGGAGCGGTTCGACATAACGGATGTGGTCCTCGATCCACTCTCCGCCCGCGTCCAGCACCTGCCGCAGCCGAGTCTTGCGGGTCTGGAGCGAGTAGGGCCGCAGATCCACGTCATCCGCCCAGAGCACGTCGAACGCGAAGAAGATCAGGGCGTCGGTCTCGCCCGAAGCCAGGGCGGAAGCGAGGGCGCTGAAGCTCGGCTGGTCCTGGTCATCCAGAGCGCAGAGCTCGCCGTCCAAGATGCAGTCCGGCAGCTCCCCCGCGAAGGCCGACAGCGCCGGCAGCTTGTGGGACCAGTCATAGCCGTTGCGCGTGAACCAGGTGGCGCGCCCGCTCTCCACCCGGAGCTGGAAGCGGTAGCCGTCGAACTTGATCTCGTGAATCCACCCGCTCCCCTCCGGCGGCTTGGCCACGAGGGTTGGATTGGCGAGCGGCTGGAAGCCTTGTGGCAGTCCGGGGGTCCGCTCCAGGTCCTGCTTTCTGCGGGCCATGGCGGCGAGTCGAACACCGCAGGCGGCGAATCGCTCCGCTTCCCGATCAGTTCACCTCGACCCAGGCCGGTGCATGGTCGCTGGTTTCGGGCAAATCGCGGACCCAATCGTCTACGCCGACGCCGATGAGCCGATCCTTCGCGGCGGGGTTGAGCAGCAGGTGATCGATCCTGAGCCCGGCGTTTCGTGGCCAGGCGTCGCGGAAGTAGGACCAGAAGGTCCAAGGCGGCTTGCCGGGGCGCTGCGCCCTGAGCGCATCAGTCCAACCGCTCTCCAGGAGCTCGGAGTAGAGCGCCCGAGGCTCGGGCTGAAGCAGGGCGTCCTTCTTCCAGGAGCGCGTGGCGTAGATGTCCGCGTCCGTCGGCACCACGTTGTAGTCGCCGGCCAGCACGACAGGCGCCGGAAGCGATGAAAGGGTGCTCGCGTGCGCCGCCAGACGACGGAGCCAGGCCAGCTTGTAATCGAACTTGGGTCCGGGCTGCGGATTGCCGTTTGGAGCGTAAAGACAGCCGATGACCCATCCCGCGACGGCGGCTTCGAGATAGCGGCTCTGACGATCTTCAGGGTCGCCCGGCAAAGCGGTGCGCGTGACCACGGGCTCACCTAGGCGCGACAGCACGGCCACGCCGTTCCAGCTCCGCTCCCCCACCCAGGCGGTGCTGTATCCAACCTCCGCCACAGCCGCAGCCGGGAACTGAGACTGCTCGGCCTTCAGCTCCTGGACGCAGACAATGTCGGGTTCCTCCTGCGCCAGCCAGAGCAGCAGCGGATCCAGGCGCTTGTTCACGCCATTGATGTTGAAGGTCGCGATCTTCACCGGCGTCCAACGAGTGGCGCATGGGAGTGGATGCAGGGGGCTTCGGCGGGGCTTAATGGCCGCTTCCCACCCATAGCGGACAATGGCCGGGCCCGCTTTCGAGCCCGGCTTGAGGTCAGAGGTCGACCTGCCCGACATCTCCAAGGCGTCGTCCACCTCGACGCCTAAATATCTCACAGTGCTCTCCAGCTTCCGGTGCCCCAGCAGCAGCTGGCATGCGCGAAGGTTGCCGGTCTTCTTGTAGACGAGAGAAACCTTCGTGCGCCGGAGGCTGTGAGTCCCGTAGCCCTGTGGCTCCAAGTCGATCATTCGCACCCATCGATCGACCAGCCGGGCATACTGTCTGGTCCCGATGTGCTGGCCGGACCGGCTCCTACTGGGGAACAGCCAATCGTCTTCGCGTTGCCCACGAAGCTTCAGCCAAGCAGCGATCGCGTCGCGCGCCGGCTCGGTGATCTCGAAAGGTACAGGTCTCCCGGTCTTCTGCTGAATAACGATCGAACGCTGACGGAGCGCACCTCCGGGCGCCACATCGCTCACTCGGAGCCCAACAAGATCACAAGCCCGCAGCTTCGAGTCCAAAGCGCAATTGAACATCGCCAATCGCGCACTCGCCTGGCGACCTTCAGCTGCTGTCGAATGGCCCAGATGTGCTTAGGCTTGAACGGCGCCTTCGGGCCGATAAGGCGGCCGGCGTTCCACGGGCGCTTAGACTTTATGAATAGGTCGGATTGGCGCATGGCCAACCTCCTCTGAGGTCGCCTCCCTGCCCTCCCACTCTAACGCCGCCAACAGCCGCTATGCGCCAGGAGCGGAAGTTGGCAGTGGAGCGGGAACCGGACCTCCAACCGCCCTCCGGACTAAGCGCATCGGGACTCCTTAGACGGAAGTTGTAGGTGGCGCCGCCGGCCGCTTCTCCGGCCGCTCAGCAGTAGGTCTCAGCCAAGTTCGAATTGTCAGCTCTTCGGTTCGAACGCGATGCGCAGCGCTACCGGACAAAACGCTCGCTCGGCCTACTACCTCCTGCTGGCCGACACCTTCATAGATCTCGCGGATCGACTGATGGTTGGCGTTTGTCACCAGGACCATGGCGCCACGAGCTGCGGCCCGAACGACGGCGTCTCGAAGTCGTAGCTGATCCGCCCATTGGAAGATTTTGTCGTTGTATTTGAGGAAGCCATTGAGGTTGTGCTTCACCGTGTATGGGGGGTCGACAAACACGAAATCGCCGGCCTCCGCGGCATCTAAGGTGGCTTCGAAATCCTGGTTGAGGATCACAGCGCCGCGCAACATCCGGCTCATCGCTTGAAAATCGTCTGTCGCAAGGACGACATTGGTCTTCGTGCCGATAGGCACATTGAACTCGTTCTTCCGGTTCACACGGTAGAGACCGTTCCAGCAGGTCCGGTTCAGATAGATGAACCAAGCCCCGCGCTCGATTGGCTCGGTCGGCTTCGCAGCGCGTGTCGCGTAGTAGTGGGCCTCGCTGTGGCGGGCGTGGTGGTCAGCTAGTAGGACCGCAATTTCATCCGGTGACGCGCTGATGGCCCGATAGCACTCGATGAGATCCGCGTTCAGGTCCGACAGCAGTGCGTCTGCCGGCCGAAGGGCGAAATACATCGCCCCGCTGCCAAGGAATGGCTCGATGTAGCGACCGAACGAATCAGGGACCATGTGCAGGCAGCGGGCAGCAAACCAGCGCTTGCCGCCCGCCCATTTGAGAAACGGAGCGAGCGCCGTCTCGGCGTCCTTCACGCCGTCAGGAACGATGATCTCGTTCATGCCGGACATAGACCCCATAGACCAACGCGCTCATGGCTGGAGAGCACGTTGAGGCGCCCGTCCATCCCAAAGGCGAGATCATTGACCGAGTCGAAGGCTGTGGCATCGGACGCCTCGGTCGCATCGATTTCGTTCAGCGACACCTCAATGTCCGCCCACAGGTCGCTCAACGCGGACGGCGGCGAGCCTGGAGACCAAAGGCCACGCGTCTCACCGAGCTTGGTCCACCAGAAGGACAGGTCGCTGGCACCGAATCCGGCCTGTTTGAGAACGTCGTGCGCGGAACCCGTGGCGATCCGTAACAGGCGACTTCGAGCTTCGACAATATCGACCGCCACATCTTCCGTCTCGCGCTGGAGCGGCACTACCGCGCCATTTCCAACAAGGCGCCTACGCCTGCCGATCCGGCCTTCCTAGGGCTCGTCGATGCCGTTGTGGACCCGCAAGCTCTCGCCCCCAAGACGGCCGAACGCCTCAAGGAATTTTTGCGGCGCCAAGCCGTTCCCGGCGACCCGCTGATCTTCCCCTGTCTGCTCCATCGCCAACCCTTAGAGCGCGGGCATAAAACGTCCGCAACGGGTCGGAAGCGGACTCCAGCGCCAGTGCCCAGAGCGGACCCGCTGATCGGCAGCTCGGGCGGAAAACCGGCGAGCCGCCCAGCCTTCGAATTCAGGTGGTCTCTACAGACTTTCCTGATGCCCTCCGGTATGCGGGCAAAAGACGTGGGGAGCTTCAGTGCGCGAATTTTTTTTCATGATGCTAGCGTTCACAGCGTCGGCCTGCGGTCCCCCGTCTGCCCAGACTGCCGAGTCGATCTTGGGGGTCGAAGGCACGTTTTTGGATCGTGTCCCCCGCAGCACGGTTGCCGAGTTTACATCGATGCGCGAACGCGCGGGGACCTTCGCCTACACGTCCATAGCTAGGCTTACGGCCGACCCGGCAGCGACAGCTCCGGAGCGCGCAATCATTTTTGTTTATCGTCTCGAGGCTCGATGCGAAGAGCTCGATTACCGGTTCATCTCAGAAACGTGGATGAGGCGAAACGGGGAAGTTTTCACGACAAGAGTGCTGAAACAGCCCTACATCAGATCTGGTGAGCTGCTGTCGGTTGCCCACGATCTGTGCGCAGGCCGGACCCCTCGAGGGCAGCGATTTGCCAGCCTACAAGACTATGTGGACGGCGCCGGGGAGCGCTTCCCAAGCTCGAAAGTCTATAGCGGACCTCTCATCACCGCTTCAGAGTGAGGAGCGGACGGTCAGCGAAGTGGGAGCCAGCGCTGGGAGTCAGGAGGAGCGCTGCTTGGTCCGCAAGCATAGTGGCCGTCGCCTCTGTAGGCGAAGGACTGGCCGTCCGTGAAGATGAACCACTGCTCGTTCGTTCTAATCGTTCCGGGCCAAGTTTCCAGTGCTCCACCAAGGTCGAAGGTGAAGGAAGAGCGCCCTTCATCAAGATCAACACTTACGTCGACTAGTTTCTGAGCGTTCAGGGTGGCTGTGGCCCGTGCAATCTTCTGGTGGTCGTCGTCGCTCCATGCCAACTCTGCGCCGTCCTGCACGGCTCGCCAGCGACAGCAGTATATCCACAGGTGCCACTGCCCTTGGACATAGGCCGACCTTTGCAACTTGCCGTGTGGCGATCGGCGCTCATTCACCTCCAGCTTGGGCAGGCCGAACTCAAGCGTCAGGAAGCTGCCGTGGCCCTGCCTTACCCCCCAGGCAGGCAAGCCGATCATCGGCTCGATGAAGGTCGCCAAGGGCGGTGGACACGTTGACGCAAGGATCACCAGGCGTTGATGTCACCGCCGCCAACTGTCCGCAATGGGTTGAGAGCGGAGCTGACTGCTGGGCCACAGGGCAGACCTTGCGAGGACGCGCCGCCGAGCGGACCCGCCGAAGGGCAGCTAAGGGTGGGTAGCGGACGTTGGAGATGCAGCGTTGGTCGCGTAAGCTTCGCCGATGAAGGTCTATGCGGTACCCCTCTTGGTCGCGCTTTTTGCTTGCCAAGAGCGGACCCCGCCCCTTCAGCCGGGGGCGGCCGAAGCCACACTGACAGCGGAGCCTTTATCCGGCAGGATCCTCGACAGCGGTCAGGGTAGGTACGGAGAACTGTCCGCTCTGCGAGAGAAGTCGGGTACACGTCTCCTCACTGTAGTCGCTTACCGTACCGGGGGGATGACTGACCCATCTTCAGGCCAAAACGTCGCGATTACGGTGAGTGGCTTGGAAATCGAATGTGATGCTGGACGTACGAGGTACACCTATCATCAGGGTCGTTCACCCAGTGGAGAAGCTCTTTACCAAGTTGCGCTACCGGCAAACGTGAGGTGGAACTCAGGTGAGCGGGTTTCGTCAGATGTCAAATTGCTCTGCGCCGACCCACCAAATGAGCAGATAGTTTTTGAAGGCGCCGCAGATTTCCTTGAGAAAACTGCTGAGAGAGAACCGCCTGTCGATGTCGTAGTTTCGACGACATCTGAACGTGGGTGAGTGCCAAGCCCCGCCCACACAGGTCCGCTAGCGGTCGGGAGCGAACCTGACCGCTTGGCCACAGCGTAGACCTTGCATTGACGCGCCGCTGAGCCGACCCGCCTAACAGCCGCTAGGGGTGGGAAGCGGACGCCGCGCAGCCGCCTACCAGGGTCACAAGCCCTCGCAGTCAGCCTCAATTTTCAGCCAAGGCGTTTCCACAGCGGGCTGCGCTTTGACAATGACCGCTGCCCCACTCCGATAGCAGAATGTCGCCGTTTCACCCTGCCAGGTAACCATCCATTCCAGCCGGTCCGTGGATTGAGCCACCACGGCATCTTCGACGAAGATGGTCGTCTCGAGATGTTCCACGGGGGTGGCAACATAACGCGTTCGGACCGCGAGAGATCGCTCGTCTGACGGACTTTTCGAAACAAACAGCTCCCTTTCCGCTTGATAGCGCGTTCTACAAATGTGGCCCGTCAACACGAAGTCTTCAGCGTGTCCCGCAGCTGCGTAGCCGATCTCGCAGTCTGTTTTTTGACCGTCTTCAAACCGGACTTGGACTAGGCCGGGGCCTTCACAAGAGGCTTTTGCGAAACCACGATGCGTGCCGCCGAACCTCATGAGCCGCGTTTGGCGGCCACACAAACTGACTACAGCCTCGCGAACAGGCATGTCCGGATCCGACCTGACGCTGACCGGGACGCTCCCCACGACCCAACTCACCCAGCTGCACCCTCCCAAGGCTGCAAGGGCCGGCAGCAGGATAAAAAGTCGTGCGGGCTTTGGCATGATCTGAGCCTAGCACGGCATGTTGAAAGGTCCCGCTATGGGTCGAGAGCGGACCCGGCCGCTGAGCCACATAGCAGACCTTGCATGGACACGCCGCCGAGCGGACCCGCCGAAGGGCAGCTAAGGGTGGACAGCGGACTCTAGCTTAGCAACAGTGTGCTTGACGGGAAACAGGCTCAGGAACCTCTGCTTTGCGCAGAATGTTGGCGGTCATCCTCTGCGCAGCGCTTTGCTGCTGCCACGCGCCTTTGGAAGAGGGAACATCCGAGTCTCGTCCGCCAACGCTTAGCGAAACAGAGTTTCCAGCGCTGAAGATCTCCGCAAGCGCGGGCGATCTGGCTGCCATCGACAACTGGATTGACTATCAGTCGTGGCATCATCGGGAGTTTTCTGTAGAAGAGCGCCTACACTGGATGACGATTGGCGCGGAACGCGGATCGGAGTTTGCTGTCCGCCTTCTGATCCAACATTACATGTTTCGTAGGCAGTGTGGCGACGCTTCGAAGTGGCTTTCGGTTTACGTTGAGAAGCACGGAGAACACGCGGCGTCCTCCAGCAGCTGGGCCGTCGAGCGCATCTGCGGAGAGTCGGACATGAAGAACCGGCACGCGGCAAAAGGGGCGTGAGCCATTTCAGGCTCGGGCTACGGCTGCATCTGGGGCGTTGCCCACCCTGCTTCGGCTAGCGGCGGCTAGCGGATCGTCGCTCTGCTGTTCCATGGTAGTGGGGCGGATGGACCGGCCCGCCATGAGTCGAGAGCGGACGCGCCCGCTGGGCCACATAGCAGACCTTGCACGGACTCGCCGCTGAGCGGACCCCCCAAAGGGCAGCTAAGGGTGGTGAGCAGACCTTGCCTCAGAGCACGCTCCACCCGATAAGAGTAGGCGTAGGACAATCCCGAGCCGATCATGATTCTGCCCCACGTGGCGTCACGTTACCTCGATCAAGCTCAACCCGGCGGGGCTTTTCACGGCCTTGAACCAGTTTCTCCGGAGACGGTCGCCAAGGTCGCGAGCGAGCACCGCAATATTTCAGTCGGGTACCTTGCGTTTATCGCCCAGATTGGGATCGGCTCTTGCGAGACATTGAATATCTACCTTCCGCATCCAGTCGAAGACCTCGTTGATCACCAATCCTACAAACTCTACCGGACCAGATCACACTTATCTTTGTTCCCAAGACGTCCAGTGGAGAGATTCCCCTTGGGAGCTGTGTGTATTGCAGATTGCGGAGCCTCGTGGAGGTACTGTTTCGGCCCCAACCTCGGGACGCAAATCTATACGTTCGACCTTGCGGACGGGGTCCTGGCTCCTACTCATGCCAGCTTTGAGATGCTGATCGACGAAGGCCTCCCGTCGGCTCAGCTGGCGAGCAGCTAATCGTCTAAACGTCCGCTCAGGGTCGGAAGCGGACCTGACGGATGGACCACAAAGCAGACCTTGCATGGACGCGCCGCCGAGCGGACCCACCGAGGGTCAGCTAAGGGTGGAAAGCGGTCGCTGACCCGACTGCCATAATCCGGCTCTAGACGGTCTGCCGCCAAGTAGCGCCGCAGGGACGAGCTTAGCCTTTGCGTGTGATCATCAGGTGGACGGAGTGCTGTCCAGCCGTGTTCTTCCGGTAGACCTCGACTGTCGCCATGGGAGTTGTATAGGCCAAATGACCGATGCCAAGCAGGCTGAAGAGGCCTGGTTGAACGCCCTGCACACCAAGACAGCGCCCGATGTTCTGGTGCAACTCTCTCAGCGATTCAGTCGCGACTGGCTCAGTAATGCCTTCGACTCTGCACTGGTAGGTGTCGCCAGAGAGCGTGAATATCTGACAGCCGATCAGTCCCGGAGGGGTCCAAACGCCCCTCCCTTGCGCCCCCGAGACTGAGCCAAACGGTGTTCCCTCGGAAGCCGAAACAACAACTCGCTTCAAGTCGGAACAGAAGTCGGAGGCCGGTTGAGCCGCCGCCGAGGTCGGTGCCAAGAGAGCAAGGACAATGAGGGCGATACGCATTTCAGGCTCTCAGGTGATAGCGGCTGGGCTAACAGGGTGGAGGTCGGCAAAGGGTACTTAGCTGGCAGCAGCTCTGCTCATGCAGACTAGCTGCGTTGGACGCCATTGCGTCTTGAGCTGGCCACGCGCAGCTGGTTGTGCGGCAGCGTCCAGCTGATCTTTGTATTTATCGGCAGCTGCGTACAAGCGGGGCTGCAACGCCTCAAACGTAGTTCCCTGCCGCTGAGCCAGCTGGCGCAGCCGGGTGAAAAGAACTGGAAGAACACTCTCCGTGTCCCGGCGCTCTTGCTCGGTCTGCTGCTCGTCGGTGGACAGAGCCATATAGAGACCGGCACAGTTTATCGCCGTGTCGACGTCCAGCGGCTGCGCTTGGGGCGCGCTGGACAGCGCTCCCGCGAGAACTAGAGCGGCAAACATGATGTCCCCGTATGTGACCGAACCACGCTACGTCACGCACACAGAAGTGTCGAGACCTCCTCGGGCTCTGATCGTCCGCTCAGGGTCGAAAGGCGACTCCAGCGCCATGGCCGGAAGCGGACCTTCAGCAGACAGCCGGGAAGCGGACGCGCTGAGCGTGGCCAAGGGTAGTTAACGGACCAAGCCAGCGAGGGCTAAGACCGAGATCAGGCAAAGCATCGAACATATTGCGAGCGCGGCTCGGTTGATGGCCCCTGCGGCGCCTGCCGTCGTGCTCGACTTCCATGCTATCCACGCGCCAGACGAGACGGCTACGAGGGCCGCTGGAAGGCCGATAAACCTGTAGAGGAGATGAGGAGGCCCGCTGGGGCGTCCCATCCATTCCCACATCAACAGGCTTTCCGAGAAGGTAAGCATTGCCGCCAGCGCCGCGAGTGCGAGTGCGAGGGGGAGAAAGGTCTGCAGCCTACGCATCACCTTCTTTCCCGGTCTATGCCGTCGCGGATAAAGTCAGCTTACGCGGCCTCTGAAGTTCCGCAATGGGTCGAAGGCGGACGTTGGCGGGCTACGCAAAGCAGCCAGACATAAGCAAGGCCAGCATGGGCCTACCCCCTACCTCGACCCGTCGATAGTTCACGAAGGCGGTGCACTCCACCAAGGCTTTGAACTGCTCCGGGCACCGAGCACCGAAGTCCGATGCCTCTTCGATCTGGAGGGTCAGTAGCTCGCCAGGCTGCACCCCTCGCGCGATCATTTGTGCTTCTGGGTCGTCCGCATAGGTCATGCAGTCGATCCATGCGTCCATGTTCGCCCCATAGAAGTCGGGAAAGCCAAGAACCTCTGCAAACACCGCGTGAAAGGAAGCCCAATCCGAAATCAGGTTGGTCGGGATCGGAACGAGCGTGGTGTTCATACGCACACCATAGCGGTGATGCAGCGATTGACCGCAATGGGTCGAGAGCGGACCCGGCCGCTGGGCCACATAGCAGACCTTGCACGGACTCGCCGCTGAGCGGACCCCCCAAAGGGCAGCTAAGGGTGGATTGCAGTCGTTGCAGCCGGACTCAGTGCCCCCACGGCCCGTGATCGCGGTGGATCAGCAGGTCCAGCGGATCGAAGTGGACCGGCAGGTCGGGCCGTTCGATGAAGGGCAGGTCAGCCAGCGGGTCGACGGCGGCCGGAGCCTCCGACGAGAGCTCAAGCGTCTCTGTCCCGGCGTCCGGCAGCACCAACGGCTGGGCGTCCATGTCGGCCTTGGTCAGCACGAAGGCGTCGTCCGGCAGCACCAGGGCGACTTCGGCCTTGGCCTCCTCGGTCGCCAGCTCGATCTGGACCTGGGGCTCCGTCAACCGCACGCCGTCCACGGCCGAAGCGCCGTGCGCCGGCCGCGCCGGCAGGACGAAGGCGTCGCCGTCGGTCTGGTCGGGCAGCACGAGGGCGCCGTCCTCGGCCTTGCCCGCGTCCTTGCCGCCGTCGATCTCCGGCTGGACCTGGGGCGCCTGGACGTCCTCGGCCTTCGCGACATCGTCGGGGGCGGTCGGCGCGCCCTGGAAGGGGATGCCGCCGACCCAGCGCGGGGTGGTGAGCGCGATGTGCTCGGCCGAGCCGGCGAACTCCACCAGCATCTGGGCGCGGGTGATGGTCCCGTTGGTCAGGCCGGTAACATAGGCGGCGAGGCCGCCCGCGTCCGGCGCGCGCTCGAACGCCTGCTGATAGACCAGGGTGACGAACTGGGTGTTCGACAGGCCCGCGAACTTGGCCTGGCCTTCCGCCGAGTTGAGGAAGGCGGTGGCGGCGTCCAGCAGGGTCTGGCCGGTGGCCAGGCTGGCGCGCCAGTTGATGAAGCCCGACTGATCCGGGTTCCGGTCGAAGGCCACGTCATAGAGCCGCGCCAGGGCCTCGGCGGCGTCGTCGCCGACCCACAGCCCCTGGTTCAGGGTGGCGCCGGTGATGGCCCGGTGCTCGGTCGACTCAGCGAAGATCACCAGAAGCTGCGCGCGTGAGCCGCCATTGTTGAAGAAGCTCAGCCAGTCGTTGATCTCGCTGTTGCTGGGCTGTCGGTTCAAGGCGTTGGCGTAGAGCCGCTGGATGTACTGGGTGTTGGTGAGCGTGCCGAAGCGGCCGGAGAACTCGGCCGAGTCCAGGAAGCGCTGGGCCATGACGGCCGTGCTGACGCCCGCCTCCAGCGCGTTCAGCTGGATGTGGAAGCCGAGCGAGTCCGGCGCCCGGTCGAAGGCGGCCGAGTAGAGCCGCATCAGCTGGGCCGCCTGGCTGTCGGCGTTGAAGGTCACCGAGCCGTCGGCGAAGCGAAGCTCCTCGACACCGGACAGGGTGTCCGTTCCGCCCTCTACGCCGCCGCTCACGGACGCTGAGTTCGCGACGCCGTAGCCCTTTCTGAGCCCCAGGTACTCGGCCACGTCGAAACCGAGCGCGCCTGAAATTATGTCTGACCCTCCGCCCCCGCAGAAGCTGTCGTGCCAGTTCGTGCCGATCAACTGATCGTCGTGGCGGGTGGCGATCACGCGCTCGATGCTGCGCAGCGTATGCCGCAGATGAGGGCCGCCGTCTCGATCCGCCGCAGAGCCAACGACAAGACCAGCGGTCGATAATTGGACCGTCAGCGCCCGATCAACGGCGGAGTAATCAGCCGTGTCGAACCATTCATCTCCGTTGAGGGTGTGGAGCCCGTCTCCGGCGATCAAAGTGTCGTCGCCAACTCCCCCATGCAGCGTGGAGCCCCGAGCCGGGAATGAAGCGCCGATGAAGTCTCCGCCGGGACGGTAGAAGTCAAGGACATAAGAGGACCCTCGCCCGAGCGTTCCGGTCTGCAGAGGCTGACCGCCAAAGCCTCCGGCCACGTAACGTGAGACCTCCACGTAGATGGTCTGCGTCTGCAGTGCGGTGAACCGGATATAGGCGTCGTGGATGCCCCCGTCCACGTCCAGTCCGCCGTTGTCGTTGTTCACCGCCAACTCCTGGCCCGAGCCGTTCAAGACGCGCAGGACCGAGTCAAAACTGGCTCCATCGATGTCAAAAATCATCGTCTCGCCGGCGGTCACGCTGAACGCATAGTAGGCCCGCACCCCGTCGCCGTTCAGCGTCGTCACAACGCGGTCGTAGGAGGTGATGTTGACCGCGTTCCCGAGCTGGCTGGCGGGCTGGTTCACATAGTCACGAGGCGCTCGATAGGGAGACGCGGGACCTGCGATCAGGATGTCGTTTCCGCTTGAGCCGAACAGCACATCGGCCCCGCCCCCGCCGCGGATAACATTGTGCCCTCCGTCACCGCGCAGAACGTCGTCGAACGCCGTGCCGATCACCTCTTCGAATCCGTTGATGATGTCGCGACCCGCTCCGCCGAAGTTGGTCGCATTGGCCGGCGTGTTGAGCCAACCGTCCACGCCGGCTGGGGCGTCGCTGAGGTCGAGGATGTCCCAGCCGTCGCCACCGATCAGCCAGTCGTCGCCGAGCCCTCCGCGGATGATGTCGTCGCCGGGGCCGCCGTTGATGACATCATCTCCGCGACCGCCCCGAAGGAGGTCGTCTCCGGCGAGCCCGTTGATCGCATCCGGCCCGGCGCCCCCGTCCAGCTCATCGGAGACGGAGGAGCCGGTAATCGTGTCGGCCGTGGCGTCGCCGCTGACGCGCAAACCTCCCGTCGGGGTGGCCGCGACCGTCTGGTCGTCGAACTGGAACAGTTCGACGTTGATGAGCGTGTCGGCGCCGTCGGGGCCGGTGACGGTCGCCACGGGGCCATTCCAACTGATGGAGTAGGCGGCGCGCGCCCCGCTGAACACCGCTCGATCCGTTCCGAGCCCGCCGTCGATGACGTCCGATCCGCCCATCCCGCGCAGAGCGTTGTCGGCCGAGTTGCCGATCAGGATGTCGGCTCCAGAGCCTCCGATGGCGTTCTCGATGACCACGCCTTCGACAATGCCGACGTTGCCGATCAGGCCGCCTACGCTTGAGAAGGCGCCCTGCCGCAGGTCAATGACGGCCGCCTGGTGGTATGAGGAGAAGTTGAAGGTGTCGACGCCGCCAGCGTCCCATACGGCGAACACCACCGCGGAAGCGCCGGTGGCGTTGAACCAGTCCCGGTCGGCGGTGGAACCGAAACCATAGACCGTGTCGCCCGTCCGGGTCGTCATGTTGGCGCCGTAGAAGCGCTGCGCCGCCGCGATATCGTCCATCATGGGAGCGGCCGCATAGGCGCCCGCAAAGTTCGCTCCCGTGTGTGTTTCGCTGAACCGGCTGAAGACCGAGTACTGACGGGTGTCCTCGGCGTAAATGGCGTTCACCGAGTAGGTCAGGGGGCCGGCGCCCATGAGATGGTAGTCAGCGGGGTCGGAGAGGCCAATGGCATGGCCCACTTCCACCGTGAGCCGCATGAAGCCTTGGCCGAACACCCTGGGGTTGGCGTTTTCAGACAGGGAGAGATTCAGCCAAATGTCTCCTTCCAGGCCTGAGGACGCTCGGTTGGCGGGCAAGCCCGCCTCGGCGGCCGGCAAGAAGCTGAAGCTGGCCGCGCCACCCGCGCCACCAGTGTAGCCGCCGATCAGGATGGAGATTTGCGGAGCTGAGCCGAGGGTGGCGTTGCTGACATAGGTGCTGCCGGGATCCTGGATGCGCTGGAAGGTGACGTTGGCGACGTCCGACCAGCCCTGCATGGCCTTCAGAGTGGCGGTGATCTGCTGTGCGTCGAACGCCTGAAAGCCCGTCGCCCCGTTTGGCAGCGAACCGGGGGCCTCGCCGCGAAAAGCGAACGTCACCGTCGTGGAGGAGCCATACCCGTTGGCCCATGAGGAACCGGTTCGACTGAGCTGCTCGCCCGCTCTCGTTAGTGTCAGGGAGACCCTGTTGTTGACGATGGCCCCGCCTCGATCATCGGCGCCGGCGGAGGCCTCCAAGGAGTCCATGCCCAAGCTGATTAGTCCGGTATCCCGCAGCATGGCGCGATCCTTTCTGAAAGATTAACCGAGCGTAGGGCGGTGGTGCTTGGCGAACAACCCAGGGGCGCGCATTCCCCCATGACTGCTCGACCCCGTGCCTAAAGACCTCAAAGTCAAAGGCGGAGAGAGAGAGAGGCACAGATGTCCTAAGCGGAACTACCTTCCCAACGCTAGGGGTCGAAAGTGGTCTCAGGGGTTTCGCACCGCAGACCGGCGGCAAGCTCCAGCACCTCCCCCCTCAGAGCCTAGCTGAGCGGTTCTGTCGTATAGACCACCGTCAGCAGCGGGCTGTTGATGTAAAAGACCTTACCTTCGTTGCCGGCAGCGTCATCGCGGTGAACTCTCCTGCCATTCCACGTCGCGGCCTCGCGTTGGGCTGATCTAGGTTGGAAGTCTTCGGGGTGATGGTCTGACCGACAACCTTCCAAGCGCCCGCTCTGAACTATGCAACTGATTTCAACCGATGAACCTGAGCGCCCTCCGGTCGTCAGTTTTCTCGGGGGAGGCGTCAGTCGCATCGCCTCGTCGGCTCTGGGCAACTGATCACGATCATTCTCCAGCGAGTAGCCACAGGCTGTAAGCACCTGGTCTAAATTGCGATGCTGAGCTGGCAGTTCGAATGAAGCGCTAAACGGCTGGCTGGCACCCGACGTGGTACGGACCTGAACCGATCCGGTTGTACGTAGAAACCTGGCGTCACGAGCCCATGTCTTACTGAGTAGGTTCTGCGCCACCACGTCGTAGGTTTGGACGTCCGCAGCCCCATCACTGCGAGCAACCGTGAGCGTTCGGGATGGGTCGGATGTGCCCGGAAGCCCGGTTAGAGCGAGCCGCAGAGCGCCTGCCTGGCACTGCGCCATCAGAGCTGTTCCCTCTTCGTAGCGGACCATCGCCACCGAGAGCTTCTTCTCAGGATCGTGGGCGAACTCCCAGTCATCTTCAGCGGTTTGGCCAACGGCCGTCATGCCAAAGGCGAGCGGCCCAATGAGCGCCGTGGCCGCAAGCACACGAAGCTTCATAACCATGCTTGCCTCCTCGTCCTGATGGACAGTCCCAGCTCAGAGTTAGAGCGTCAATAAGCCCCGGGTAGCCCCATTGAGGGCGTGGAAAGCGGCAGTCGACTTCAGAGTCTGATCCAAGCGGATTTGGGACCCAGAGCGAGCCAGTCGACTTGCTTGGCAGTTAGACGGACCGACTATACGTCGGCTCAGGCGTGAGCGGACTTCAGCGCTAGGGCGGCACGCTGACCTCCAGCAGACTGCCGGCTAGCGGACCTCCGAACGATGGCCGGCTTGCCTGAACGCCCGCAACGAACTTTACTCGCGGGAGACGGAACTACGGCTCTCCCAACGTTCGAGGGTCCTAGCGGCGCGCTCGTCCCCGGCCGATGCCGCTCGGCGAAGCAGAGCGACGGCGGCAGGTCTGTCGGTTCCTCTTAGGTGGAGGGCGAGACTTCTCATGGCTTTCGTGTCTCGCCGTTCCACCAGCAGTTCCAGCGCGGTTCGCGTTGATGCATGGTCGCCGACGCAGCCGGAGTAATGCCAGTAGAGGCTCCAGAGTTCTTCGCTGCTCGCCGCCTCTCGCGGCCGCCCGGCCAAGGGCAAACAGAAGTCCGATGACGGACTGTGCGCGCGCTCCTGTTCTGAAGGGTCGGACACGGCCTCGGGCTCCGAACCGCTACAACTCGTCGACGCCCCAAAGATGACCGCGATCATCACCAACTTCCTCATGATCTCCTCCGCGAGATGTCCGAGGGACGGCAACGCCCCGGCGCTGATGCAGAGGCCCTATCGCTCCGGCGGCGGGGCCTTTGTCGTTTCTGGAGCAAAGTGGCGGCCCACCGCTCCAGGATCTGTTCAGGGATCAGGAGAGCGGGCCGCCGGTCGAGCGCTTGTGGGACTCCCGACTAGATCAGCCTAACCCCGTGACGCGCCTGGCGTCGAGATGCAGTTCGCGCTTGATCGGCGAGCGGACCCGCCGAACTCCCGCCAAAGGGTCGCAAGCGAACCGGAGGGGAACGTCGTTGAAGTTCGGACCCCGCTGAGCATATTGCCAGCATGGGTGGTGCTGGGGATTGGGACAGAGTGCGAGCAGAGGTCGCGGCGATCATGGCCGAGCGCCCCCAGGACTACGAGGGCGCAGTCATCCGCAACCTGGACGACCTTCTGGTGCACATGAGGTCCACAGGCGGACCCGCGCCTCGCGTTCAGGCGGGCTACTGGCCGACCTTTTGCCTCACTTGGGAAACCGATCAGACGACCAACTTCCAGATCGAAGTTTTCGAGGATCGGTATGAAATATACCGCTTCTTCGACCGAAGGACTGACATTTGGCATGAGCCCCACAGGCCGGGAGCAGCCTTGTCCGATCAGCTGATCTCCGAGCTACCCACAACAGCCTGAATGTCCGTAATGGATCGGGAGCGGTCCTAGGCGTCGGTGCCAGCAGCGGACCTTGCCCCCGCGCGGATAGCCGGGTGTCACTTGGTGAAGACGCGCCTGATCTCTCTTCCCGACGAAAGATCCAACCATACCGCGTAGCCGCTCCACGTGTTCGCGATCAGAACACCTTCTTCGAAACGAACCGCCACAAACTCGTCGGGGCCAAAATCACCAGGCGCGGCAGTCCAGATCACTTCGCCGCCGCTGGACTCACGGACGAGGTTCGCAGATACCTGCGACGCCTCCACGGGCAGGTTCAAGAGCTTCACTCTCGACCCATCCTCCAGAGCAATCTCGGTCCGCGCTTCGGCAATCACGAGACTACCGTAGCTTCCACCCGCAGGTCCGCAATGGCTCGGAAGCGGAACTAAGCCCCAGCCCGCGGAGCGGACCTTTAGAAGGCGGCTGAGGGGCGGTCCTGCCTAGCAGCCGCTAGGGGTGGGAAGCTGACGTCCGGTGAGGGCTGGGATGCAATCCCCAGAACTCCGGTTGTGACCGGTATGTTACTTACACCACCCTCGGCTGCAGCCTACCGCCGCGTCTGATCCTCAGCAACGGCTGCAATGGGTGGGGGCGGGCTCCAGCGCCACGATGGCAAACGGACCTTTAGCTGAATGGCGGGAGGCCGGCCCAACTGAAGGCCGAGTAAGGGTGGAAAGCGAATCGCGGTTTGGTAAGCTGAACCATGAGCCGCCTCGATGTCGACGCCTTCATCCGCTCTTTCTCATGGAAGGATTGGCTGGCGTTCGTCGTCATCACGGCGGTCCACGTTTGGCCCGGAGTTCGCTACGGAGCCGCGGGAATCCTGTTTCAGCTCGTCCTAGGCGTCTTTGTCAGCCTGGCGTTGATCGCAGCCTTCAGGGTTTTGTCGAAAGCGGACAAGTCTCGTAACGACTGAGTTGCAGCGTCCGTGAGGGGGCGCTAACCACCAATCAATCAATCGGCGGCATGCGGCGCTTGGCGAGCACTGCGACGGCAATCACCGCGTCGCTTGTGAGGTCGCGGGCATTGGGGCGTTCCTAGCAGCAGGCCCGGTTTTCACCGGTTGGTCTGAAGCTCCTCGCGCGATCAGGCACTTCGCGGGCACGGGGTCTGTCCTGATCCTGATCAGCGCTGTGTCTGCTGCCCTCAGGCTGGCCGGCGTGCCGCTGTGAAGGCGAACGAGCGAGCGGTATGGCCAGGGCATCCAAAATGCTGAACCTGCTACACCATGTGGTCTTCATTGGGCTGCTGGTGATCGCCTTCGTGAGCGCAATCGCCAACGCCCTGGGAATGGTCACCCTCTGCGATCGAGAGAAGCGCTGGCCTGGCTTTTTCTTCGCCGTCGAGCTGATCGGCCGGTGGTGGACAATACCCTCCGAGCGCAAGGACCCGTGGGTGACGGCTGTTGCGTGGGGATATCCCATCTCCATCCTGTCAGCCGTCGCCATAATCGTGCTCGCTGAGATCGGCGGCTGATGCGGGAGGGCGTGCGAGTGACCACCTTTGCGGTCAAGCCGGGGTTTTGGAAGTGGGCTGCGGTCTGCTTGGTGGCAGTAGCGATAGGCAAGGTCGGGCCGCAACTCGCTCCCGGCCATGGCCTGTCCATCATGTTCATCGCCGCCGCTGTGTCACTGTTCGCGGCCATCAAGATGTCCCGACGCCTGCTCTAAGGCAGATTGGCCATTCGCGGGCGGTACACCGCGACCTCCAGCAGCTCGGGCTTCACCCTGGGTCAGCGGTCTATCCCGCCTACGCCACCGCGCCAGGGGCGGCCTGTCTTAAGATAGGTAGTCCAGTAGCCGAAGAAGCCGACGGCCGCCCCTACCGCCGTGCTCTGAACAACTGCAAACCCGCCGTGTTCGAAGAAGAGCCCATAGCAGGCGCCTGAAAGAGCTCCCCAAGCTGTGTGCAGTCCTGAAAGGGTTAGGTTTGACCACCCTTTGCCGGACACGAAGATCATTGGAACGATCAGCATCAGAAGCCAGAAACTGGCTCCTGCGCCCAGCAGCGTCCGCATTGGACCAGGCTCCGCCAGCCCGCCAAAACCCGCGCAGGTGACTGCGAGGATGGCGAAAGCCACTGTCAGCCGTTGCAAGTGGGGGCTCAGTTCATCTTCCATGCGCGCACCGGCTGGCGAGACAAGGGCAAGCGGAGAGCGTCGGCGCTCCGGAACAGTGCAGAACAGCCCCTAAGGGGCTGGCCTCGCAATCCGCACCCAGTCCACCTCAATAGCCGTGCTGCTGAGGGAGGTCTGCGGGTTCTCGCTTGAGCCGCCACGAGAACCCTGCGCGAAAACTCCTACCTGCATAGCTGGACCACTGGCGCTTGCGAGCGTCCTCATCGGCGTCCACTCCGTTTCACCCTCCTGCCGCATCGCCGAAGTGAACCTATCGCCCTGTCTCACGAGACGCAGCTCGATCCAACCGCTGCGCCTCGGAATGGCATCAACGTGTGGCTGTCTGACTTCCCCTCTCGCTGAAACCAGAGCCGCTTCGACCAACGAACCGCTAGCAAACTTCAGGAAGCCAGCTGATGTGGAGCGCCAGACCTCTCTATCCAAGTTCCAGTCTGCGGCCGAGGTCGCTCTCGGCAGACGTCCAAGCACTCCGACTTGAAGGTTTTCCCCTTCGGCGATCGCACCGGTCGCGCCACCGATCCTCACCCTTGCTGTGACCTCGAAGTCGCCTTCAATATCTCGATATAGAAAGAGACCGGGAAGCTCCTGAAGCGCCTTGCTGCCGGGGGATATCGCTGGTCGAAGAAGAAGCAATCCAGAGCCAACTCGAGCGTCTCCAAGGGAACTCGGCCAGGTCCCAGGCCTGTCCAGTCTTCTCCACCCTTCGATCTCTGAGCCGCCGAAATCATCTGCCGCGAGAACAGGTTCCTGAGCGTGGGCATGTTGGGCTGCAAGGAGGGCGACGGCCAGAGTTGCAACGCGGAGAACGGTAAGCATCTGCTCACCCTCCCCCGCAGCGCGACCGCTGGCAATACCGATCAGACCGACTGCGGCGCGACTATCTCAAAGTCCGCACGACTTTGAGTCTTCCGGCCAGGGCCGCCTCACGCAGGTGGGGTTCGCGGTACCGACCTCACAGGCCCATATGTCGAACTCAAAGGTGTCGCCCACCATCACGCGATCGCGTCTGAGCGGCCCCTGGTTGTAAGCCGAGCGAGAGGTCTGCGGCCATCTGGCGTTCGCGCCTGCCCACTGTCTCACTACGAGGCACGAAAGACGGAAACGGTCAGTGACGGTGCAGCGTAGTCGCGCCTGGTTGAAGGTTTCCCCTTCGGGGAGGATCGCAGATCGGGGGAACCATCCTCGCGCCATGGGTGGCGAAGTGGGGGAGTGACGTGGCTCTCGAAGAGTCGGCGCTGCGCCGGCCTGTTGGATTGAGAACAGGAGCATGGCCGCAGCGATGGTCAGCATGGCAGAGACAGCGCTCATGACGTGATTAGTCAGCCTACGCTCCCACACCCCTCCTTATGCCGCAAGGTAGCGCCAAGCAGCGGGCAGGCCCTGTCAGCCCAAATCCGATTGTCGGGTGTGAGCCCCTCCCCTAGCCTGGCTGTATGGCCAGGAGCGACAACCCTTTTCGCTGGTTTGACAGCTCGCCTGAGGTGATCCGGGCGGTGGTGATGATGTACGTCCGCTTTCCGCTGTCTCTGCGCAATGTGGAGGACCTCTTGGCGGAGCGCGGCATCGACATCTGCCATG
>Ga0196964_10000306_pt1 | contig 35884 bp, 25 predicted proteins | sample S1_10metaG_FD_148615 | JGI IMG/M metagenome (GOLD analysis project Ga0196964, IMG submission 148615) | Soil microbial communities from Anza Borrego desert, Southern California, United States - S1_10 | ecosystem: Environmental > Terrestrial > Soil > Desert | place: USA: California | collected...
TGGAAGGGTCCACGCCTTCCGCATTTAAAGCGTCCTGGGAAGAAAAGTACCATAGTTAGGCAGGAAAGCATAACTCCGGAAGACGGGGTCTTCAGGACCTTTAGGGTAATAAAATTCCAGCACATGCGTACAATTACTGTTTTACTGATCGCATTAAGTTTTGCTTTTACCGTCCGCGCCCAGAACTACTGGTACGAGGTAACTTCAGGCACGGTCAAAAAGCTGCTCAGCGTTTCATTCGCCGACACGCAGACGGGCTACATCTCCGGTGCGGATGGCACCTTGCTCAAGACAACAGACGGCGGTTCCAACTGGGCGCCCGTAAGCCACAGCGGAATGACGTTGACAGCTCCCTACGATGATATCGTGCATGTAAACTTCGTCGATGCACAGGTTGGCTATGCAATCGTCAGCAACCACGACAACCCCACCTATGCAGGTTTATTTTATAAGACCACCAATGGGGGAATGAACTGGACGGTGGTCACACCCGGCAATATCGCCCCGCTGACAACCTTTCTTTTCGACGAGCACAACGGTTATGTAGCAGGGTCCGCGTTCTTCGCCGGACATGCGATCAACAAGCAGACAGCCGGTGTGTGGGGTACGGAAAAATACCTGCACAGCCCTCCGGAAGAGTTTATCCACACGGTTGATTTCATAGATTCTCTTCGCGGCGTCGCCGGGGGGTCCCAGGGATTGGTGTACCGGACCTTTGATGCCGGACAAACCTGGGATACGGTACTGACCTACACCGACAGCATCATCCACAGTATCAGATGGCTGAACGACAGCGTGCTGATAGGCGCCTGCGACGAGCAGATGGGAGGTATCATGTACAGCTCCGATACGGGCAAGACCTGGATGGCGGATATGAGCACACTCACCTTCGCCTATCCGAAAATGAAGGCCGTTGCGCGTTCCGTCAAAGACTCTATCATCGTCGCCGGCGCTTCCAACTTCGGGCATCAGGGCATTATTATCTGGGTGCCCGACCTGTCGTCCCTGCCTTCTATGCAGATGACGCCGCAATCTCTCTATGCAATTGACATGGCCGATGACTCCATTGCCTATATCGTCGGAGACAGCGGACTGATCATGACAAACAGGGTCGTAGCTACGTCCGTACCCCGAACAGTACCAGGTGCTCGTCAGCTGAATGTTTTCCCCAACCCATTCCGCGACGTTTGCTACACGGCGTTTTCAGAGCGGCACCAGGTAAGGGTTTACGATCTGAGGGGAGCAGTTGTGTTTACGAACCGGGAGTTCTGCAGGGAGCATAGCATCCGGATGCCGGGCACCGCAGGCAGTGTCTATATTATTGAAGCGCTGCTCTCCGACGGGACCATCATCAGATCGAAGCTCGTTACGGCCCCGTAGCGTGCCGGCTGACGGTAGGTAAACTTCCGGATTATACCGATGTTTACCGCATGAAGTTCGGTGATGTACATAATAACCAGGAGGTGATGCTGCTGCAGTGCATCAGCGGCAGCAAGGCATACGGGCTGGATCATGCGGGAAGCGATACGGACATCCGGGGCGTATTCCTGCTGCCGCAAACCCGTTTCTACGGGCTCTCCAGGCCCGAGCTGGCAGCCAATGATTCGAACGACATCGTTTATTATGAGCTCGGAAGGTTTTTCGATCTCTTGCTGAAAAACAATCCAAACATCCTCGAGCTGCTCGATCCTCCCGCCGATACGGTTCTATACAAGCATCCGCTGTTACAGGAGCTACACCCGGAAATGTTTCTGTCCCGGCTTTGTCATCAGACTTTTGCCGGCTATGCGCTGTCGCAGGTCAGGAAAGCCCGGGGGCTGAACAAGAAAGTATTCAACCCGGTGGAAGGTCCGAGGAAAACCGTGCTCGACTTCTGCTATCTCATATCGGGCTATCGCAGCCTGCCGCTGACTGCCTGGCTGCAACAGAAAGGCTACCGGCAGGAAGACTGCGGACTGGTCGCCGTGCCCCATGCCCGCGATGTCTATGCCCTGTTTCATCAGTCTGAAGTTCCGGGCGCAGTGCTTCAGGGTATCATTTCCGGTACCGAAGCGAATGACGTAAAGCTTAGCGCGCTGCCTGAAGGTGCCCGACCCGCAGGTTTGATCAGCTTCAATAAGGATGGCTACTCCGCTTATTGTAAAGATTACCGCGAATACCAGGAATGGCTGCTGAAGAGGAATGAGGAACGCTTTCGGGCCACGACGGAGCAGGGCAAGAACTACGATGCGAAGAACATGATGCACACCTTCCGCCTGCTGCATATGGCAGAGGAGATCGCCCGGGAAGGGAAAATCTATGTGAGACGGAAGGACCGTGAGTTCCTGCTCCGTATCCGGAACGGAGGGTTTAGCTATGATGAGCTGCTGCAGCGTGCCACAGAAAAGATGGAAAGCCTTGAAGAACTGTACCTGCAGTCAGACCTGCCGCCGCGGCCGGACTACGGGCAGGCGGAAGAGCTTCTGGTCAGTATGCGTACCAGGCTTTACCGGCATTAGGTTTCCTGCTCCGCCTGATTTCTCTCCCGCCTGCTTACTTTTACGGTCATGGATTATTTCAAACGGCTGCAGGCGCTGCTGGAACAGGAACGGACCGAGGACAGACAATCATATATCAGACTGATGCAGTCGACCTCGGCCGCCGAACGCAGGGCCAACGGACTTACCTGGTACCCGGTCGCTATACGGGGCACCGAGGTGAGCCGGGGCGACTACCTGACGGTGGAATTGGAGCGTACGACCCATAAGGACATCAACCATCAATTGCGGTTCGGGGCGTCCGCTGTCCTGTTCTCCAACCATGATCCGGAGACGGACAGAGTGGAGGGAACCATTGCCTGGCAGGGCGGCGACCGGCTGAAGCTGACACTCCGGACGGAAGAGCTGCCCGATTGGGCTGAAAACGGAAAGCTTGGCGTAGACCTGCTGTTCGATGAATACAGCTATGAAGAATCCCTGTACGCGATGAAGCTGGCGGAAAAGCTGGCCGAGAAAAAGGAAGAGGGAAGGCTGATCAGGATACTGACAGGAAGCGAAAAGCCCGGGTTCAGACGACCGGAAGCAGTGACCTCCCTGCCTGCGCTCAACGAATCACAGAACGAAGCATTAAATAAGATACTCCTGGCGGAGCACCTGGCAATCGTCCATGGCCCTCCCGGCACAGGTAAAACTACCACGCTTGTTGCGGCGATCAAAGAGCTGGTGCGGCAGGAACCGCAGCAGGTGCTCGTCACTGCCCCCAGCAATACGGCGGTCGACCTACTCAGCGAAAAACTTTCGGAAGCCGGACTGAATGTGCTCCGGGTCGGCAACCCGGTCAAGGTTTCCGAACGGCTGCAGTCGCTCACCCTCGACAGCCGGATGGCCGACCATCCCGATATGAAAGAGATCAAACGGCTGAAGAAACAGGCGGCGGAATACAAGAACCTCGCCCATAAATACAAGCGCAATTTCGGCAAGGCGGAACGGGAACAGCGGAAGGCACTGTTCGATGAAGCCCATAAGGTGATGAAGGACGTAGACCGGATGGAGCAATACATCATCGATGACCTGACCGGCAAGGCGCAGATCATCACCGCCACCCTCGTAGGCTCCCACCACTACACGGTCAGGCAACTGCGTTATGATACAGTAGTGATAGACGAGGCAGGACAGGCCCTGGAGCCCGCAGCCTGGATTCCAATCCTCAAAGGCAGGAAGCTGATCATGGCGGGCGACCACCTCCAGCTTCCCCCAACCATCAAATCGAACGAAGCCGCCAATGCAGGACTCGCCGAGACACTGCTGGAAAAGAACGTGTCCCTCCACCCGGAAGCAGTGGTGATGCTGCGTGAGCAGTACAGGATGCACCGGGCGATCATGGGCTTTCCTTCGGAAACGTTTTATGATGCAAACCTGCAGGCCCATACCTCAGTGGCGGGGCACCTTATCGCCCCTGATGAGCCGCCGCTCCAGTTCATAGATACTGCCGGCTGCGGCTTTGACGAGATACAGGAGCAGACAGCGATTTCCAACCCGGAGGAAGCGGGTTTTCTTATCCGGTTTCTGACTAACCTCGTTACAAAGATTGAAACCTCGCACGCGGGACAGCCTTTTCCCTCCATCGCCGTCATTGCACCCTACAAGCAGCAGATCCATGAGCTTTTCGAACGGTTTGAGCACAGCCCGGAGCTGCAGCGGTATAGGGAACATATTTCAGTCAATACGATCGACAGCTTTCAGGGGCAGGAACGGGATATCGTCTTCATCAGCATGACCCGGAGCAATGCCGATGGCATCATCGGCTTCCTCGCGGACACACGACGGATGAACGTTGCCATGACCCGGGCCAGGAAAAAGCTGGTGGTCGTCGGCGATAGCGCCACTATTTCCCGGCACCCCTTCTATGCTGACTTTATTAAATACGCGGAAGACCACGATGCCTACCAAAGCGCCTGGGAGTTCATGGAATAACCAATAAAAAAGACCGGGTGCTGTACCCGGTCTTTTCTTTTAACTGCGCCGGATCAGTGCGCGATCTGCAGCTTTGTATTGAATGTCCCTTTCTTAGTCTCCAGCTTCAGGATGTACATACCATTCATCAGGTCTGCCGTCGCGATCTCCTGCTGCTTGCCGCTGCCGAAGCCCAGGTGGCGCACCAGCTTCCCGGTCACATCATAGATGGCAGCGCTCAGCAGCTCTTCCTGCGAAGCGATGATCACACGGTCATTCGCCGGGTTGGGATATACGCTGATCGCGGCAGGAGCGACGTCCTCCACGTCGGTGGTGGGCGACACCAGGATATTATCAATGTTGATCCAGCCACCGAGCCCTGAGATATAGCTGATCCTTACCACCGCTTCCGCATTGCCGGCATACGCCGCCAGGGGAAGGGTTACATGACGCCAGTCGCCGGGGCCGGAAGGCACGCCCGCAACCGCGTTCAGGTTCAGCGGGTTCATGATCGGTGCGCTATAGGTAGCCAGGTCCGCTCCACCCATCCTCCAGATGGTCTGGAAGCTGCCACCGCAGTCGGTCGAGACTGCTACTTCAAGCGTATCTGCAAACACCGTGGTGTCCACGAAGTACGGAGGCGTGTACATGTGGTAGTTATAGGTATAATCGAAGCTGAGCTCAGGCTGGGTAGCCGCTGGCAGATTCATCACCGGCGTATAAAGTACTTCCTTACGGTCTCTGTTATCGAAAACGAGAATACTGTTGAACGTGAAGAGGGAGGCTTGTCCCGTATACGCGACGGTGTTATCCAGCTCGAACATGCTGATGGCGTCACCGGCGGTCACATAGACGAGGCTGTTAAAGTTCGTTCCCTCAAACCCTTCGCTGAAAGGAAGCGCAGCAGATGTTGCGGCGTATTCATAGGGTGCCGTCGCCGAATTGTTGGCGGTCACCGGGTCCGGTGTTGCGTCCACGTCCACTACCGAAACGGTCACTGTCTGGGCTCCGGGGTTGGCAGTTACCTGTGGCAGCGGTACGATCGCATGTTCATACGAGTTGAGCGTACCTGTCCAGGTATATGTCTGCGGCGTACCGCCCAGATCGTAGCTGAGCTTCACCGAATCCAGCGGCTGGATTCCGGTGTTCCGTATCAGCGCCTGAATGTTCAGCGGCGCATCGCAGGAACGGCGGGGAATGTACACCCGCTCCACTGCCGCATCCTGCGGCACGGTACTCGTAACGCCGTCGAAGAAAGCAGGCAGCATCGGTGTCTGGGAAAGTTGCGGTATGGAGTGATTCAACGAAGGGAATCTGTTCAGCACCACCTTCGCATCGTTAAGGATCAATTGCTCCATCATGGAGTCGATCGGGGCGCCGTAAAGGATATCGAGCGCACCGTGCGTCACAAAGATCGGCATGCCCGTCGCATTCGCATAGTTGTAGGTGCCGGGCGTCACCGCCTCCTTCGTTCCCTGTACTGCCGGTGTGTTCAGGAGCAGACCTTCAAACCTGGATGGGTTGTCCAGGCCATAGCGCAGCGCACTTCTTCCGCCCAGCGAAAAGCCCTGAAGGATGATCTGCGTCGTGTCAACGTTATAATTGTTGGTGGCATAGTGAATCGCTTCCTCTATAATCCCCTCATCGCCTGCAGGCGTATAAAAATCCTTGATCGCATCGCTGCCGCCGTCGGGACAGATAAAGATCGTGTTCTGGAACGTGTTCTGGATACCGAGTGAGTTGATCAGGGCGTTGCGATAATTGTTGCTGTTATCGCCAAGTCCGTGCAGGCAGATCATCAGCTTATGGGGCTGTGCAGGGTTATACGTCGTGGGCACGTAACACGAGAGCCGGCGCTGCTGCCCCATAAAGCTCACCGAATCAGTGAAGCTGCCGGTGGTCTGCGCATCTGCGCTCAGCGCAGCGCCGGTAAGCAGCACCGAAGAAAGGATTGAATAGAATTTACTTTTCATTTTCTCTATTTTATTGGTTAAGGTTTTTATTTGATTGATGCAGGGAGAACGTAGATTTTTACCGAGGTTCGCGCTAATCATCCGGCTCCAGTTCGAACAGCTGTTCCACGGGCACTTTAAAAAACCTGGCGATCTTCAGCGCAGTCACCGCGGAAGGCACGAACCTCCCGGTCTCTATCGAGTTGATCGTCTGCTTCGATACCTGTATCTGCTGCGCCAGGTCCGCCTGTGTTATGTTCAGCTTCGCACGTTCTACCTTGATGGTATTCTTCATGGATCAGAGCAGCACTAAGATGATCATCAAAATGGCACAGATAACGAGATAGGCGAGGATGCCCCATTTATTCCGCCCGATATGCCGCCAGTTATCGAAAAGTCCGCGGTCCTCATACTCCCATACCTGATCGAAATGAAGGCCTACATGAAAGACCAGCAGGTAAAGGATCAGCGCTGTGGCCGGTACTATATTCATAAAGGAGGCATCCATACCGATCGGCTCGCCGGTTACGGAGGTCATCAGACTAAAAGCCATCAGGGTGCTGATCGTCACCATAAAGGATATCTGGAATGCTTTCAGCCGCACCAGCTTCGCACGCTCATCCTCGGCTTTCTCCTTGCTGAACACCATCAGGAACAACCCCAGCAGGGCCACCCACACAAAAAAGCCATAATGCTGCTCCGGCGTCCAGCCCGGTTTTAAGGAGAACGGATGGAGCTTCTCCGCAAGCACCAGCATAAAACCAACCGCGGAAATTCCGATGCCCGCCAGCTTGCCCCGGTAATCGTACATGGTAGTGAATCCTTTCATATACTGCTTTATTTCGGAGGACAAAACTAAAGCACGCTTTCTAAAAAGACAAGTATACTTTACTTTTTGTACAGTAAAGTTATCCACATACCTCAGCCCGGTGCCGGCCTCCTACATGCCGGGGGTGGACAAAAAGCGGGGTGGAACTGTCTTCAACAGGACGATTTCAGCTAGCGGCCCTACGGTTCACGATCACCAGCTGCACTACATCGTTTGGCTGGTGGTCGTAGCTGACGGAGATATGCGGGTGTTTGCGGCTGAGCGCGTCGGATAGCTCGCCGATGGGCGGCCAGTTATAATTGACATCCATCCTGATCGTTCTGCCCGCTTCGAAACTGTCGGATTCTGTCGCTATCTTATACTCTATCGTGTCTACCGCATCTGATAATTGCATCCTGCAAATTTAAAGTACCGGTCGCCGGGACGTCTATAAAATCCACATAAAACATGCCTGCAGACCGTCAACCGGGAGTCCCGGCCGGTCAATCCCATCCCCACTCCCGTCAATCCGGCTTTTGACCGGCAAATTATTTTTCGCATTTTCAACGCGTTGAAACACCCGTTACTAATTTTCTTCCTGCTGCTGGCTACCCTGCCGGTCCGCTCGCAGCCGGAGTTCAGCCACCAGCTTTATACATCCAACGACGGACTCTCCGCATCGCAATGCATCCGTGTGTTCCAGGACAGCCGCGATTTCCTCTGGATCGGCACGGCGGCGGGGCTAAACAGGTTCGACGGACGCCGCTTTATCTACTACACGCCCAACGAAGGGCTGTTCGGTGCGCTGGTGCAGGCCATCACGGAAGACCCGAAGGGCAACATATGGGTGGGCACGCCCGCAGGTCTTTTCCGCTACAATGGTATCCGTTTCCAGAAGGTCCGCGAGTTTGGGGAGATCCGCGATCTTATCTGGTACGGCGGACAGATCTGGGTAGCCTCCCGGCAGGGACTGTTCTCCTGGGACGGAAGAAAGGTCACGACCTATACCGAAAAACAGGGGCTGCTGAGCGGGAACGTCACCTGCCTCCAGGTCACGTCGGACAATAAGCTGCTCGTCGGCACCAGCAAGGGTATCAACCGTTACGATGGCAGGTTCAGCGTATACTGGAAAGAAGAGCAGGACAGCTACATACGCAATATTGCAGAGGATCACAGCCGCAGGGTCTGGATCGCTACGCTGGAAGGAAACATTTACCTCAGAAACGGTAACGGCACCGGCGTTATCTACAGCGATACCAGCCACGCCGACATGCCGCGCAACATCATCGTCAACGCCGCCAACGAGGTGCTCGTGCTGCGGCAAAACAGCTATAACATCTTCAGGAACGGCACTTACGCCGGCGACTGGGGCGGCATCTATGCCGATTATGACGAAGGCTTCATGCACAGCATCCAGGACCGCGAGGGCAACTACTGGATCGCCACCAACTTCGGGCTCATCTGCCTGCGTCCTTCCCAGCTCACAAAGTTCAAAGGCATCAAATCGGTCAATGGATTGTTTACGCGGCGGGCAGACTCGCTGGTCTATGTGTCAGACGGCCGCTACATCTATGCGGTCAGCGGAGATTCACTGATCAATCTCTACCCCGACAAGCCTTTCCAGTACAGCGCCATAGAGCAGTTTGCCCGGCTCTCCAATGGCACTACGCTGTTCGGTACCAGGCTCGCCGGGCTGATGCGCTACCGCAGAGGGAAGTATGATATGCTCTACGAGAACCAGGTCTGGGCTGCCCATACAACGGATAGCACCGCCTATATCAGCACAGAAGAGTATATCATTGCATACCGGGGCGACTCTGCTCAGTTCTATCCCAATAAGATACATACAGACGGGCGTGCCATACGCGCACTTACAATTTTCCAGGAGCCTTCCGGCACCGTGCTGGCGGGTACGCAACGCGGGCTGCATATCTGGGACAACGGCAAATACACGCCCTGCCGCGTGCCCATTAAAGATGAGCGCCTGGTCATTACAGACATTCAGGCCTATAACGACAATACCCTGCTGTTAGGTACCAAGGGCTACGGGCTCCTGCACGCCAGGCGCAGGGGCACCGAGGTCCAGATCCTCACCATCCTCAACAACCGCAAGGATCTTAGCTCCAACTATATTCATAATATCCAGGTCTCCGGCAACCTGATCTTCCTGTCTACCATGAACGGGATCTACAAGCTCACCCCTCCCCTCTCCGATCCGAAGATCGAGTACATCAGCACCTACGAAGGCATGCCGCACAATTCCTGGTCGGAAGGCCCCCTTGCCGCAGACAAAAAAGGATTCATCTACGTTGGCGGCTCCAAGGGGCTGGTCCGCTTCCACCGCGACAGCAGCTTTACCTCCCGTACCAGACAGAACACCTATATCACCGGCGTTGACGTCAACAACGCGCACTTCAACTGGCAGACCGGCGACAGCAACCTGAGTTTTACCGGCATCCCCGCCAGCTACACGTTCCGCCATTTCCAGAACACGCTTACCTTCCGCTACACAGGCATCAATTTCTACAAACCGGCGCGCATCCGCTACCAGTATGTGCTTAAAGCGCGCAAGGCCGATACCGTTACCGGCACCACGGACTTTGTCGTATACAACAACCTGCCTCCCGGCGATTATACCTTCCTTGTCCGCTCCACCACCAATCAGCAGTTCACCTCCGAGCCGTTCACCTCCTTCCGCTTCCGGATCAAGGCTCCGTTCTGGCAGACTTACTGGTTCCGGGTAGCGGCAGTACTCCTCCTGCTGGCGGCTGTCTATACCTACTACCGGTGGCGGCTGCAGCTTGCGGCGCGTAAGCAGCACCAGGAGCTGATGACGGCCCGCCAGCTTAATGAGTCGAAGATACTCGCCTTCCAGGCACGCATGAACCCGCATTTCATCTTCAATTCGCTCAATGCGATCCAGTATTTCATCCTTAACAACGAAAAGCACGAGACCCTCACCTACCTCTCCAAGTTCGGAAAGCTCCTGCGGCAGATACTGGACAACTCTATGGAGTCGAAGATCAACCTCGAGAAGGAAATAGCCATGCTGCAGTCATATGTGGAGATGGAAGAGCTCCGCTTCGACCATAAGTTTCGCTTCAGCATCAGCATCGCGCCCGACCTCGTGCCCGGCGCCATCGACATCCCCGGCATGGTCATCCAGCCTTTTGTGGAGAATGCCATCCTGCACGGACTGCTGCACAAGGAGTCCGGCGGAATGCTGAAGATTGATTTTTCGAAACAGGGAGCGCAGGTGATCTGCACTGTAGAAGATAATGGCATCGGCCGTGAGGAAAGCGCACGGCTCAACGCCGCAAAAGCCACCAGCCACCAGTCGCACGGCACACGCATCGCCATCAACCGCCTGGAGCTCCTTAACGATCCGGAGCAGGGAGTGTTTAATACCGTTGAATTCATTGACCTTTACGAGCACGGAGTGGCCTCCGGCACCAGGGTCGTCATTAAAATGCCCATCTTATGAGTATGTACAAAGCGCTGATAGTAGAAGATGAAAAGAAAAGCCGTGAAGTGCTGAAAGGATTACTGGAACACTATTGCCCCGAAGTCACCGTCGCGGGCATGGCAGAGACCGTGCCGAAAGGGGTTGAGATGATCCTGGCGGAGAAACCCGATATCGTGTTCCTGGATATCGAAATGCAGTCGGCTACAGGCTTCGACCTGCTGCAGCAGCTGGAGGCTTTCGACTTCGAGGTCATCTTCACAACCGCCTATGAACGCTACGCCCTCAAGGCGATCAAGTTCAATGCCCTGGACTATCTCCTGAAGCCCATAGACATCGGCGAGCTGCAGCAGGCAGTGAAGAAAGCCGTGGAAAAGCGCAGCAGGCAGCCGCAGAACAAGAACCTCGAGTCCTTATTCCAGTACATCCGGCAAAACCGCTCGCAGCGCATCGCCATCTCTACCTCCGAGGGCATCATCTACCTCGAGACCGACCAGATCATCCGCTGCGAGGCGCAGGGAGCATACACCCAGTTCTTCCTGAAGGACCGCTCGAAGATCCTGGCCAGCAAGAACCTGAAGGAATTTGAATCGTTGCTGAAGGACCACCATTTCTTCCGGGTGCACAATTCGCATCTCATCAACATCAACGAGGTATTGAAGTATGTAAAGACAGAAGGCGGCTATATAGAAATGAAAGACGGCAGCAAAGTAGCCATTTCGCAAAACCGGAAAGATGAGTTCATGGAGCTGATGCGCCAGTAGCTCCGCACACGGCATTGCTCACCAGCGGCGCAGCATCAGCACGGCACCGGCCAGGATGCCCGCCGCCAGCATCAGTTGCTTCCGCGGCGATGGCTTCAGCCCTGTGGACTTCCAGCCTCCGTACACACCCGTTCCGTACGCCACCGGAGACAGCACATTGCCGCTGGTCTCCTCAATTTCCTTAGCGCCGCCCAGGTAGGTGCCGATCATAGAAGCTGTCATATTCCGGCTCAGCGCAGGAAAGATCGAATAGGCAAGATGCAGGAATACCGGAAACACACCCAGCGTCGTTTTTGTCCGCGGTTTCAGCGCCACGCCTACTACCTGCTCTGCCAGCTTATATGGATCATATAGCGGCGGCGAAGGCTTCAGCTCCTTACCTGTATAATTGGCCGCGTGCTGTATGCCCGGCGTATCCAGAAAGCCCGGGTACAGATCGCAGACATGTATGTCCTCATAATACTTCAGCTCTCCCCGCAGCGCTTCCGAAAAGCCTTTTAAGCCGAACTTGCTGGCACAGTAAGCGGCCATATACGGCGTAGGGAACCAGCCACCCACGGAAATATTATTGATCAGCACCCCGAAGCCCTGCCGTTTGAAATAAGGGACGATAGCATGGGCGCCATGAATATAACCCAGCAGGTTGGTGCGCACCACTGCCTCATTCACTTCAGCCGGTATCTCATCCAAAGCACCCGCAGCCAGTACCCCGGCATTATTAACCCAGACATCCACCTTGCCGGACAGGGAAGCCGCAAACGCTGCCAGCGTCTTCATCTGCGCAGCATCACGCGTATCGGTAACATGGATATGCGCAAGCGCGCCCAGCTCTTTACATTCGGCGGCAACTTCATTCAATGCTTCATCCCGCCTGGCGGCCAACACCAGCTGCGCACCAGCCGCCGCAAATGCAGCAGCCATTGCCCTGCCCGCCCCACTGGAGGCGCCCGTGATCACCACGGTTTTGCCCTTCATCTTTCCGGAATACCGATCCATAGCTCTTTTTGCCGTGCAATGCAATAAGCAAGCCAGCAGGACACAGTGACCGGCGCCGGAAAATTTAATTAAGGGAGGAATCTACGGAAGCGCGAGATCAGCAGCCGATGCGTCGGAAGCGGGAAGCTCCTCCCCAAGCTGGGCACTGACCAGCTTCAGACTCTCATCGTCAAAGCAAACGAAAATGACCTGACGGATGATATCATTGGTATTCAGGAACTCGCGCACGGCCGATACGGCCACGGCCGCAGCCTGATCCTTGGGATAGCCGTACACCCCGGTGCTGATATTAGGGAAAGCAATAGTATGACAGCCGTGACTGGCAGCGAGCGCAAGCGAATTGCGGTAACAGGCAGCGAGCAGTTCGGCCTCGCCTTTGTCCCCGCCATTCCAGACTGGCCCCACGGTATGAATCACGTACTCCGCCTGGAGTTTGCCCGCCGTGGTGATAACGGCCTCGCCGGTCTTGCAGCCTCCCTGCCGGGCTACGATGGCACGGCAGCCCTCCAGGATCGCGGGTCCGCCGGCACGGTGAATCGCGCCGTCCACCCCGCCTCCGCCCATCAGCGAACTGTTGGCCGCATTGACAATGGCGTCTACCGCCAGTATGGTTATATTTCCTTTTATTGCTTGTATGATGCCCGGGCGCATATTAATTTCTGGGGAATTGCTTTAATGGACTGAACAACCTAAAATATTGGACCGCCTCTGCGCCATCCTTGCCTATTACCTTATACTTCAGGCATTCATAGCGGCCTGCCGGCTCCCGCTGCTCATCCTTTACGGTGAATCCGCCCATCATAAGGATAAACTTCGCTTCCTCCGGCTGCATCACTACCCAGCCCCCGCCGCAGGACCGGCCGTCGCCGGTACCGATGATTGATTTCAGCAGTCCGAGGTGAATGTCCCGGTGCCGCAGTGCCCGGGCGCTGTCTTTCATCTCGGTATACATCTTCTTCAGGTACTGGTGCGCCTGCAGACTGGTATAGTCCATCGCCAGCATGCGCTTCGCCAGCCTGATCACTTCGAAGTACCGGTTGCTCTTTGCCTGGCTCACCATCTCGGCGGCCAGGCTATCGTAATACTGCAGGCTGTCTTTCTTCTGCGTCATCAATCCGCTCTCTGCAAAGCTCTTCCGGAATACGGCATAGTCAATCGCCGTATTCCCTTCCTCCAGCGCAGCTACAAACGACTGATACACATTTCCCGCGGCCACCGCCTTCGCCGCTGCGGCCGGTTGCGCCAGAGCAGCAGGAGCTGAGCATAAGATAACAATGAGTATGAATAGGTATTGTTTCATATAACTATTGGTTCGCAGAAGGAGGCAGACAGCCGCGGCGGCTGCTTCGGACATCAGCTGCGTAAAGTTATTAATAACGGGGCAAGCCTTATCTATCCCGAAGCCGATCAAACTGTCCTTAACACCCCGGTAACAAGCACGAAGCGCTGCGTCCTTCGCTCCGGCAGCCGTGCGCTCCGTTCCGGGGTCAGACTGATTGCCTCCGGCGGCTGCGTTTTCCTTATGAAGGGCCGACAGATGCTTCTGAAAGGCTTTATAGGCATTGCTCAACGCTTCAAACGTATCTGTCAGCGCTTCGCGGGCATCTGTCGGCTCTTCGCACGTGTTTGTCACCTCTTCGCAAGCATTAGTAGGGTCTTCGCACGTGTTAGTCGGGTCTTCGCAAGCATTAGTCTGCTCTTCGCGGGTGTTAGTCGGGTCTTCGCAGGTGTTAGTCTGCTCTTCGCGGGCATCTGTCACCTCTTCATAAGCATCTGTCAGTGATTCGCAGCAATCTGTCTGTGACGCGCAGGCATCTGTCAGCATCTCGCAGGAATTACTTAGGGATTCACGGATGTTTGCCGGCGTCCGGCAGGGTGTTTTGGCCCTGCGTTCTGATTCAGGCATAGCGGCGCGCTCATTGCGTGGGATTCCTCACGGCGGCAGCAACTCAATTCCCGACCGAAACAAGGTTCGGAATGACGGGCTTTTTTAGGTTGATTTAGCTGCGAATAATTGTTCCCCTTCTGCTCATCGATGGATAGAGAAGACGTAGCATTCCGAGCCGAAGCCATAAAAAAAGCCGGTCATTCCGAGCAACTGCAGGTGAAGAGAGAGTTGCAGCTTCACGCGGGGAATCCCACGCAATGAGTGAAAAGCCCAAAAAGAAGAAAAAGCCCAAACTATTCATGCACCAGCTTCACGCTGTGGTGTGCACCGTCCTCCGTCACACGGAGCAGGTAGACGCCGGGAGGAAGCTCCCCCGTGGGAATGGTCACCGATACCCCGGAGGTCTCAAACGCGATGACTGCCTTGCCGGTGAGGTCGCAGAGCGCAAGATGGCGGCGGGCTGCGGATGAAAGACCGATGCTGAGCTGATCGCGGAAGGGATTGGGACCGACAGAAACTACCCGTCCGGGGTCACTGATTGATGTGGCGTTGACACAATGTGTCCACGACCATAGCTTACAGCCGTCCGCGCCCGTGGCTGCCACCTGGAAGCAGCCGGGAGCCGAAACAATTAATCCATTTGCCGTTCCCGAAGAGATCAGGCTATCATCCATATACCATTCGTATGATGAGTAACCAGGATCGGTAGACCAGACGTTACCTGTGTGTGCCAGCGGGAGGTAATACTCGCCAAAGCTCAGCGCCATGCTGTCGCGCACGGTGGCGGAGGCCAGGCTGCGGTAAGTTTGCGCAGTAGTGGCCGGGAGTCCGCCATTATAGTTAAGGGAGGAAATGTCTTTGCGGAAGATGGTGGCGGCGATGGTAGCGGCGGTGACATAGCTGCCGGCGAGGGACTGGTGCGCCTCGTCGGGTCCCCAGAGGTCGGTGCCGGGAACGGCGGCCATTGCTGCCTTCCAGGCGGGACCGATGGGCAGGATGATCTCGGGGAGCGAGTCGTTGAGGTAGCGGTAATTGGCCCAGATCCGGTCGATCATTTCGGCGCCCGTATTGCCATAGGGAGGGGATCCGTTTTTAAAAGCCCAGCCGCTGAACCAGAGCATGCGCGCGCAGGGATTATAATGATGCACGGAGTCGCGGATCTTTTTGTGGCCTTCCACCACCTTGCTGGAGCCCGGGAAATTGCCATAGTTACGTACAAACCGCCCCTGGTTGTCCTGGAGCACAACGTAGTCCCAGCCGCCCTGACGGATGAGGCTGAATACCGCCGGGTTGTTCATATGCGCCTGCGTGCCCTGCGCCGTGTCGCCCACGGTAATGCCGCCCGGCGTATGCTGCTGGTAAACGATATGCCTGCCGTCCGCAGCAGCCAGTCCGCTCACCAGCGCCGGCACATCGTAAGTAAAGATGAAGCTGTTGCCGATATATAAGACCCGGGTGGTATCTGTGGCCGAGGCATTAAAAGCGGCAAAGAGGAAGCAGCAGCATGCGACGAGAAAACGGAACATTGAAGTTTTTTGGCAATGTAGACGGGAAAAAAACGGAAAGCGTTGAGCATCCTGCCTTCTGTTGCAATTTCCTGACAACCGGGCGGATGCCCGCAGGGGGAAATCTGCCCCAAAAAATCGCCCCCGGGGCTTCGGCTATTCGAAGGGGAAACATTATTTTAGCCAGTACCATGAAGAGGATCTTTTGTGCGCTGCTGCTCCTTTGCAGTACAGGACCGTTGTCCATTGCCCAGCAGCTGAATGTCACATATTCGGTCAATACAGGCGCGGCGCGCAAACCGATCAGCCCCTATATCTACGGCATGAACAATGGCGGCTACCGCGATGCAAGCTGGCGGCGGCTGGGCGGCAACAGGCTGCCGGTGTATAACTGGGAGAACAACTTTTCGCATGCCGGTCAGGACTGGTTTCATCATAACGACGACTACTTACCCTTCATTTTCGGCGTGCCGCCTGCCAGCTACCGTGTGCCGGGCATTGTACTGCGCACGTTTCACGATACTTCGCTGGCGCAGGGCGCAATGAGCGCCGTCACACTGCCTATGGCGGGTTTCGTATCGTCCGACAACTCGGGCGAGGTGTTTCCCGGCCAACTGGCGCCTTCATCCCGCTGGGATGCCGTAGTCAATATCAAGGGCGCACCGCTGAGCCTTACGCCGGACACTGCCGACCAGAGCGTATTTGTGGATGAAGCGCTCAACTTCCTTATTAATCACTACGGCAAATCGCATACTGCGGGCGGCATCAAAGCCTATGTGCTGGATAATGAGCCCGGGCTCTGGTGCTACCAGTACCCGCGCATGCGCAACAACTGTGTTACCTATGCGGAGCTGTTCAGCAAATCGGTCGCACTAAGCACGCTGGTGAAGGATACCGACTCTGCGGCGCTGGTGATGGGCCCTGAGTCATGGGGGTTCAGCGAGTATTGGGACCTGCAGGGCGCTCCCGATCCGGTGGCAGGCGATCACTGGTTCGTAGACTCTTACCTGAAGGCGATGAGCAACGCTTCGGCCGGCGCAGGCAAGAGGCTGCTGGACATATTTACCGTGCATTGGTACCCGCAGGTAAACGGGGTATTCTCCGGAGATACCTCGATGGCGGCAGCAAAGGAACGGATGCAGAGCACGCGTTCGCTCTGGGATTCGAGCTATACGGAAAACAGCTGGATCACCGCCTCTGGTTTCGGGGGAGAGCTGCCGCTGATACCGCACCTGCAGCACTCGATCGCGCAGTTCTATCCCGGCACGGCGCTCGGCATTACGGAATACGGCTGGGGCGCGCAGGACCATATATCCGGCGGCATCGCCCAGGCAGATCTGCTGGGCATCTTCGGCAAATGGCGACTGGACTACGCAGCTATCTGGCCGGAGATAGAAGGTTATCTGCGCAGCGCGTTTGACCTGTATCTAAACTACGACGGACAGGGAGGCAGCTTCGGAAGCATAAGCGTGGGCAGCACGACTAACGACATTGCCAATGCACCCGTCTATGCATCGGTAGCGGACAGCACGAACCGGACGCTGCACCTGATACTGATGAATAAGAACTACGATAGCACGATAAATGCCCAGATCCATGTTACGGGCAACAGGACGTACCATAAAGGACATGCTTATTATTTCAACAGGAACAGTATGGCGCTGCAGCAGTCGGTGCTGCCGGCAGGCGCACTGAGCGCCAATACGCTGCAGTACAGCATTCCGCCCCTGAGCGTGTATCACCTGGTATTGGAAGATACGACGGTGCTGGGCGTAAACGACGGTGCGGCAACGAACGTACCGGCGCTGGAAGTGTTCCCGAACCCCGCACATGGAGCGGCGACAGTGGCGTATGACCTGGGCGGGAAGATAGGGAGACTGGAGCTCATCGATGTAAGCGGCAGGATAGTAAGGAGCGTAGCGCTGAAGGGAAGTGGCAAGGAACATATTACATTACCATCGGCAGGGATGTATTTTCTTCACCTGACCGATGGCATCAGACAGACCTGCAGGAAACTGTCGTCGCTCTGATATGGCAAATTGATTTTATTCAGCAATTCCCTGCCGCAGCTGCATAGTACGGCAGGGAAAGCAACCCCTGATCCCTGAAACGGCATGAATGGCCAGCAACATACCTGCAAACAGCGCCCCCCGGTTATGAACCGGTGGCTGCAGCGCATCGCGCTCCTGCTGATCCTCGCTGCTCTTTGCCCTGAAGCTGCAGATGCCCAGCCGCATGCCCGCCGCCAGCTGGACCAGAAAACAGGCCTGCCCGACAACAGAGTGTACATGAGCCTGGAAGACGACCATGGCTACCTGTGGCTGTGCACTCCTAAAGGCGTGGTACGTTACAATGGATATGAGGTGAAGAAGTTTGACGTGTCTTCGGGATTGCCGACCTCCGATATCTGGGGCATTCAGAACGACCTTAAGAACAGGATCTGGCTTTATTATTTCGGTGAGGATATAGGCTATATAGCAGATGAGCGGGTGACCCGCATTCCTATGCCGGATGATAAGGCGGTGATGCCGGGTTCGATCACTCCCTACCGCGACGGTGTGCTCCTGGCGAATGAGGGTGTGCATCTGGCGGGGAAAAACAATATCAGGCGCCTGATGCCGGTTTCTAAATGGTCAAGGACTTACATTGACAAGCGCCACCGTGTGGCGGTGATGGACATCGAGTCCAACCGGCTGGAAAGGCTGCGGCTGCTGCGTACTGAATGGGACAGCCTGGTGCTGGTAAAATCATGTCCCGGCGAAGGACTGGACCCTCACTCAGGAGCGTTCAGCACGCTGATGTTTTATGACTATCTCCTTTCCTTCGAGGCGATGCATACCCAGGTATATGTGCTCGATATACACGGCTGCAGGAACTGGCCGCTGGACCTTAATGAAGCGGGTAAAAGGCCGCAGTATGTGTATTATGGTTACACGGACGAAAACAATCTCTATATCCTGACCACCGATTATATCAATGTATTAGACAGCACACTCCGGATAACCCAGAGAATCCCGATCGCATCCCTGGCCGGCGGGCTGGAAGGAAAGGATCTCAGCCATTACTACCGCTCGGCACTCTGGGGCACCTGCTTGTCTACCCATGAAGCCGGGCTGCAGATGATAGAGCCTGGTGCCAATCACTTTCGCCCTTTCAGGAACACCAACCTGGATGGCTTCCGGATGATCAGCGATCCTGGCGACAGTGTGGCATTCTGGTGGAACCCCGTGCTGAAAAAGCTGACCAGGATATACCGCGACGGGCGGGTGGCATCCATCGGGACACCCAGGTTTCACAATTTCCGGAAATCACTGCCGTACGACCAAAGCCGCAGCCTGGTCATAGAGCGGGAACTGTATTGGCTGGATCATGACCTGGAGCACATCACCAGTGTCTATGACAAGACCCATCCGGTGTCCAGGGCAACAGGCTATAATAATGGCGTCCGTGTCGGACAGGGACAGTATATCTTCAACTCCCTGGGGCTGCTGACGCATATCTATCTCTCGGAAGATTCTATCAAAATGACCGAGATAGACGACAGTAAGTACGATGCGGTAGCATGGGATCATTACCGTGAGCTCGCTTACCTGTATGCGGCAGACCGGCTGTTCATTGCCGGTAAAGGAAAGCCTGTGATGATAGAGAAAGAGCAGCTTCGCGCGGCAGGCTTCAGTAACCTGCGCCAGATCCTTACCGACCCCGTATACGGTAATTGCTTCGTGCTGGACCGGGAAAAGCTTGTAGCGGTATATCCCGGCAGCCCGCTGAGACAAGCGCTGCTGCAGGGATTTAACCTTTCGGATGCAAGGCTCATGATGCACGATGGGAAGCTGGTGGCGGCCGGGGCCTTCGGCGTGCTGATCCTGCCGGTGAAGGGCGCGCTTCAGTTCGGAACGGCAGTGCACCTGCCCAACTATAAAAAAGAAAACTTCGGATTGGTGTACCATATACAGCCGCTTGATAAGGACCTTCTGCTGCAGACGGACAAGGGCAGCTTCCTGATGTCCTGGCTTGCGGCAGACAGCACCCGGCATCCGTCCGGAATCACGGGGAGCAGCTATCGCCTGATTGCGCGGCACGGGGATGTGACGGAACGACTGGGGCTGAATGATACCCTGGTGATGGGCCAGAATATAAGGTTCGTGAGCTTTGATGTAATCCATCCGCTGGGCGATGGCCGTCCGAGATACTATTACAGGCTGAAGGGAAGTAACGGTACCTGGCAGGAGCTGAGCGGAAACGACCTGAACCTGCAGCAGCTGAAGGCGGGGATATTTCATAACATCGAGCTCAGGTTTCAGGATGAAAGCTGGAAAAGCAATGTCTACACGCTGCACTGTTATATTACCCCGTACTGGTGGCAGACAAAAAGCGGCAGGATAGTGATCTGGCTGTGTGTGCTGCTGTTCCTGCTCGTATCTGCCAGCGCTGCCACGCTGATCACCCGCTCTATCATCGCCAGGAAGAACAAGGCGCGCCAGCAGCAGCTGGAACTGGAGCTGAAGTCCCTGTATTCGCAGATCAACCCGCATTTTATCTTCAACACCCTGAACTCTGCCATGAGCCTGATCCGCAAGAAGGATACGGACCTCGCGTATGAGCACGTATTCAAGTTCAGCAACCTGCTGCGCAGCTACCTGCGCTCGTCGAGGAACCGGTATATATCCATCGAGGAAGAGGCGGATAATCTGCGCAATTACATCGGGCTGCAGCAGGTGCGCTTCAACCATGCCTTCAGTTACGAAATTGAGATCGGCGAAGGCATTCACCCCGTTACCACAAAGATTCCCTCATTGCTCCTGCAGCCGCTGGTGGAAAACGCCATCAATCACGGACTGGTGCCGAAGGATGCACCCGGACACCTGCGTATCAGCTTCAGCAGGGGCAATATGGAAGCGGAAGAAGTCGTTATTGCGATCGAGGATGACGGTATCGGCCGGGAGCGCTCCAGGGAGCTGCGCGAGGGTGATACCCTGCTTCGCCATAAAGAATCTTTCGGCAGCACCCTCATCAGGGAGCTGGTCAACCTGTTCAATAAATACGAACCAACCTGGATAGACCTGGAATATACCGACAAGGCGTTCCCGCTCACAGGTACTATTGTAAGGATATCCATTAAAAAACGCCCGGAACATGAATCATAGCTACACATCCATCATCATTGACGACGAGCAGCTTTCAATAGATCTGCTGCAGGAGAACCTGGCTTCCGTTGCCCCTTACATCGACGTAACGGAGACTTCCACTTCCTGGAGCAAGGCACTGGAAGCGCTGAGGAGGACACCGTATGACATTATTTTCCTCGACATCTCCATGCAGGGCCGCAACGGGATGGATCTGCTGAAGATCGTTCCGGAGCTGAAGAGTGAGGTGATCTTTATTACTGCGTACGCTGAGTACGCGCTGGATGCGTTCCGCCTGGCCGCCGCGGGCTATATCGTGAAGCCGGTGGACCCCGTGGACCTGGCAAATACGCTGCGGAAAACCACGGAACGCATAGACCAGCGCAGGCTGACAGAGCGTGCGCTGTCGGTTCAAAGTCCGGCCGCGGACCGGAAGATCGGCATTCCGCAGAATAAGATTATCAACTACGTCTCTTACCGTGACATCATCATGCTGGAAGCCTGGAATGCATACACCAAGGTGCATACGACCGACGAAGTGATCATCTGCTCCTACAATATCGGTAAGCTGAACAGCCTGCTGGACCGCCATCTATTCTTCCAGGTGCACCGGTCCTTCGTGGTCAACCTCGATCATGTGGCCCGGTATGATACGCAGGGCATCATCTTCATGGACAATAACACCCAGGTGCCCGTGTCCCGCAATTTCCGGGAGGATTTCCTCGGGCTGTTTACAAGGATCAACCGTTAGGCTGCGGTGCCATGCTATGAAGCTTTGCCGCGCCTTTTGAACAGATGCCCGAGATTGCCGGCGCGCAGCCAGCGATAGCCATAGGCGTCGAGGGATATGTGATGCACCCCCTTTGCGTCCGGAGCCTCCGCAACATTGGTGATAAGATCCTGTAGCGGACAGTTGCCGGCCCGCAGCCGGAGCTTTGCCTCCTGCGGGTGCTCGCTGAAGTTGTGCACCGCCAGCAATGACTTTTCCTTCCAGTAATAATGCATGACGAGTACCTGCGGATGGCCGGAGGGGATTATCTGGAACTCGCCCCAGCCTATCTCGGGGCATTCCTTTCTGAGGCGGATGATCCTGGTCATCCAGCTGAAGAGCGAGTCCGGGTCGCGGCGCTGGTCGGCGACATTGATATGCTGGTAACCGTACGGACCTTCGCTGATCACCGGGTGAACTGTCCTGCGTGCCGTGGAGAACCCGCCATTGCGTTCATTGGACCAGTGCATGGGCGTGCGTACTGCGTCTCTTTCCTTCAGACTCAGGTCATCCCCCATACCGATCTCGTCGCCGTAACGGATGACAGGCGTGCCCGGAAGGCTGAACATGAGGCTGTATGCCAGCTCGGTGAGCGCCCGCCCGCCGAGCATGGGTGAAAGACGGCGCCTCAGTCCCCGGTCGTAGAGGTGCATGCGCTCCTCCGGACCGAATCGCTGAAAGACGGCTTCCCGCTGTTCTTTGCTCAGGCGGCCGAGATCCAGCTCGTCATGGTTGCGGAGGAAATGCGCCCATTGTGCGCCGGGAATATTGATGCGGGTAGCCTCCAGCGCATCCATCAGTGGCTGTATGTCCGCAGTGGCCAGTGCGTAGAACAGGTATTGGTTTACGAAGAAGTTGAACATAAGATGGATGCCCCCACCCTTTTCACCGAAGTAGCGGACAGAGTCGCGGGGCAGCACGTTTGCTTCGCCCAGCATAACGGCATCGCCCTGCCGCCACTGGATAAAGTTCCTCATCTCTTCCAGGTATTCGAAGCGGAGCTCGGGGCTGCTGCCCCCGGGGGTCGTAGTCTCCAGGATGAATGGTACCGCGTCGACCCGGAAACCGGACACCCCCTGCTGCAGCCAGTACCCGATGATCTTCCGGATCTCCGCACGCACCCGGGGGTTGTTCATGTTCAGATCGGGCTGGAACTGGTAGAAGCGATGGTGGTAATAGGCGCCGGTCTTTTCGTCGCGGGTCCAGGTTGCTTTCTGCACCCCGGGGAAGACCATGCCTTTGTTCCAGTCTTTCGGGCGCTTGTCGGACCAGATATACCAGTCGCGGAAGGGGTTGTCCCGGCTTTTCCTCGCTTCGCGAAACCAGGGGTGCTGGTCGGAAGTATGGTTGATGACGAGATCGATGATGACGCGGATGCCGCGCTTTGCTGCCTGCTGCATGAACTCGACAAAGTCGCCGCTGGAGCCATGTCTTTTGTCGACACCATAGTAGTCGCTGATGTCATAGCCGTTGTCCTTGTTGGGCGTGGGCTGGAACGGCGCCAGCCAGATCACGTCCACCCCCATGGCGTCCAGGTAGTCCAGCTTCGAGCACAGTCCCTCGAAATCTCCGGTGCCGTCTCCGTTGCCGTCCATGAACGTCTCGAGGTCGAGGCTGTAGATGATGGCGTTCTTGTACCAAAGGTCTTCGATCATACTGATTGCGTTTTTGAATATTTGCTATAACAGGCGCCTGTTTTCCTCCGGGTGTCAGTCATCTTTTTCATCTCTTTTCCTCACGCCCTTCCTGGTCAGCCGGATCTGCACCTTCCCATCGGGACCGTCCACCGCCTTCAGGTGAAGCACAATGCCTTTCATCTTCCGTTCCTGCCTGGTTGCGGCATCTTTTATATTATCATCCTTCCGCGGGTTGCGCAGCGGAATATCAATATTGATATCCGTGCCCTTCCGGAAGCCATAAACGCCTGCGATCAGCATGTTGATCGCGTTGCTTTCGATCATCATAGGCGGGATAATTACCTTGTCGCCATTAAACTGGAGAGTATTCTTCACCGACCGGAAGCTCATGTGCTCGAAGTCGCGATCACCGAACAGGATTTTTCCCAGTCCGCGGAACAATGAGCTTTTGATCTTCGATAAAGGCTCGAACCCGTTCAGGGCGCCGTGCTGCAGATCGAAGCTGACATTGCCCCGGATGGAGTAAGGCTGGATGTTACCGCCGTTGCCAATGACGCCGGTGATGTTCGCTCGGGCAAAAAGGTTGCCCGACAGGTCTTTCGATGTGACCGCCTTCTGTCTGAAGTCCTGGAATGCATTGAAAAAGCGCTTGACATCTACACCACGGATATCAGAGTTGAGCCGGAAATCGTTCGACGCGCCGCGGCGGTTGATTAAGCCGTTGACGCTCATCCTGCCGCCGGCATGGTTCAGCGCGGCATGTCGGATGGCGATGCCTGTTTCCTTCATTTCCAGCATCGCTTCCACCTGGTGCGCACTGAAGGTCTTATACTTTATGTCCGCCAGGTTCAGCTTCAGGCGCACCAGCCCGCGGTCAATGGCCTGGTCCAGCTTGCTGCTTCCCGGTTTCTTTCCGTTTGTTCTTTTGCTTTTCCCGGGAGCGGCCAGGAAGCCCGTAAAGTCCTTCAGGTCTACCTGGTTGCCACGGACGTTCCAGGCGATAACGGTGGCACCCGGATCGCCGGTGAACATTCGCAGGAAACCTGGCACAAAGCCATCCATCAGCAAAACAGAGCTCCCCTGCGACAGCCGGACACCGCTGACCCTGAGGTCCTGACCTTCAAAGCTGAAAGTTGCATTCGTATTCGGGAAACGAAGCCGCCGCGGCAGGTAGGAAATATCGGAGCCGGACGTACGGACGCTGCCATAAACAGCGGATGGCACATTGTCGCTGCGCCTGATGCCGCCGTTGTAGCGGATATCCACCTTTGTTCTGCCCTTGCCGAAATGAAAGGAGTGGCTTTCCAGGGCCTCGTTCAGCCGGCTGGTGGGGAAGTCGGCAGCAAAGCTTCCCCGCACCCTGGGCCGGTTCAGCTCTGAGACGATCACACTGTCCGCCACGAAAGGGATCTCCTTCCAGCTCCCCACCAGTCCATAGATGCTGATCAGGGAGTTCCGGTCGCCATGTCCCTGTCCGGGTATCGCCTCGTTGATAAAACTGCCCCTGAAGCTGCAGCCTGTGACGGTGCCGGCAGGGGTATGAAACGTGTTGTTGCTTACTACCCAGCCTACCTGCACCCGCGGCGTATCCCGGAAACGCATCCTCCCGCTGATCCGGGCGATAAGATCCATGTCGCGCTCCAGTCCGACCGCCTTCAGCTTCCTGGCAATGTTAGGGGTGAGCATGCGCTTGGCATCGCGGAACCTGATCCGGGGGGCATGCAGCTGCAGCGAGTAAACAGACGGTTCCTCCCCGAACCGGAACAGGGCCTGGAGGCTGATATCTTCCCCATTGATCCTGATGGTGCGGCGCGGAATGGTAAGGGACTTTTCGCGGGTGTCGTAACGCAGCTCCAGCACGCCGCTGACACTGCCGTTTTTCAGGAAGCTGCCGCGCTGCCGGTTAAAGCTCAGGTCATGCACGAGCATATCCGTGACGACCCGGGTATGGATGCCTCCTTCGAGCCGGTAGCTGATGCTGGCAGCCAGCTCCCGGATTGTAAAATCGAAATGTTTCAGCTTCTGCTGGTTTTCAAACACAAAGCGCATGTTCTCCAGCAGTACCTCATTGAACTTCACTTTCGCCTTGTTCTTCTCCTTTTTCCTGTCCAGCAGACTGCTGTTGGAATAGCCGGTGCTGTCCCGGAATACGAACATCGTCCCGTCCTTCACGACGAGCTGCCTTATCCTGGGCTGCCTGCCGATGACCGATAGCACGTCGAGCGCTACGAAGACCTGCTTCGCGCGCAGCAGCGGGCGCCCGTGACGGTAGAACAGCGTGTCCTGCAGACTGACATTCTTCAGGGAAACAACGATACCCGGGAAGCCCCGCATCACCACCGGATCCATATCCTCGATGAGCAGTCTGCCGTTTACTTCCTCATTGAGCTGGCTGGTGATCTTGTTCAGTACCTCAGCTTTGTGGCTGTAGACATATGCGGCCAGGCAGCACCACAGGAATAGCAACAGGCAGATGAGTCCACCCGTGACCTTCAGGATAGTTTTAAGTCTGGCATTCATAGGATTAAGCCGGCATAGGGATGCTGGCCACGAGCAAAGGGGAAAACCGTGCCAGCCCTTGCAGATGTTGTCCCGGGCAGGATGCTTACTGGATCACGAGGAAGCCGGCAGATGAATCGCTCAGCTTTAACGGCTGGATGGAGAGCCGGGTAAAGTCCAGCACCTTATACTTGCCGCGAAGCAAGGACTCGTCGTGCCGGAACCTGTTGGAGTGCAGGACAATACCTCCGTTGCTTTGCTCGATGCCGACAAGGGTTTTACTCAGGGTGCCTGAGAAGTGAAAATCGCCAAGATAATTGATCGTGTTCTCTTTTACCTCGAAAGGCAGGTTGAACTGGCGGCGGCCGGTGTAGCGGGTGCTGCCGAAAGCCTGAACATCATCCATCACATAGTTGTACAGGCGATAGCTGCCCTTTCTTACCACAAAAGTCTGGTAGATGGTCCAGGTAGAATCGGTCTCGATAACCGGCCCGCCGGCCGGATAATAGGTGGCTCCGAACATCAACCCTTTTCCGGCACGTCCGGGCCGGCGTTCGTCGCCGCCACGATAAAGGACGGCATAGCGCCGGGCATCGAAAAGAGCACGTGGGGCGGGCACGGTGAAGGAGCACAGCACAATGCCGTAATCTTTCCTGAGTCTGGATTTCTGAAGATAACGTTTAAGCGCAGGGGTGTAATACTGTTTTTCCTCCTTCGCCTTCTGGGCATAGAGGCTTGTCCCTCCCGGATTCAGGAAGAAAAAAAGAGCAACCATGAGCTTCAGTATCCGCATGTTCATCTGTCAGGGCGGCTAAAGCTAGCAAACAGCTTTTTCATTCACAAGCCTTCCTTCGGACGTTGCTGCAGCCGGAAGGCCAAAAATGATAAAGGAATGATCATCACTCCCGCCACCAGGAAGCTGAGAAAGGCAAGTCGCAGCCCGAAGGCATAAGATAAATACCCGATGACCGCAGGTCCGAGCAGGAGCCCGGCGATGCTGAATGTTGCCAGCACGGATATGATTACGCCGGCGGGATGTTTTGTGGTTCTGGCGGCGAGCGCGTAGGTAGTAGGCACCACCGAAGCAGTGCCCATGCCCGTGATGGCAAAGCCGAGCAATGCCGCAGTGTCCGAACGGGTACTGATCACCAGTCCCATGCCCCCGAGTATTAATAATGCGCTGAGCAGATAGACAGATCGCTCCCCGATGCGTTCCTTCAGCCGGTCGGAGAAAAACCGGAAGGCGGTCATGGAGATCATATAGGAAAGATAGCCTGCTGTAAACAGTCGCAGTTGGAGCTCTTCACGGAAATAAACCCCCACCCAGTCTACCACCCCGCCCTCGCAGAAAGCGGTGAAAAAAGAAAGCCCGCCGAGACAGAGGATCATGGCATTCAGTGGCATCCGCATCTTCGTCCTGCCACTGCCACGGTCGCCCCGCAGCAGCCGTCCGGAAAGCGCAAAGGTGAGTATAAGCGTCAGTCCGGTTACGACCAGGAAATGATGCAGCATGGAGATATCCCGGGATACAGCCAGGGTAGACACACCGATCGCCGAAATGCCGCCCAGGCTCCACAGCCCGTGGAAGGAGGCGACGATGCTGCGTTCATAGTGCTCCTGCAGATGGATGGACTGGGTATTGACCGCGATATTCATGACCCTCATCGAAAACGCAAACAGGAACAGGGACACACAGAGCCAGAACGTATTCGGGGCAAAAGGAATGAGCAGCAGGGTCAGGGCATTCACGGCGAAAGAGACAGTGAGCGGCAGCCAGGTAGGAAACCTGGAGACCAGCCACCCGGAGAAGGGAAGTCCGGCAAGGGAACTGAGCGGCATGGTGAGCAGCACCGATCCGAGTTCCGCGTCGTTGTAGCCGAAAGCCTGCTTGATGCTGGGAATGCGGGAAGTCCAGCTTGCGAACACAAACCCCAGGAGGAAAAAACAAACGCCCAATGCTTTCCTGTTGATATCCAGCTGTTTCTTGTCTATTGCCCTCCCGGTTTCCGTCTTCATCCGCAAGGGGTATCAAAAAAAGGATGCCTTAGGGATGCTTCAGCCGGCAGGAAACATCAAGTCGAACGGTGACGAGCCGGGTTTGCGGATATATTATTAGCTATTATCTTCATAACGGATACAGGTGAATGGTCACAGGATGATGAGACAGGTATTGGAATCTCCCGGGACATCTTCCCGTTTAATACACACCATATGCGTCCAATTATAACCAGGGAACGCCGTCTTCCCCCTGAAACGATACCCGGCATAAAGCCTGTCTCCCCGCTTAGTGGGGAGCAGCGGGACGAAGATGAGCTGTATAAGATACTTGAAGAACGCAAGGCTAAAGCTGAGGCGAAGCTATTAAGGAATACGCTGGTGCAGCTGGCGCTTGTAGTGATCGGGGGCGTTTATCTGTTTCAGCTGAACGGATTCCTGGCAGCCATATTCTCCGAGATGGGTAAGGAAAAGGACTTTGCATTCAACGCCGCCCGTCCTGTCTCGCTGCTGCTCATCCCTCCGGTATTGCTTTACCTGTTTATCGAGCTTGGCTTTGCCCTTGGACAGTACCTGGTGCTTTACAGTTTCTTTAGCGCACGGTATGAAACGATGGCAGCGAGGTTCAGGTCCACCCACCCCAGGTACACACAGGGACAGATCACCATGGCGCTGCATTCGCTGAACATATTCAGTCAGCTGGCAGGCAACAGTACGCCGCAGGGCAAGGTGCAGACCATCATTGCACGCAGCATGGTGGGCTTGCTCATCCTGGCAAACCATGTGGTCATGTTTGCCATTCTCGAACTGGTGCTGGCGGACCATGAGACCATGCTCAAATGGCTCAAGCTAGCTGCCGGTGCTGTGCTCCTGGTTTTTTACCTGCTTTATCTTACCTCCAGCCGCGAGAACAAATTTTCTCCCACGTGGCCTACGTTGCTTATCTGTGCCTTGAGCGGTACTATAATCTTCTGTTCCCTCGCTTCAGAGTTCGGCGTCACACGCAGGTGGATAGACCTGCTTCCTGCACGGCAGCAGGTGGGGCAAACATCAGCTTCCCCAGCCGGAGTTCCCGTCGAAAAAGCTGACAATAAGCTTGTACACCCCGTAAATGATGGCGGCAATGATCAGGAAAAGCAGCAGTAACACCGGAATAACCACCTTCCAGGCACTGCCCCTGTGCCGTCCTTCCACATAATGTTCTTCGAGCAGCCGGAGGTTGCGCATATTGGCTTTGTAGACCGCGTCAAACAGGTCGCCAAGCAGCGGAATGGAGCCGATCACCGCATCCAGAACAATGTTCAGAGCCATGCGGGCGATGAGGTAACCGCTCGCACCGTTCTTCGCCATGATCGTGAGCATATAGCCGGAGATGGCCAGGGTAGAAAGATCGCCGGCGCCCGGTATCAGCCCGAGCAGGGCATCGAGCCCGAACCGGAAGCTTGTGCCCGGCACCCGGAACTGGGAGTCCATCAGCTTTGCCAGGAAGCGGATCTGCGGAAAGCGGTCGGAAGGGATCTGTCTCATACTACAGGTTTTACAGCAAATCCATGCCGCCTGTAAACTACTGGTCTTCATCCTGAAAACAAGTCTTTTCCGGCAGGATCACTGCACCCGCCCGAAACTTGCGCTGAAGGTCAGTCCGAACAAAAGGGGGTGCCCTAACGAAACGGCACCGAAATCGTAGCCGTAGCTGATGTAACGCTGATCCGTGATGTTGCGGATCCAACCCAGCAGCGCGTAACTGCCCGCTTCCAATCCGGCGCTGCCATGCAGGAGCGAATACGGGCTTTGCCTGATGTTATTATTCAGATCGAAATACTGGGCACCGAAATAACGCCACTCGGCGCCAAGCAGCAGCTTCATGCCTGTGGGTGCGTGCACCGTCTTTCTGTACCGCAGGGAAATGCTGCCGGTGATATCGGGGGTAAATACCTGCCTGTTCCCTTTGAGATCCGCTTCACTGCCATTGCCTGCCAGCAGGAGCCGTTCATAACGGGCATCGGTATACCCTGCCGCTGCGTCCAGCTGCAGGTCTTTTATCAGCATCCATCTGAATTCCGCCTCGGCCCCTTTTGAGATCATTTTTCCGGTATTCCTGGTTATGACCAGGCCCTCGGGCAATACCAGCGTAGGCACCTGAACGTTTTCCACAACCGTATAGAATGCGGCCAGCTGCAAGAAGGCAGTGCGGTTTATCAGGTAAGCCTTGTACCCGGCCTCAACGCTGCTGCTTTGTTCGGGCTGGTATGTATGCAGCGGCGGTACGGCAGGATCCAGCGACATGCCTGTAAGCCCCCCTGCACGGAAACCCCTGTTGAAGCCCAGGTAGTATTGCAGGTTCGGCGCGGGACGATAGCTGAAGCTCAGGGAAGGCGAATATGCCGAGAAGATCGCGCGCGCTGCCGTATCGGTGCGGAAATAATACCGGGGCCCGGGCTCCAGGTCCTTCTGATAAGCTCCGGACACCGACTGCTCCCGCTGTTCCCGGTCATACCTCAGCCCTGCCGAAATGATCAGATCATTTCGCAGGGCGAAACCGAGGTTCCCGTACACCGCAGCTCCCCGGCTCCGGGATATCATCGTGCTGATCAGGGAGAAGTCAGCTTCAGGCTGCCCCATCATCTCTGCGTCGGCGCCGAATCTCGTTGTCTGCTTTACCGGGCTTTTAGCGATAAATAAGAAACTGCCCGCCGACCAGCTCCACCTGCGATCAGTGCCGGCAGTGCTGCCCAGGCTCAGTTCCTGCGTCCAGACGGAAACGTTATTCCACTCCGGCCCATAGTTATTGATGATGGATACTGCATCGGCCGGAGAGAAATCGGCGTCGATGGGTTTCTCATAAAACCTGTAGTTCGATTGAAAAGCGGTCTGGGAGCTGAAGCTGAACTTCTTTCCTTTATAGCTTGCTGCCAGGGAAGCGTTAAGCGTATTATCCACCATCCGGGAGACTGCATTCTGATTCAGCTGGTATGGGTTCGCCAAAGCATCCGCCTGTCCCATTACCAGGGGGAAAGCCCCGTTGTTCCTGTTGCGCGAGATCTTCGTGTTAAGCAGGACAGACCACCGCTGTGCCGGGAGATAGCGCAGGCTCAGATTGCCGGCAATATTGCTGCGCCGGTCATATGATGTGTTTGTGAACTGGTTGATATAGTAACCCCCGTTTGTTTCAAACAGTCCCGCACCGCCGATAAAAAGATGGTCCTTTACCAGCGGCAGCTGCACGGAGCCGGTAACTCTTTTCAGTCCGTAGTTGCCCGCTGTAAGCTGTAATGTCCCCCTGCGATAGTTACCCGGCTTTCTTGTCACTACATTGATGACGCCTCCCATCGCATTCCGTCCGTATAAAGTGCCCTGCGGACCCTTGAGCACCTCTACCCTTTCCACATCGAACAGCTGGGGGATGTACGTATCCAGGTTAAACTGGCTTACCCCGTCTACATAGGTTACCACCGCAGGTTCGTACGAGCTGCTGACAATACCGCGGACCGAGCTCACATTCCGGTTGTCGCCGGGATGGGTAACGAAAAGTCCGGCAGATACTCCTGAGAGGTCTGCCAGGTTCCAGAACCTTCGGGCTTCAATAGCTTTTGCGTCGAGTACCGTCACCGTTCCAGGGACAGAGAGGGGATTTTCCTCTTTTTTAAGGGCAGTGACCACTACTTCGTCCAATGCGCTCCCCTGCAATGGAAGGATGACGTCCAGGCGCAGACTGCTGTCGGTGTGCACGGTCAGCAGTCTGCCTGCATAACCGGGGGCGGTCACCTGCAGCACATAGCCGCCGGGTTTCAATGGACCGGCAAGGAAGCTGCCATTACTATCGGCAACAGCCTGCAGCCCGGTGTTTAACACCCATACCGCCGCACCCGGCAAAGGATCGGCATGGCCATTTTTTATCGTGCCCCTGATGAAAGCTTCCTGGGCAGCGCTGCTGATGATGGCACCCCAAAAAAGCACAAGGCTTAGCCAATATCTCATCGTTACATTGTATTAGTGGTTCATTGCCAGTGTTCGGGAAGCCGCTGCAGCCTTTCTTCTTGTCAGCCAGTACCGGTTCACCATAAGTGTCATCAGCAGCAGAAATAACCCGAAGAACTCCCTCGTCTGCTCGATCCATGGCTGGTCTGCCTTCATGCTTTGCATCAGCCCTTCACCGTTGTGCAGCTGCCACCAGGTCCGGACGCCGTTGGTATCAAAGAACAGGTAGATCATATACGGCAGATAAGCAGCCAGCCCTGCATAGAACAGTAACCGGCTCAGCTGTCGGCGAAGGGCCTGAATACAGGTAAATACCCCGTACAGGTACAGCGGCATCCAGACATAAGGATCCGGATCATTGTACTGCAGTGCTGCAGAAACGAGGAACAAAAAGATCATGAAGATGTTGAACGCTTTCATGGATGAAACAGTTTATTGCTCCGTTCAGCGGCTGCCGAACTTTGGCGGTAAGGGAGAAAGATTGGCCGGAGGTCCCGCGCTTCTGCTGCCCTCCTTCGTGATCCTCCATATCACACCGGAACCCGGCACGGGGATGGGGAAAGGGCCGGCCGCTGCAACATCGCCGTGGATGACACCGATATCCACTACATACAGCGTGCTGCCATCGCGCGAAAACCTCGCCTCCACCGGACGCCTGGGCCCGGTCGTTGTCACATGCTCCAGCCCTTCCGGGCCAGGTCTGCGGTTCATCAGGAAAGGCTCTGTCTGTTTTGTTGCGGGGTCAATCCGGATCACTCCATAGCCGGTCATGTTCGGGTCGCCGGTAATCGGGGTCGCAGAGCCTACCTCAGCAACGAACATATGTCCGCGATATCCAAAGGCCTCACTGGTGCTGAAATCGAGCTTCGTCACGGCAGCGTTCTCCGGGCGGGTTAGCCAGGGCTGCTCCACGGGCGGATGCTCTGCCATCAGGAATTTTGGCTTCGGTCCCCTGGGCGACCGGAACTGCGGATCCGTAACCGGGATACCGCTCGAGTAATCCGGAAAGCCGTACCAGGCATGCTGCCTCACCAGCCAGATATTGTCGCGGGCATTGGCAATCGGGCGGCTGCCCCGCTGGTCATAGGCATTATCGGTTGCATACAGGTTACCGTCCGGCCCCCACATCACACCGAACGGGTTGCGCAGACCCCAGGCGTAGACCTCCAGCCCCGTACCATCGGTATTCATGCGCAGGATCGTCCCGCTTGCCTTTACATTGCCTTTCACCTCGCGCGATTTTTCTCCGAAAGGCTGAAACGCCCTGGTGCGCACCAGCATTGATTTATCTTTATTCCGGTTGAATACACTGGTTACCGCGTAGGTAACATCGCTCCAGAAGCCGAGCAGCCTGCCGGTCCGGGACAGCACATTATTAGGCTGCGGCGTGAGAAAGCTCTCGCGGGTCAGCCGCAGGTCCTTTGCCGGCACATCGTGAACATCCGGCCAGAGCATGAGCCAGACAAAGGGATACACATTATCCATACCCACTACTCCTGCGTTGGTCGCCACCCCCTGCCCGAAATACAACTTTCCGTCCGGCCCTATCGTCATCTGGTTGTTGAAATGATCGCCATAGCTCGGGAGCCCGGTGACCAGGTCGGTAACAGCCCCCCGGGCATCGGCAACAGAGATCTTACCCCGGTGGGAAATATACAGCTTGCCCCCATGCCAGAGAATATCGGTGACCGGGGCGTTGAGCTGCTCGGCAAACCTGGTGATCTGCCCCTCGGGACTGATACGCAGGATATCGGCAGGCGCAAATGGATCTCCGTACACATAACCCGCCTGGGCGACATATACGTTCCCCGCCTCGTCAAAGTCTATGCTGGTCGGCCAGATCAGATCCTTCATGAAAACTTCCGCCCGGTAGCCGGCAGGCACCTGCGCCGCCGACGCGTCAGGGGCGGGCACTTTGGGGAACTCCTTCGGATATAGCCCCACAGGCACCGAGGGCCGCTGGATGGTGCAGGAGGCAAGCAACATGCTCAAAAAGATGAGACTCAGCGCGGGTACCATGCCCGCGGCATAGATATCGGAACGTTTCATAGCAACTGGCAGTGTGCACCGGGACCGGATCAAAGCTGCAGTCACGCTTCCCCGTTCCATTCGCTTCAATGCCAGGCGGCAGTTGAAGATCCCGTGCGGTAATTTTCCATTGATTAAATAACAGAGATGGACAAGGCTGGTACTCGTATTGCTAAAAAACTATGCCTTTCGTCTGCCCCATCCGCTGTCGCTTCTTGCTGCGGGCATGGGACTGCTGATCCTGCCGGGCATCATTTTATCATAAAGCTTACAGGATCAATGAAACTACGCCATGCAGCTCAGCAACAGCCATATCCATACAGACACCTCGGGGTGGATCCGCAGGTTTGCCCGGTTCGGGCTCATTGCCAAGGGAGTTGTGTATCTTCTTTCCGGGATACTCATTCTGATGGCGACACTTCACATCAGCAGCGCGGCATCGAAAGGCGGCAAGACAGGCGTGTTCAATTTCATCTATGATCAGCCTTTTGGCAAGGTACTGCTGCCGGTGATCGCAGCAGGGCTTCTGTGCTATGCCTTCTGGCGGATCGTGCAGGGCTTCCGGGACACAGAAAATAAAGGAAGGAGACTGAAAGGCATCGCACAGCGCACCGCATATGTGATCAGCGGACTGCTCTACGGCTCTTTTGCGTTTTATGCGGCAAAGCTGGCGGTTACCGATCAGAAAGAGAATGGCGACAGCACGCAGCAGCTGGCAGGTTCCCTGCTGGAGCAGCCTTTCGGGCAGTGGCTGGCCGGTGGCGCCGCGCTGGTGATGATCGCAGCCGGACTGGCGCAATGCTACAGGGCAGTGTCGGGCCGTTACCGGAAATACGTACAGGAAGGAAACTATGGTCATGATCATGCCAGGCGGGCGTTGATCAGGACCGGTATGGCAGGATACATAGCCCGCGGCATCGTCTGGCTGATCATCGGCTGGCTGTTTCTCAGGGCTGCTTACACGAAGGCGCCCGGCGAGGCGGGCGACACCGGCAACGCGCTGCAGTGGCTGGGGGACCACCGGTACGGCGGACTTATCCTGAGTGTCATCGCGGCAGGGCTGGTCTGCTACGGCATCTTCATGTTCGTCAGAGCCCGGTACCAGCCGCTGCGGACCTGAACGAAAACGATCTCCGTCCGGCCTTCAGCTCCCTGAATTTGCGTAAGCTGCTTTTAACCCCAGAACAAAAAGAATCAAACCAGGATGACTGCTCAGGCTTACCGGCGGTTCAGCTCACGGATGGCATTGACCACTTCAGGGTCACCCATCTTTCCTGCCTGATAGTCGCGAATGCAGCGGCGAATCTCTTCCTCGGTGTTCATTACAAACGGACCGTAGGCAAACACCGGCTCGTTATGCGGCTGTCCGCCCAGCATCAGGATCTCCGACCCACCGGCGCTGAAGATCTCTACTTCCGAGGCGCCGCGTTCGTAAAGGACCACCTGGTTGGCGGCTATCTCCCTGCGCCCCTCGGTTTCCAGCTTTCCTTTGATCACGTAGATAAAGGCATTGTGACCCGGATCTGTAGGGATGGACAGCCGCGCGCCGGCATCCAGCTTTATATGAAAGTAGAATACGGGAAACAAAGGCTCGACCTTCGATCTGGCCCCGAACAGTTCGCCCAGCACTACACTGGCGGTATAGTCCTTTCCTTTAGCTACCGCCATCTTGTCGGGATGGAACACATCTGTGGCGGGATCGGTGAATTTATATTTCGCGGGCATGTTCAGCCAGATCTGGAACCCGTGGTACACGCCGCCGTCTTTGTACAGCCCCTCACCCGTCTCCTCCATATGGATGGCGCCCCTGCCCGAGGTAAACATCATAAAATCGCCCTTCGAGATCTGGAAGTCGTAGTTCAGGCTGTCACGGTGGTGTCCGTTGCCCTCCAGGAAATAGGTTGTAGGGATGATGCCCGCATGCGGATGGGCATCCACCCGGAGGGGCTTGTCCTTCGGATTTACCGTCACCGGGCCGAACTCGTCGAAGAAAACAAAAGGAGAGACATAGTCATTATGATCGCCTGCGAAGGCGCGCAGCACCGG